>JAEHJW020006520.1_pt1 | contig 19872 bp, 25 predicted proteins | sample 9271431 | NCBI WGS metagenome assembly JAEHJW02 | reverse complement strand
TTGGCCTCCGCCAGCGTCAAAGGCTCGACCGCCGGTTCCTGAAGGATCTGCAAGGGCATGGCAGCAACCGGGCGGCAGCCGTCCGGTCATCCCGGCTCGACGCCGCCCGATCCAGGTCAGACCGAGGCGACGACGCTCGCGTTGTTGAAACCGCTTGCCGGCTCATACCGCGCGGAGCCGCCCAGGATCAGCGCGGCGGTCTCGGTTGCGGCCACCCCGACGGAGACGCCCAGCTGCACGAAGCCGTAGCCGTCGGCCGCATCGAGCTCGGTGGCGGCGACATCGATGGTGGCCTGCACGTCGTTGCCCATGGATGCCGCCAGGGCGATCGCCTTGCCGGCGCCGATCGGCTTGGCGTTCGTCCCCTTGGCATCCTGCGCCTGCGCGATCGAGGCGTCCACCGTGGCCAGGGCGCCGAAGGTGCCGACCTGGATGACGGCGAGGATGCGATCGACCTCGGCGAGCGCGATCCATGGCGTGAAAACGACGCCCACGGCCTGGGCCGAAGGAGGGATGGCGGCCAGTACGGCGAGTGCCTCGGAGAGTTTCTCGTTCAGAATCATGTGGTGCTCCTTTCAGGGAAGTGGACGGCAAGCTCAACGGGCCGCCAGTTGAATGAAGGGCGAGAGTGTGGCCGCCCCCTTGGCAGGCAGGATGGGGGCGGCGATCTTCGCCTGACCGTCCATCCGAAACAGCGTGCGAAACGCCGTGGCATCGGCATCGAAGTACAGATGCATCGAGGTCGCCGTCTCCATGCCGCCTTCCTTGGTGATGGTCTGGTAGTAAGACAGATCGACCAGGATCACATCGCCCTGACTCGAGAATTGCGACGCGTGCTGCGAGACATACACCGGTCGTCCGAGCAGCGTGCCATAGGGCGAACCCCGCATGCCGCCCACGCCGCCTCCCACCGGCAGATAGATCGGGTAGTTGCCAAGCGTCAGGGTGAAGAGAGCGGGCAGCACGCTGTTGTTGACGATCCACACCGCGTTCTTGAATGACCCCGGTGGCAGCCGCGAGATCATGTTGGCGAGATTCATCGGCGTGAGCGTATTGGCGGCCTGACCGCTGTCCTTGGCCTGGGTGACCACGGCATTACCCGCCAACGCCCCCTGCGGAATCCCGGCGCCCGAGCCGAACAGGATCGATTCGTTGATCTTCCACTGCATGCGGGAGGCGACCTTCTTCGGCAGGTAGGACGTCAGCGCATCGGTGTCCGAGAGCAGCTCATCGGTGATGGGAACGAGGGCCATCAGTTTCTTCAGGCGCAGGGCCGACGTGCCCAGTTTGGGCTTCGAGGTGGCCGCTGCCAGCCCCTCGGCCTGCCAGGCGACCGTGATGCCGTCCGTGCCCCAGGGTGTCGTCTCATCCTTCGGGAACACCATCGCGTTGCCCGCCACGTTGGTGTTGTCGGTCAACGGCAGCAGAGCCTCGTCGTCGAGCGACAGCGTAAAGATGTCCCTGGCGAACTGCGGCGGGACGAGAAACCCGCCATCGGCGCCCGCCGTTTCGGAGCCGTGGAGCGTGGGTGCCGCGGCCAGTCGCTGCGCGAGCAACCGCTCATCCGGCGCATGGCCCGGCAGGGATGCCTGGAAGACCGCACGGGCGAATTCGCCGAAGTCGCGAAAGCCCGCGCTCTGATCCAGCGCGCCGCGATCCTCCACCGTGAGGTCCTGCCCGTTGCCGGCCAACACCACCACCGATCCCGCCGCAGCCTGGGCCGCGATCCTCTCCTGCTCGAGGTCGATCGCCGCCTGGATGCGCTCGATCTCGGTTCCCTTGAGATCGGCGTTCGTCCTGAGACGAGCGAATTCCCGCTCCTCGTCTTCGTTCAGATCGCGTCCTTCGGCGTCGGCCTTGTCCAGCAGGCCGGATGCCGAATTCAGCAGTTCGACCTTCTCTTGGGCGACCGCCGACTTCTTCGCCTGTAATTCACGCAGTTTCTTGCTCATGGTGCTCCTCTCGGGAATAAAAAAGCCGCCGGAAGGCGGCGGGTTTGGATCGATCGGCCGGTGTCAGGCCAGAACGGCCAGGCGGCTGCGGCTGCGAGCGGATCCCTTCCTGACCGGTTGCGGATCCTTCGCGGACAATTGCCGCGCCATGCCCTGCAAGACCTGCGACAGAGTCATGACGCCATCGATCATGTTCTGTTTCAAGGCATCATTTGCTCCCAGCACGCGCCCCTGGCCCATGCCGTTTCTCACGACATCGGGCGTAACACCTCGCGCCGAGGCCACCGCATCGACGAAGGCCGCGTAGTAATCGTCCACCCGCGACTGCATGAAGGCCTGCGCATCGGCATCCAGAGGCTGATAGGGATTGCCTTCGGTCTTGTATTTGCCCGCCGAGATCACCGTGGTCTGGATGCCCGCGTTGCCGAGCATGCCGGAGATGTCCATGTGCGCCTGCCATACGCCGATCGAGCCCACCTCGCCGCCGGGCGTGCAGTAGAACCGGGATGCCGAGCAGCCGATCCAGTACGCGGCGGAAGCCGCAAGACTGTCGGCAAAGGCCACCACCGGTTTTTGCTCGCGCATCGAGCGCATCATCTCGGAGGCTTCCTGCACCCCGTACACCGATCCGCCGGGGGAGTCGATGGCGATGAGGATGGCGCCCACCGCCGGATCCTTCATCGCCGTCATGAAATCGGCCATGAAGCCATCGAGACTGGTGTCGCCCATCCAGTCCGGATGCTGCGTGATGACCCCGGACAGGGACAGAACGGCAATGGCGCCGCTCGAGGACGCGGAATCCCGGCGCAGGACCGGACGCGCCTGTGCCGGTGTGGCAAATGGGTGGAGGACCGCCGCCAGGCATTCCGGCATCAGCGCCCACGGGTTCGCCGCCATCGCCAACCGGCGCGCATCGAGTGCCGCGGGGCCGACTCCCGCCTCGTCGGCGGATCGCGTCGGAGCCGCAGCGTCGTGATCGGATGCACCCGTATCGATGAGCCCGATCAGTTCACCTGCCGCATCGAAGATGCCCGCCGCATCCTGCTGCCCGGCACGCTGTCGAATCGCGATCAATGCCGAGCGATACACCTTGCCGGCTTTGCCCACCGGATAGCGGTAATGCGCCTTGGTGTCGCTGTTCTCGGACTCGTCGAGCCCCAGAAACCACAGACCGTACTGCGCCCAATCGTCATCGCCCAGCAGGGCGTTCTCTTCGTCGACATCGATGCTCCAGGGCGAGTCCCGATCCACCTCGTCGCTCGTGATGAGTTGCCGGGCGTGCGCGCGGGCTTTGGGGTTCAGTTGCACGGTCATGTCATCCTCGCGGCGTGTTGGAATTCTGCGGCGGCAGTGGATCGTTCTGCCCCTCTTCGGCCATGTTGAGCGGCCGCAAGGGCTGATCCAGACCCGGCAGCGGGTTCAGGTTCTCCGCGATGCGCGCCTCGTTGCGCGTGAGCCAGCCCGACTGGATGCCCATGTTGTAAAACGTGGCGCGCGACTGCGAATCCCCGCGCATCAGCTGCGAGAACTGGAACTCCGCTTCCAGATCCTCGTCGTCGAGCAGCAGTTCGGCCTCGATCGAGGCCTCCCAGCGCTCGGCCATCGGCCCCAGGGTTTCCTGCACGAATTCCAGCGCCTGCTGCTCGATGTTGTTGTTGGTCGCCCGATCCAGGTCGCCGATCTTGTGCGGCGGCACACCGAACCAGCGGGCGATGTCGGTGACGTGAAACCGTCGTGTCTCCAGAAACTGCGCGTCCTCGGGCGTCACGCTGATCTGGTGGTACTTCATGCCGAACTCGAACACCGCGAGTTTGCCGTGGTTGATGCCTGACTGCGCCTCTTGCAGGGATTCGCGGAATTGCTCGCGCGACTGCCGATCCTTGAAGGAGCCGGGATATTCCACCCAGCCGCCTGACGGTGTGGCGTCGTTGGCAAAAAAGCGCGCGCCGTAATCCTGCGCCGCCTGCGCACCGCCGAGAGCGTTGCGTGCCAGTGCGATGGGAGATAAGCCGATGATGCCGTCCGAGGACAGGCCGCGCAGATGCCAGATTTCCCCGCGTGAATAGGTGACCATCGTCCCGTTGAGTCGGGTGTACCGGTAACGGTAGTCGCCGTCGGTCTGCAACAGGATCTGTATCCGGTCCGGGTGCAGCGGAATGAGCGCCGTGATGTTGCCTCGGCTGTCGGAGACGATCTGGTTGTAGGCGTTGCCGCGCAAGGCCAGGTGTCCCGCCATCATCTCGCGCCACTCGAAGGCGTTCTGGTACGGATTCGGTCGCCGGGCGAGCAGCCGGTAAACCGGATGGTTCGTCACCCGATCCTTGCCGCCGTCCGGCCGGTTGCGATACAGCGTGAAGGGCAGGCTCGCAAACTGGCTCGCGATGATGCGCACGCAGGCGAACACGGCCGATAGTTGCAGGGCGCTGTCGGCCGACATCCGCACGCCGCTCGCCGTGTGCACACCCACCGGCTCGAACCAGAATCCGCCGTAAGGCGAGCGGTCGCCGCCGGCGAAGAGCCGGGAAACCCAGGTTCTGATTCCCATCAGATCACCATGATGCGGTAATCGGTGTCGATCACCATGGCCTGCGCGGCGTTGTCGTGGACCATTTGCCGCCCCAGGGCCATGATCAGGGCCACCACGCCGTCGATCTTGTCCTCCTCGCGTTCTTTGCGCGGATAGATGTTGTCTTTGGCATCGCGATGGCAGACCACGTTGGAGATCATCCAGGCCAGAATCGGGTCGCCGTCGTGCACCAGGCGCCGTTGCAGCACCAGGGCCTCCAGTTGTTTCATCGGTTCGGAAAAATTCAGCACCGTGGGGCGCATCTCCACCATCGGCAGCCCCTCGGCCAGCATGTGGGCGGAGAGCTGCGTGGCCTGGAACGGATCGAACGGCACCTCCACGATCTGAAAGCGGCTGGCGTCCGCCACCAGTTCCGCCTCGATCTGGTCGAAGTCGGTGACGTTTCCGGGCGTCACGGTCAAGAGTCCCCGGCGCGCCCAGCCGGAATACTGGCTGTTGCGTCCCTCATCGACGGCCGACTCCGGCAGGTAGTAGGTCAGGAACACATAGAACTTGCCATCCCGCTGAAAGACTTTGGCTTTGGCCGCAATATCGACCTTGCTTGCAAGGTCGAGGCCGACGTAACAAGGCTCGCCCAGAAAATCGCTTTCGGACAGGCTGGGATCCGCACAGGCATCCCAGGCCCGCATGTCCATCCAGGCGGTGTCGGCGTTGACCCACTCGTTCAGATGCTTGGTCTTGAAGTTGTTGATCGCCGAGGGCATCTGCATCGCCTTGGCCTGCAGCGGCAGCAGCACTTCCGGCCGCACCGAAATCCCCCAGTTCGGGTTGGCCTTGATCAGGGCATCCTCGCTCGTCCAGTCGTCGGCCTCGTCCAGTCCGTAGATGATGCCGAACTGGGAGTCGTCCTCGAACAGGCCTTCGAGCAGGCGGTTCACGAAGGTGCGGAGTTCATAACAGATGCCGGCGCGGTTGCTGCCTGCCGTGGTGATCACCCAGAGAAGCGAGTTGTCGCGTTTTCCGGTGCCGGTCTCCACCACGTCGTAGACGGTGCGGGTCTTGTGCGCGTGCAGCTCGTCCACGCAGCCGAAGTGGATGTTGAGCCCGTCCAGGGTCGAGCCCTCGGCGGAGAGCGCCTCGAACTTGGAGCCCGAGGCCAGCACATGCATGTTGTGCGCGCCGACCGCGACCCCGAAGCGGCTGCGGAATCCCTTTGACCTCCGCGCCATGGTCTGGGCGTCGCCGAACACGATGCGCGCCTGGTCGCGGGTGGTGGCGAGGGAATAGACCTCGGCGCCGCCCTCGCCGTCGGCCGCCAGCATGTACAGCGCCACGGCCGACGAGAGCGTCGATTTGGCGTTGCCGCGCGGCACCTCGATGTAGGAGCGGCGAAAGCGCCGCTTGCCATCCGGTTTCACCCAGCCGAACACCGTGGTGAGGATGAACACCTGCCAGGGCTCCAGTTTGATCGGCTCACCCGCCAGCGGTCCCTTGACGTGCGGCAGTCGCTCGATGAAGGCGCACAGGTTGTCGGCGGGATGGAAGGCACGTCCCTCGCGATCGCGCAGCTTCGGGTTGAACCGATAGGGACTGGCCTTGCCCTTGAAGCGCGCGAGATTGCTCAGTTGCCGTTGACAGGCGAACCTCACCCAGCGGCAGGAGGGAATCTCCCCGGCCACCACGGCTTCTGCATAGCGCCCGGCGACGGTGGTGTATTGCGTCGCCATCAGCCGGCAATGTCCGCCCAAGGATCATCGGTGCGCCGTGCGTCCTGTGCGACCTGCACCCGGGAGCGGGAAGCCGGCGTGAAGCCCATTTCCGACTCGTAGCCCTTCATTTCCATGGCCAGATCGCGGATCACGTCCATCAGCGGCGAGCGCCGCAAAATGCCGCTGGGGGTTTTGACCAGCATGGCCGACACACCCGCGCGGTTGATCTTGGCGAGCGCCTCGCGGTACATCCCGGCACAGTTCGCCCAGCGCTCCAGCACCGCCGCGTCGAGTGAGGACAGCAACCCGGCCGGAGCGTTCGCCACGGCATAACGCCAGGCTTCCTTGGCGGTGTCCGACATGTACTCGGGCGGCTCGCCGAGGACGCCGACCGGGCGCGGCTCGTGTGGACTGGTCCGGCATTTCTGCAGGGTTCCCTTGATCTTCTTCACGGCGACGGGCAGCGGTTTGCGCCCTGCGCCGTCTCGTCTGCCGCCGGCGGCCATAAAAAAATCCTTTTGAATTTGCACGCGCAAAAATCTGGGCAGGCGCGCGGTCCCGCGCCGCGAGGCCGCAAGGATTTCACCCCCCTACCGGCCGCGATCTGCCAAAGCCGCCGTCCTCGCGCGCCGTCTTGGCGTCGTGACAGGGCTTGCACAGCGCCTGCCAGTTGCGCTCGTCCCAGAAGAGCGTCCGGTTCCCCTTGTGCGGTTTGAGGTGATCGACGACCGAGGCGGCGACCGTCCTGCCATGGCGCAGGCACTCGGCGCACAGCGGATACCCGCTCAGGTACGAGGCACGCGCCTTGCGCCACCGGGCGCCGTAACCGCGCGTCGCGGCTGATCCGCGCCGGCTGTCCTGTTGTCTGCGGATCGATTGCAGATGCTTGTCGCAGTAACCCGGCTTGGACAGCAGCCTCTCGCAGCCGGGATGACGGCAAGGGGTGGGGGCAGCGGTTGGCATCGAATCTCTATTGGCGACGAATTGCGATGAAGCGCTTGGCTTCACCGGCGAACAGCGCGTTCATCACGATCCCGATCAACCATTGCAAAGGAACTGACCATGAGCACCATCCAACTGACCCCGGCCCAGCACGCCATCCTCGCCAAGGCCATCCACTCCAGCGACGGCAAGATCGAGTGGTTCCCCGACAACGTCAAAGGCGGCGCGCGAAAGAAGGTGCTGGAAGGCATGTTCAACCGCGCCCTCATCACGCCCGACGGCGAAGGCTGGCGCATCGCCGCCGAGGGCTACGACGCGCTGGGCATGCCGCGTCCCGTCATCCAGCAGCCGACGCCCCAGTTCGATGCCGAATTGGAGCGGGACGTCGCCGCTGCCGAAGCCATGTGGAAGCAGGAGGCCAAGGCCACGCCGCGCACTCGCGACAACAGCAAGCAGGCCGAGGTCATCCGGATGCTCAAGCGCCCCGAGGGCGCGACCATCCGCCAGATCTGCGAAGCCACCGGCTGGCAGGCGCACACGGTGCGCGGAACCTTCGCCGGGGCCTTCAAGAAGAAGCTCGGCCTGACCATCACCTCGGACAAGGAACAGGGCGGCGAGCGGGTGTACCGGATCGCCTGATCAGAAAGATCGAGAAAGAAGCCAAGCGGCGCTTGGCTACTCAATCGAACAGCGCGGCACGTAGGGTGTCGCAACGATCAACCGCAAGGAGCCCACGATGGACAACACCAACCAGATCCCCGCCACCCGAAACGACGCCTGGGGCTTTTGGGGCACGATGAATGAGAACGCCGCCGCAGCCTGGCCGACGGCGATGACCGCGATCTCGGATGCCACGCACCAGCCCCTCGACTCAGTCCGGGCCTTCCTCGACAGCCGGCACGGACGCCACTTCGCGGACGATGTCCTGAACCAGATGCACGCCGGTCGCGCCCTGACGGACGCGATCCACGCCGCCACCGAGCAGTGGATGGGCTGGAAGATCGGACGCCAGACCAGCAAGGACTACGGCATCTCGCGCGGCCTGCCTTACCTGACGGGCTTCGTGATTCACTGCGAGATCGTCGAAGAAGAACTCGCCGCCTGAGGAGAACGACATGGCCGCAGTCACCACCAACCTGACCATCGAAGCCAACTACGACGAGTTTGTCGCCGAATTGACCGCGCTCACCCGCAAGTACGGGGTGGCAATCCAGTCAATCGGCGGCGTCATCCTTGCCGACCACGCCGACGAGTTCCGCAACGTCACTTACGTTGCCGATATCAGTAGCGGCGACCTCTACCCGAGTTTCCCCGAGTCCTGACAGATCGTCGAACGCCACCCCATCGGATTCGCGGGTGGCTTGTTGTCCGGTCCAGTCCTGCCAGCGGCGCACGATCACATCGACGTACTTCGGGTCGAGTTCGATCAAGCGCGCCAGCCGTCCCGATTTCTCAGCGGCGATCAACGTCGTGCCGGAGCCGCCGAAGGGATCGAGCACCACGTTGCCCGGACGGCTCGAATTGCGGATCGCGCGCTCGACCAACTCCACCGGTTTCATCGTCGGGTGCAGGTCGTTCTTCTGCGGCTTCTTGATCTGCCACACGTCGCCCTGGTCGCGGTCGCCACACCAGTGGCGTTCGCCGCCCTCGGGCCATCCGTACAGGATCGGCTCGTACTGGCGCTGGTAGTCGGCGCGACCGAGCGTGAAGGTGTTCTTCGCCCAGATGATGAAGGTCGACCAGTGGCCGCCCGCCACGCGGAAGGCTGATTGCAGCGTATCCAGTTCGCTGGATGACATCGCAACGTAGATCGCGCCACGACAGTGGGCGATGGTCGGCGTCAGCGCAGCGAGCAGGAAATCGTGGAAGCCGTCGCCGAGGTTGTCGTTCAAGATCGCGCGATCCTTGCCGCGCAGCTTGTCCTTCGCGCTGTTGGCGTAGTTCACGTTGTACGGTGGATCGGTGAACACCATGTCCACCGGCTCGCCGTCGAGCAAGGTGCGGTAGCTGGCGGCCACGGTGGCGTCGCCGCACAGCAGTCGATGGCCGCCGAGCAGCCAGACGTCGCCCGGGCGCGAGACCGGCGTCTCGCTGACCTCCGGCACCGCATCGTCATCGGTTTCGCCTTCGCCATCCGGTTCATCGCCCGCCAGCAATTCGGCCAGCGCATCCGCGTCGAAGCCGGTCAGATCGAGGTCGAAGCCTTCGTCCTGCAAGGCCTCCAGCTCGATGCGCAGCAGTTCGTCGTCCCACCCGGCGTTCTCGGCGATGCGGTTGTCCGCGATCACCAGCGCGCGGCGCTGCGTCGGCGTCAGATGGTCGAGCACGACCACCGGCACCATCTCGAGGCCGAGTTTCTGCGCGGCGGCGAGCCGCCCATGACCGGCGACGATCACGCCGTCGCTGCCCGCGAGGATAGGATTGGTGAAGCCGAACTCGGCGATGCTGGCGGCGATCTGCGCCACCTGTGCGTCGCTGTGCGTGCGCGCGTTGCGGGCATAGGGCACGAGCTTGGCGGTCGGCCATCGTTCGATCTTGTCGGCGAGCCACGAGCTGGTCATGCCACGACCTCCTCGATGCGCTCGCCCTCGACCTCGTCGAAGGTCTGACCCGTGGCCAGCAGCGTGACCGCCACCTCCGGGTGGTTCTGCCGGAAGCGCCGGATGGCGACATCGACGTACTCCGGCGCAATTTCGACCGAGCGGCAGACGCGCCCGGTGCGCTGCGCGGCCAGCATCGTGCTGCCGCTGCCGGCGAACGGCTCGAACACCAGGTCGCCCGCGTCGCTGTAGGCCTCGATGACGAACTGCGGCAGCGCGACCGGGAACACGGCGGGATGGTCGATGCCTTCGCCGATCTTGCCCTTGTGACGCATCACGCGGATCACCGAATCGGGGATGCGCATGTCCTGCGTCGGCTGGCCCGCGTGCGTCCAGCCGCCGACTTCGCCATCCCTGCCGCGCATCGCGGTGGAGGAACCATCGGCACGCAGGTGCGTTTCCTGCCCGGCGAACTTGCAGGGCACGATCTTGTTGGGCTTGCGACTGGCGCGGTTGAAGTGGAACACGAACTCGAAGCTGGGCGCGAAGCGGCCCGCCCAGTCGCCGGGCATTCCCGGCCCCTGATCCCAGACGTACCAGCCAAAGCGCCGCCAGCCCTTGGTGCGCATCCAGCCGAGCCAGCCGTCCCAATACGGGACGAACTCGTTGTCGCGGTGGATCAGCCCGAGGTTGACCAGCACCTGGCCGTCGCCCGCCATCGGCAACTGATCGAACACGCCGCGCATCAGCGCGTCCCAATCGGCGATGCCACCGGTGGTGTAGTCGCGCTGGTTGCCGTAGGGCGGCGAAGTGAAGCACAGCGCCGCTTGCTCGCCCGCCATCAGCGTGGCGACCACGTCGGCATCGGCGGCGTCGCCGCAGATCAGGCGATGCGCGCCAATGGCCCAGACGTCGCCCACGCGGGACACCGGCGTGGCCGGAGCTTCCGGCACGCCGTCGGCGTCGTCCGCTGCGTCGTCCTGTTGTTCGCCCGCGTCCGGGACTTCGGCGCTTGCCAGCAGGTCTCGCAGCTCGGCGTCCTCGAAGCCGGTGAGCGCCAGCTCGTGTCCGGCCTCGGACAACTCGGCCAGCTCCAGCGCCAGCATTTCTTCGTCCCAGCCCGCATCCAGCGCCAGCCGGTTGTCGGCGATGACGTAGGCGCGCTTCTGCGCCGTACTCAGGTGTGCCAGTTCGATCACCGGCACTTCGGCCAGGCCGAGCTTGCGCGCGGCGGCCAGACGCCCGTGGCCCGCGATGATGCCGTTGCCGCCATCGACCAAGATCGGGTTCGTCCAACCGTACTCGACGATGCTGGCCGCGATCTTGGCGATCTGCGCTTCGGTGTGCGTGCGCGGGTTGCGGGCGTAGGGGATCAGCGTCTCGACCTTGCGGTACTCGACGTTCAAAGGATTCAAGGGTGTGGGTTCCGCAAAAACGAAACCCGCCGACGGACGACGCCGTGGGCGGGTTGGAGTGTGAAGTGCGAACTGGACGGGGTGCGAACCTGCGAACCGTGCGAACCTCGGTTCGCACCCTGACGCTAAAAGAGCGCCGCGCTCGCGCCCCCCGCATGGCGATTCGGGATGGAAGGACCCCTTTTGCCTCGGGCCGCTCGCCGCGCCGTCACCGCTGTCCAGAAGATAGCTGAAATACTACCCCCGGATCGGCGAATCTGTTGCAGGGTCAAAAACCGCTCACTGCCGCCGATGCCCGCGCATTGCCGACCATGCGCGCCAAATCACGCCAAAACCCTACGCGGTGACGACGCCGTTGAGCTGGTCGGCGACCGTCTGCAAGGCGCGCTGCCAGCGCCGCCAGGCCGTCGTGCGGTCGCAGGCGAAGCGGATGGTGATGTCACGCCAGCCGTATCGCTTGGCCCGCATCCACACCAGATGCCGTTGCTCGACCTCCAGCCACTGCACCCACTTCATCGTCTCCAGCATCCGCTCGATGGCGTCCGGCGTCGGAGGAAACGGTCGATAGACCGTCTCGTCGGCCGCGAAGGCTTCCCACTCCTTGCGCACGATGATCGGCCAGGTGTTGAAGTAGCCCTGCACGCGCACGGGCGGCAGGCGTCGTCCGGTGCTGGCCGCCTCCTCGAAGCGCGCGGCCACGTCTTCGATTGTCCAAGCAGCGCGACGGTCAGCCATGGCGTGCGCATCCCTGTCCGTAGAGACGTTCGCCGATGCGCCGGACGAACTCGCGCTCGATGAAGTCCAAGCGTTCGTCGGCGACGTTGACGACGAGGATGTGCTGGTCGCGCCAGCCACGTTGCTTCATCGCTTCGAGGTCGGTGGTCTCGGGCTGGAGGCGGCCCAAGGGGCAGCGATAGGGGGGCGTCGGAATCTTCATGTCACGCCTCCTGTTCGAGATCGTGCTGTGCGATGGCCCAATGCAGCAGCGCCAGCGCGTCGGCTTCGTTGTCGTCGCTGGGCGTGTGGCCGCGTGCGCGGACGGATGCAATCACCTCGTCCTTGCCCGCGTTGCCCTTGCCGGTGGCGTGCTTCTTGATCGTGCCGACCGGTACGCCCTGGTAGGGAATCTGGTGGTGCTCGCACCACGCGGTAAGCGTGGCGAGGAAACCGCCGTAGGCGTGCGCCGCGTCGGTCGAGACATGACGCCGCACCTCCTCGAAGTGCAGCGCGTCGATGCCGTCGGCCACGGCCTTCAGTTCCGTGAGCCAACGCTTGAAGCGCAGGAAGCGCATGCCGCCGCCTTCGAAGCGTTGCGGGCGGAAGCTCTCGCTGCCGCTGGTGATGCTGCCGTCGCTGCTGCGCAGCGCCCAGCCGGTGGTGGTGCCCAAGTCGAGGGCGAGGATGGTCGTGGTCATGGTTGCAGTCCTTGTTTCGGTTCGGACTGACGCATCCGGCGCAGCACAACGAAACTTTCCATGAGGCGTGCGCGCGCACGCGCGCGTAAGAGACTTACGTTGTGATGCGTCAAAAGCGTCAGTCGGGTGTGTCGGCATGGCGGTCAGTCGTCGGCGTATGGGCTATAGGCGGGCTTGGGCGGGTGCTTGAGGCCGATGCCACGGAAGCCGCGAACGCCCGCCGTGTTGCGCCATTTCTCGACGCCACGGGTGATGAGCAGATCGGAGAAACGGCGCTGCGAGCCGATGAACTCGCCAGCGGAATCGGCCCATTGCTTCCAGTCGCCGAACAGTTCGGCGGTCAGCGACTTCGCGTTGGCCTCGCGCACGCAGCGTTCGTCGAGCCAGCGGCCCAGCGCGTCCTCGGATTCGAAATACTCCTCGGTCGCCGACACCACGCTCGCAGGTGGTTTCAATCCTTCGCGTTGCCACACGAGGCATCCGGCCACTGCCCACGCCAGAATCCCATCGCGCTCGGCGAGCAACTTGTGGGTCAAGTTGCCATCGCGCCGTTCGGGCGGGATCGTCACCGTGAAAGGGATCAGGTGCATCCGCCGCTTCATCGCCTCGTCGATGTTGCGAATGGTGGGCTTGTGGTTGCCGACGATCACTGGCTTGAACTGCGGCGTGTACTCGAAGAAGTCCTGCCGCATGAAGCGCGCGGAGATCTTGTCGCCGCCGGTGATGGCCTTGACCTTCGATTCGTTCAAGCGCCGCCCCTGTTCCGTTTCGATGGCCGTCACGAAGCGTGCGCCGCGAAGTCCGGCCAGATCGGTCGGATGGCGGTCGCCGCGCGTTTCGACGAAGGTGTCCATCGACGCGGTCGAGGCGTAGTCGCCGAGGATGGTGCTGACCACGTTGGCGAACACGCTCTTGCCGTTGGCACCGGTGCCGTAGAGGAAGAACAGTGCGTGGGCGCTGGTCACGCCCGTCAGGCAGTAGCCGACCATCCGTTGCAGGTAGGCTTGCAGCTCGGCATCGCCGCCGGTGATCTCCACCAGGAACTGCCGCCAGATTGGGCAGTCGCCACCCGGCGTGGCCGTGGTGATCTTGGTCATCCGGTCGGCGCGGTCGTGCGGACGCTGCCTGCCGGTCTTGAGATCAACCACGCCGCCGGGCGTGTTGAGCAGCCACGGATCGGCATCCCATTCGGCGGTGGTGGCCGCGTGTCTGCGATCCGCGCGCGCCAGCCGTTCGACGCCGCCGACGGTGCCCGAGCTGGCCAGCTTGGCGGCGATCTTGGGGTTGTCCGCATGGACGGCGGCGTGACGGCAGACGCTGCGGATCAGGTCGGTGGCCGCCAGCGTGTCCTCGGTGCGCCAGCGATGCCCATCCCACACCAGCCAGCGGCCCCACGCGGCGACGTAGCGCCAGTCGCGGTGGTAGCGCCGGGTGAAGGCCAGCGCCAGCGCATCCTCCGTGCCCCAGACCGATTCGTCGGTGCTGACGACCGGCTCGGTGTCGTCGGCGACGTCGTGCATCTGGAGACGCGGGCCGTGGGTGAGGAAGGCTGCGACGTCGAAGCCATCGATCACGGCGTCCGCCGCGTCCCAACCGTCCGCCGCTTCCTCGGGCGGATACAGGATATGACAGGTTTTCGCGCCCGCCGACAGGATGGCCTGCGCCGCCTGCGTCGCGTACTCCCAGCCCGGTTTGTCGCGGTCGGGCCAGATCAGCACGGCCTTGCCTGCCAGCGGCGACCAGTCGGTCTTCTCGACCGGCGCGTTCGCGCCGTGCATCGCCGTCGTCGCGACGATGCCAGCGTCGATCAGCGCCTGCGCGCATTTCTCGCCCTCGACCAGCACCACCAGCGATGCGCTGGTCATGCCCGGCTGGTTGTAGAGCGGGCGCGGATCGGGCGGAGCCATCTTGCGACGGCGCGCGTCCCACGGACGGAACTCCTTCTTGCGGCCGGGCGGGTCGTAGCGGTAGACGACTGCGATCAGCTTGCCAGAGGCGTCGAGGTAGTCCCACTTCGCGGAGGCCGGGCCGAGGTCGTCGACGGGCGGCGCCGATTTTGATTTGCGCGCCGGTGCCGCCGGAGCACGCCCGAGCAGTTCGGTCGCCGCATCGAGCACGCGCGGAAAGTCGGCGTGGGTGTCGATGCCGAGGTGCGCGGCGATCAGCGTGAAGATGTCGCCGCCGTCACCGGTGGCGCGATCCGTCCACAGGCCTGCCTTGTCGCCGGTGAGCACGATCTCCAGGCTGTCGCCCGGGCTGCCGAGCACGTCGCCGACGAGGAACTTGCCGCCGCGCTTCCTGCCCGCGGGGAACAGCGCGGCCAGCACCGATTCCAGCCGGACGAGCAGTTCGACGCGGATCGCTTCGCGTTCGGCGTCGAGGTCGCGAGGAACAGGCGGTTGCGTGTCGTTGAAATCAAGCATCCGCAGCCTCCTCGCCGGGCGGCTGCTGCGCGACGATCCACGCTTCCAGTTCGTGGGGCTTGAAGCGAACGAGCTTGCCGACGCGGTAGTGCGGGATGCGCCGGGCCTTGCGTTCCTTGGCTTGGGAGAGCCAGTACGACGGCAGGTTGAACATCAGCGCGGCCTGGCGCACGTCGATCAGTTGCTCGCCGAGCAACTGGTTCATCGGAGATTGGCTCATGCCGGTGTCCTCCAGCAGCGGTCTTGCCACGCGCACATGCGGCACTCGAAGTGGGTGGCGTCGTTGAAGCCTCGTGGCAGTAGTTCTCCGGCCTCGGTCGCGGTGATGACCTTGACCGCGCGGTCGGTCATGCGCTGCGCGAGCGCGGCGTCGAAGGGCACCGACTCGACGTAGATCTCCATCGAGTCGGCATTGATCGCGGTGAACAGCGCCGGGTGTTCGTGCAGTTGCAGGTGCGCCTGATACAGCGCCACCTGCGCCGCGTACACCGGCTTGGCGACCGCGAGGCCTTTCGCCTCCAGCTCGCGCCACGATTTCGCGCTTAAGGCTTTGTTCTCCCACAGCGCGGGATAGCGGAAGCCTTCCGGCCCGCCGACGATCACGCCATCGACGTGACCGCGCAGCCGACCCTGCGCGTCGGAGAATCCGAACTGCCCGCCGTCGGGCTTGCGCGTGCGCAGGTCAAAACCCGCGTCGCGCAGCCACGCCACCATGCAGTCCTCCATCACGTGGCCGCGCTCGAAGATGCGCAGCATCCGGCCGCAGGTCGAGCGCCCGTGATCGACCGGAGCCTTGGCGTACTCGAACTGCAAGGCACGCTCGCACGCCGCGCCCAGACGCGACGCGCCGAGGTAGTCGCGCGCGGGCTGCTGCGCGCGGATGCGCTGCATGCCGGCATCGATCAGTGCCGTGATCTGGCCGGACAGGCTGGACGAGGAATTGAAGTCCATCATGGCTTCGCCTCCCAGAACTTGTCGTCCTCCAGATCGGCGAAGGGATTGGCCATCGGGTCGGGCGTCGGAACCATGCCGCGCACGGGCGGGTACTTGGTCGCCTCGTGGTGCTCGACCATCGCTTCCGTGTAGCAGGTGACGATGGCGTCGATGACGCGCATCGCCTCGGCTTCGGCATACTCGCCAAGCGGTTTCTTGAAACCGATCTCGCCCGCCGCCTCGCCGAAGGCCTTCAGGCACTTCTTCATCGCGGCCAGTTCGACATCAGAGGGATCGATCATGGCGACCTCCGTCTTGCCGATGTGGCCTTCCTTCACGCGCGTCCAGTTGCCGTAGAGCATGTGAAAGGCGTCCTGGCAGCGGCGCGAGCAGAACACCCAGTCGATGGGGTAGCGGCGCGGATCGGCGGTCTTGAACCGGCCATCGGTGTGGCCGTAGCCGCGCGCCTGTCGTTTGCAGACCCAGCATTTCATCGGCCTCCCTCACTGCGCCCAGGCGGGCTTGCCGGTCACCGGCGCGCGTTGCGGCGCGGCGGGTGCGGCATACGGGGCAGATGCGCTCACGGTGGCTGGAGCGCCGGAGGTGCCGCCACCGGTCTTGGCCTTGGGCGGCACGCCCATGAGCTTGGCGTACTCGGGGTGGTCGGGTTCGACCGCGAGCTTGACGACGTTGCGATCCAGACCCTTGGCGTCCTTCTCGACGTCCACGCGGGCGAGGAACTCGATGCCGTCCAGTTCGTGGAAGCCCTGGATGCGGCGCGCGGCGGCGGCTTGCGGGCTGTTGTCCTGCGGATGGACGTTGCGTGCGCTGTTGAGCACGGCGCGGATGAAGCTGCGCCCCATCTGGCCCCAGGTCGGGCCCTTCTTCGAGTGCAGGCCGATGTTCGACCACATCTTGCGTTTGGCATGCTCACCGCCGGTGACGACGAACTCGGCGGCGAGATAGATCGCGCCGGTCTCGAAGGATTCGGTGGCGTAGCCGCCCGTCCAGCCCTGCGCCGGGTCGTCGTGACCGCCGGGTTTGATGGTCATGCGCACCGGCACCAGCGTGCCCTTGGGGATGAGGTCGAAGCCCTGTTGCTGTTCGGCGTCGTTGAAGTCGTTCCAGTTGCTGGTCATGGCGATTACTCCTGAGATTCGTGAAATGCGGGAATGGCGGAATGGGCTGCGCTGGCGGGCGCGGCTGCGCCCGCGCACTTGGCGATCAGTGCGCTCAAGTCCGGCGGTTCGAGCAGTTCGAGACGACCGCTGCGGTCTTTGGCCGGGTAGCCGTAGGGATTGACGGTGTGGGTGACGAAGGCGCGGTAGGCGCCGCCGTCCTCGGCCTTGATCTCGGCCAGCGTCACGACCTCGTCGACGATGCCGGGCAGTTCGAGGCTGGTCTTGCTGCCCTCGATCTGCGGCACGAACACCTTGCGGTTGTAGTCGTCGAGCCGTTCGTCGAGGATGGCGACGAACACCACGTTCTTGCCCCGGGCGTGTTGCAGGTGGGTCAAGGCGCTGACCATTTCCTGCCCGAGCAGGCCGTAGGCACCGCGCATGTCCGGCTTGCCGGTGCGGTCGCTGGTGGCACCCGGTTGCGTCTTGCACCACGCGAAGCACTGGCGCGAGAGCTGCGTGATCGAGTCGAGGAAGAAGGTCTGGTAGCGGTCGAGCTGCGCTGGATCGCCGAACTTCTCGACGACGTGGTCGTAGTGCGCCTGCGAGAACGCGGCGTCCGGCGGCAGCGACTTGTCGGGCCCGGCGAGGAACACGAAGAAGTCGCGCGACTCCGGCCACGACGCCGGACGGATGGTGTCGCCCGGCCAGTCGGCCACAGCAAGGTCGCCCGCCTCGATGTCTAGGAACAGCGTGGTGGCCGGGTCGAGGTCTTTGAGCCGGGTGGTCTTGCCGATGCCGGACTTACCGAGCATCAGAAGCTTGACGCCCTTGCGCTCGGCCATGCGCTGCTGCGCGGAGATGATCGGGAGGGACATCACGCCACCTCCTTCAGCTCGTCGGCGACGGCGGGATTCCAGAGAATCTGGTAGCCGCTGTGGCCATTACGCGAGTACGGCATGGCTTCGGCCCGCGCTTCACCGGCCTCGGTCAGTTCCCATTCATCGCGGTCGTTGCGGAACTGGAAGCCGTGTGATGCCAGCAACTGGTTCGTGGCCTTGGCCGAGCGGTTGAGCAGCTTGCCGAGCTGGGTAGCGTTGAGCGAGCAGATCGGCTCGTTGGCAGCGGGCAATGCGCGGCGCAGGGTTTCGACGGCGAGGCCCGTGTTCTCGTGGATGCAGGTCAGCGTCGCCGCCATCGCAATGCCGGTTTTGACGCCCGGCACCTTGGCGACCGCCTCGCCGATCAGCAGGATCGCGCTCACGCGGTCGTGGGTCGGCGCGGGCAAAGCCGCCAGCGCACCGGGGGCGGAGTACGCGCCGGTCTGGCGGATCGCGGGCAGCACCTCGCCGGTCACCCAACGCTTGAAGCGTTTCGCGGCGTCCTTGGTGCTGCCGAGGATCAGGGCGTAGAGGCCCGATTCGTTGACGTGGTTGGCGCGCTGCGTGCGCCCGAGGTTGTCGATGACCTCCAATTTCTGGAGGTCATCGACATCGACGTGCGACTTGATCGCCTGAGACGGATTGCCCATCTCCAACGCATCGCAGACGTCGCTGGCGTTGAACCACGGCAGGCCCGCGTCGTCGACCTGCACGCGCACGGCATGCGCCTCGAACTGGAAGGGAATGATTGCGCTCATGATCAGTCCTCCCACGCGACGTCGACGATGCGGTCGGCCCCGCGCGCGGCGCGCTTGCGCACCTCGGTGTGGAGTTCTTCCAGCGCGGTGCGGCGGCGACCGAGCGCCAAGGCTTCGGCATTGGCGGTTTGGATGGCGAAGGCCAGTTCGTCCACCGTGGCCGCGTCGAGCGCGACGACCACGTCATGGCCGTCGGCATCGCGATAGCGGATGTCGTCGGGAAGGTGTTCGCCGTAGATCGACGGCAGTTGCTTGCGCAGCGAAACGATGAGACTGGTGCTCATGATCAGTGCTCCGAATCGAGGGAAAGGGTGAAGGACGGCTTGCCGGAATCCACGGTGCGAGCGGCGGCGAACTGCTGCTGGAGCGCCGGAGGCCAGTTCGTGAAGCGGGACTCGGAGACGGACAACTTGATGTCGAGGTAGCCCTCGACCTTTTCGCCCGAGGCCACGATGCGCTCGGCGATTTCTGCCAGTTGCTTCTGATCCCAACTGACCTTCTTGGGCAGCTCGAACTTGATGCGCAGCGGGCCATCGGCGATGTGGGCGGTGCCGAAGTCACGACCGGACTCGCGCAGCGCCGTGCGGGCCTGCTCGCCGTAGGCGGCATCGAGCGCCGCGTCGAACTTGGCGCGCGCCTTCTTGAGCCAGTCGAGGGCCTCGTCGAGGTTCTTGTCGATCTCGGCCTTCTGCACGGCGGGCAACGCGGCCAGTTGGCCGACGGACATCGCGGCGATGTCGGCGGGAAAGAGGGTGATGTCGTTCATGGCATCGCTCCTCAGACCGCCGCACGCTCGGACGTCGAGTCGTGCAGCGCTTGGCGCTCGAACTCGATGACCGCGTCCACGGGATAGCCGACGCGCTTGGACAACTTCAGGTAGCGCGGGCCGCGGCCTTCGCTGCGCCAGCGCTGGAGGGTCTTGGGGCTGACGCCCCACCGCTGCGCCAGCTCGTTTTCGTTGAGCACCCGGCGGTCGCCGGGCGAGAGGCTGTTGATCGCCTGCTGCGGCGACCGGGGGGTAGTGCTGGTTGGTGTCTGCATGGAATGCTCCTGTGACGTTGTTGAGGAACAGGTGTCATTCCAAACTTCGGGTGGCGAACCTTTAAGGGACGCAATGGCGAACCAGGCGGGAACTTCGGGTTCGCCGATCACTGCCTGCGAGCCTCAGCGACCGAGCGTGCGGCCATCTAGCGGGCTTGACACGCAAGTATCTTATTGCCTATTATTGGCAAGCAATTACTTGCCTTACGCGACGCCTC
>JAEHJW020005401.1_pt1 | contig 19899 bp, 16 predicted proteins | sample 9271431 | NCBI WGS metagenome assembly JAEHJW02 | reverse complement strand
TTGGAAGACTTTTTAAGCCATGCGGCTGCAAAATCGCTGACGTGGTTTTCCAGACACCAATGATCGCGGACATGCTGATTAAGCAGTTCGGCCTGCTCATAAAGCGAATCACGATCCTGCAAAAGCACACGAATCTGTTTGGTGAAATCTTCTGCCGTAAAGTCTGCGAAATTGACATGCGGGAAATCTGTATAAGTCGGGCTGCGCGAAGCAAGCACCGCAAATCCGGCACCGCCGTATTCAAGAATACGCAAATTGCTCTTGCAATTGTTGAAAGTGTTATCCGCAAGCGGCGCTAGTGCAAGATCAAGATCAAGCGCGGCCAGCTTGGCGTGATACTGCCCGATAGGAACGCCATCATGCAGTTCCACCAAAGCCGGATCAATGCCGTCAGGCAGCAGCCCGAAAAACACCCACTGCACTTCGTCTTTGGTGGCAAGGACAACATCCTTCAGAAAGTTGATGTCGCCACTATGGCCAATACCGCCTGCCCATCCAACACGAGGCTTCGGCTTTTCCTTGATGAAGTTGTCGCGCCGCACTGACTTCATGTTTTCAAGAATGCTGCGCGGAATATAATTCGGAACGACGCGGATATCCTTGATCTTGCTTTCCTTGCGAAGCAGATCAGCAAGAGGCTGCGTCGTGACAATAGCCGCATCACAAAGATTCGCGCCATTCAGAATCCGCGCCTTGATATCAGGCGGCAGAAGCGAATAGTGATGACTCTCCTTGGGAACATCCCAAAACGCATCATCCAGTTCATAGATGAACGTCGTGCGCGGAAGCGCCTTGCGATACATGCGCAGCCGGGTCAGTTCGTCATCGGACGTAGGATGCTGAAATACGATAGCATCGGGCGCGAGAGCCTTGATGCTTTCCTCATCATACGTCATCTGATGCACAAGCACATGCGCTTCGCCAGCATTGCTGACGGTATGTGCAGGGGCTACAGCACGATAAAAACCGCCGCCGAAATAGTCCGCATTGTGAATAAGAATGCGGGGCTGCTTGTATAGATGTTCCATGAATCCTCAGAGTTGATTGTTAGTTGCGTTCTCTTCTGCGGCAGAGTCGCGGCGGACGCCTGCCTGATGGCCGTGATCTAACGATTGTGCAGGATCACGTTTGGAAGGAAAAAGTGCTTCAGGAGACTTTTCTTCCTTGGCGGGAGCAGCCCCTTCCATCTTTGCCTTGACAAAAGCGGCTGCGATATTCTGGTAAATGCCTGCAAGTGACGGATCGACAGGGCACATATCCATCAGCTTCGCCAGCATTTTCTGATCGGCATCTTTGGTCAGGTATTCCGCCGACTCCAAATCCGTCGCGGCGCGGCGCTCACCCCACGTCATGGAATTTGCGCGCATTTCATATTCGCGAGCATCCTCCCGAGGATTTTTGCCGGTAAAGCGAAATTGCAGGTGCGGCCAACGAGTTCTCAAAATATACTCGTTGATGACACACTCGATGTCATGAAGAAGAGGAGCAAGTCCTGGATCGTTTTCGTCTACCAATCCTGCGGAACTTGTCTGCGGATCAGGATTGTTTTCAGGGCCTTTGCCTGAAGTGCGATAGCCAAGACGCGAGACAGGGAACTTGTATAGGGCGCAAAAAAGACCCATCATCATGTTCATGAAATCTTGTTGACGAATATCCTGTCCATTCAGGTTCGTCAGGTCAAGAACGTTCAGTTCGCCTTCCTTCGGAATCGGGATAACAGGAAGTGCCCAACTTTTCGTGGTGCCGACTTTAAGGTTGCGCCAGATACGCGAAAGCAGATCAAGCTGACGCTGCGTCCACATTCCTTTGGCGGTCAGTAGACCGTTCGGTACAGCATTGCGATTGAAAATATCGACGGCAGAATCAATGGCATTTGAAAAGCCTTGGATAAGCCGAACCCCTTGTTCAATTTCTGCCAATCCATAACCTGCAATGTCGGCATCGGGTCGAGGATTGCGGACATACCATATCAGTTGATCACGTGTGAAAACATCAATGATATTCCCTGCTTCATCAACCGCTACGGCGAAATTGGCGGGATCATTCTTGTAGCCTTCACGGGTCGCAAGCCGGATATTGAAAGTGGAGAGGCAACGAAAAGACTTGACCTTGCCGTCAAGCGCCATGTCAGTCCAGATGCTCATGCCGTCATAAATCAGACTGTCATGCACAAGCATATTCAGGAATGTGGTAAAGTTGGTAATTTGGTTGGCATCGCGCTTGCGCGGGTCAATTTCAGTGGAACAGTTCGTGATGAACTGCTCTGCGGCCATGATATCCGCCTTGTCTTTTTCAGTCGGCGTCCGTAATGCTCGCTTCAGTTCGATACGCCATCCCGGCTTCCACGGATGCGTGGACAGCATGGAATATCGCTTTACGTCTGCGCAACGAAGATTAATGATCGCCATAGGTGCAGTATTTTCACGGGCGATCTTGCGCAAGGCGGCAAACGGAATGCCGGGCGCTTGCACAACTCCGCCCGCATGCTGTTCCGGCATGAGAGAAAAGGTGGCAAACGATTGCATGTCAGGCGGAAGGGGAGTGCCTTTCTTGATTTCGCTTGCGAGACTTTTTGCAAAAGTTTCGAGATATGACGGCGCCGTCTGCATAAAGAAGGACGCATAATCCTCCACACTATACGCATGATCAATGATCGGCCATTCTGCCGCGCCGGCTTGTGCGTTTTCGTTAGGATTATACGGTTTGATTTCTTTAAGAGATGCAGCCATAAATCAATTCCTGAATAGAAAAAGAATATTATAATATAAATAGAGGCTTGTCAAATCGGACTACCACAAATTTCGTTTGGCGGTCGGGCTATCGATTTCTTCAAACCTGTCACATGCAGGGGTAATCGCGGAAAATCTCCTACCAAGAAGTTTGCAGACTGACACACTTGCATCAAAATTTTTGCATCGGCTGCATGTGTCGGCAAATGGATCATCAATCAATCCGATTTCCGCCATTTCTTCCATGCTGCCTGTTTCAAGACCAAACAGAAGTGAAAGTTTATTCGATGGATCGGTATTCATTCGCATATCAATTTTTTCGTCTGAATCCCATCCTTCCGGCACGTAGCCAATCGCCGCACCTTCTGTAATGGCATGCGATAGAAGATGCACGATGGCATCTACCTGATCGTCCTTGTTGCCTTTTTCGCCGGTAAAGTCTTTCAGTTCCGTTTCAAACGCCTCCAGCCACGTTGCACGGCTTGGGTGCAGGACGCGGTGCTGCCTATACCATCCTTGCGCGGACCCCGCTCCTACGCCATCCACGGCGCGGGAACGCTTTCCTTGAACCGGCGTGACGGGCAGAAGGGGAAGCCCCATGTTTTCAAGCGCCTCAAGGGCGGCAACGCCATAGCCTTTCTTTTCAATCAAGATGACTTTGGGCGCCCATTTCAATTGAAGCATCTTGATCGCAGGGGCAACTTCGCCCCATGAAATCTTGTCACGCCATATTTCAAGCACATAGACATCATAGTGATGTTCGCATGCACCCACGAGAAAAGGGTCTTCGCCGCAATGGTAATGCTGACAAGGCACGACCATTGCGGTTGCACAAACGGTATAGTCGGAATCGTGCTCTGCCGAAAAAGCCGTATCCCACGCTTGCAGAACAAATGCCCCCTTGTTGACAAACTCCCGCACCTTTTCGTCGGCAATGCCAATTTCGAGATTGCGGGGTGCCTCGTAATATCTGAAATACTCTTCCAGAAAAATAACACCTTGCCGCGCGCCAGGAGATGCCTGATAGACTGACTCAAATTGCACCGGAGAGTTGCGGCGGATCGCATTCATTTCCCGCCGCTTCTGCTCCGAATCGGGCCAGAAAAATCCTTGCCCTGCAGGGTCTATGGCATAGGGCCATTTGACGTGTTTGGTCATGTAATCTCGCACGCACCGCCAGCGCAAGCCGGCTCCATCTTATGATCCGTAATATCTACCGTTTCAATCACTTTTGAAAGGTCAATATTGGCAAGATGCTTAAGCATTTCATTGAACTTTTCTTTCGTAATATCCTCAAAAGGTGCTTGGACATAGGTGCCGCCGGCATAGGGCAGCACAGAAATGCCATTGTAAAAATTTCTGTTCTTCCACATCCACTCCCCGCACCCTTTCCATTCATCGTTTTTTAGAGAAATCGTGCAAGAAACGTTATGCCCATTTGCGCCGTCACGATGCCCCGGAAAAACCCATTCCTTATTAAATCGCTTTACACGCTCAAGCAAATCCATATACGGTTCTGTTCGGTAAATTGCTCCTTCAGGCGCTTTCTGAGGAACAGAAAGAACAGCTTCAATGTGAGGCTTGAATTTGCAATCTTCAATCAGTTCCGGAATGTTTTCCTTGAGATAATGGTAAAGCGGCTCATTCTTGCCAACGCGCATGCGTCGAATGTAATAGTCGTTATGCCAAGCATGAATACCGCTGGACGTGCCAAGGACGAGTGACGTGGTGCCGCTAGGCTTCACGGTAGTAGACCGGGCAGACGGCTCAATACCCAGCAATGCAGCCACGCGAGCATTTTCTTCGTTGACGTGCGCCGCCGCTTCTCTCAAATCAAGATTGAGGACTGCGCCGGAACCAATGCCCGTCATGCTGACACCAAGAAGCGCATCCTTTTCAGTTGTTTCTTTCCAGATAGGCCGAAGATAATGAAAGTCCGTATATCCCGCCTGCAATGTGCCAAGAAAGGCTGCTGCCCGAACACGCCTGTTCAAGTCTTCCTGATCGGTCACGTCAGAAACATTAACCTCTGAAAGATTGCACGTTTGAAACGCTCGCAACCCGATTTCGCAGCAATTATGGGCAATCAACCCTTCAACTACGCCCCAATGCGTTTTTGGTTCAGTAAAATCATATACATCTGATGTGCCGGCGGGGCGCACAACTTTTACGGCGGGGGAGCGGTTCAAAATAGTTTCGTGCAAAGCTTCCTGCTTGTACTTTTGTGCAAACCAAAAATTTTCTGCAAATTTAACAATGCTAGTAAATCTGCTAATGTTCAAATCGTAAGACTCTTTACAAGTATATTCCCCATTAGCAAATTTTACGGTATGAGATTTATTAGTAGTTATATTAGAATAAATACCAAAAGTTGATAAATATTCTTGCACGGCAGTCAATTGCTCTATATCAATGCTTTTGAGGGCTACGCGCGTTTTTGCAATAACAGACCCATTTGCACTAAAAAGACCTGAAATAAAATCGCGATCCAAGGTGTTAGTCTGCAATCCTCTTTTGCCAATAACTTCGGTGCGCAAACCATACTTTTCAACAATATGTCGTGCTTTTTGGGTATAAGTGCGGCCCATGTCTTGCTGAAGAAATTCAGCAACATCCCCGTCATTTACTCCAAATGTGACACCTGTTCCTTTTTTAGCTGGATTATTGCTGTTGGACAATTCGCCGTCTCCCAGCAAAAACCCTGCGAAAAAAGTATCAGAATTTTTAACCGCGTAAGGCTTGTAAAACGGCATTATACGCTTATGCTGAAGGTCTTCGGCTTTGCATTCAGTGCCATCTATAAGCATAAAAACATGGTCAGGAGTGCAGACTATCGGGTCACGAAAAGCTCTTGTTTCAAATCCGATTTTAACAACATTTTTATGACCACTTTTCCATACGCGACCCTCGCTTTCTTCTCCTAAATGATTTATTAAAGTTACCTTTTCCTTTTTGGCGAGTTCTTCCATCGTTTGATAGCCGTTTGTGGTCAGCAATTTCGTATCGGGACTAAAACAAGGGTTGGTTCCCCAATCGTAATCATTTGTCCAAAAGATGCCAGGCTCGCCTGCCTGAGATTCTTCCACCTTCTTCCAAATTGCCTTGAACTGCTCTTCAGTTGTGTGCGCGCGATGCAAAACAACGCTGTTATTGGCACGCCCCCGCTGCTGCTCAAAGAAATACCACGGAAGCGCAGAAGTGGCAGTCAGGTTCTGGTAATCCCAATCAGAAAGAGTAATATCGTGACGTGCCCCATTATATAGACAATGCCCGTGCCAACTGCCATCTGGAGTAACTTCCAACTCCCAATTCTCAAGTCGCAAATTGCTTTTGCAAGTCAGCATCTCTTCATCGTCTACGTCAAAAAGAGAAATCATGGCTGCACGTCGAATGCCGCCAGACAGCACTGCATCTGCAATGTGACACTGAATATCATGCACTTCAATAGGCTTCAGTTGCCGCCCTACTGCGCGCTCAAGCATCTTTTCGATGCGTTCAATGCATATGCGGAGAGGTTCAGGACCAGGAGCCTTTCCTCCCGATGTAACAAGCGCGGCGCCTTTAGGGCGGATATCTCGGTAATCAAAGATAGGTCGCGGTCGATTCAAAAAATACGATTTAACAAGAATTTTTACTGCATCGGCCCATCCATGAATAGAATCATCCAAAAGCCAACGCCTGGTCTTGCCGTCTTTTGGGCCTACCACCATAGGAAGCGCATCAATGTCCTTTCGCTGCACGCTATAGCCAACTCCTGTGCCCGACAGCAAAAGAAACATTGTCTCGCTAAAAGCCGCAATATCATTGACGGGCAGGAAAGCGCAGTTGTAAATCCTGACCGGAGACAACTCAATCGGCCTGCCCCCAAACTGCATGCTGCGCATGGACGGTAACACTTTCTTCGGCATTACCTGTGTTGCGTAGACTTCTCTGATTTCGGTTTCAAGATGAGGATACTTGCGAATGTGCATGTCCATGTTGCGGCGGCACAATTCAAACCATGTTTCTCGTCTGTTCTTTTCAGGGATAAACTTTGCATACTTGTTGAAAACAGTAATGTCGGAAAGCGTCTTTTGCGTTGCGTCCATTGGGTGCCTATGAGAGTAAAAGAGTTGCGCTGCAATCTGATCAGATTGCAATCAAAAACGTTAGCGGAAAAATCCGATCTTACTAAAACCCAAATTTATTTGCAATTCTACTTGCGAACAAAAACCTTTGCCCAAGGGCATACATAGGTTGCGTTATAGTCGGATTTCCACACAAATCCTTGATCTTCAAAAGCCTTAACCCAATATTCTTGAGGGCGCACATTAATATGTGTCGGTTCACTAAAATTATCAGAAGTGGAAGAAAACAGTATTCTGTCCGCAACTTGTGTCATATTTCGGACAGCCGCAAGTGCATCTTCTTCCTGCATATGTTCAAGCACTTCAATGCAAGTGATGAAATCCGCTGCATGCTCAAACGGCTCAGCAATTGATCGGCAAAACATATAGGGCTTCATATGTTCGGGCGCTTGTGCGATTGCATAAGAAGAAAAATCATATCCTACAGCTTTGACGCTGTGGTTGTGGAACGCTTCTACCAGTAGCCCAATGGCGCACCCTGCATCCAGGACTGCGGCAGGATTAAAATCCTGCTTGATGCGAGACGCAATGTTGCTGAAAAAACCAAGCCAAGGTTCACTTCTGGCGTATGGATGCGGCCCAAGTCCCGTCTTGTAATAGTTTTCGTCATAGTCATACATTAACGATTGACCCGTCACCACAATGCACCTTTCTGTCTGTAAACACGCATTCGATATCGTCGGGCACGTACACATCATAGTAAAGCTGTTTTTCGCCATCGCGGATGAACGGGAGGCGAAGAGTTACGAACGATTCACTTTCAATCAGTGAGCCGTAAATGTCTTCCGTGCTCCATCTGCGCCCCGCCACAATGATACGCGCTCCCATCGGATCGGCGCGGCCAAGGATCGTATTATAGTATGTTTCTCTGACCTTTTTACATTGTTCAGCCGTGGCAGAGTTTTCTTTATTATGTAAATCGTCTACAATCAACGTTCGACTGTGCTTCCCAGTCACATAGACCGAGTTCATGCCTGCCGCAAGATAGTTTGCATCGGGGATGCCTGAAGGGTGACCTGTCACAAACAGCCCTCGTTCGGCTGACCATCCAGCGTTCTTGTCGGGCCGTACACTAGGAAAAGAGGCAAGGAACGCGGGGGACGATTCAATAATTCGCTGCGCCGCTTGCTGAAACCCTTGCATAAGAGATTCGCCACCTGAAATCCCAAGAATCGTCATTGCAGGATCGTGACCAATCAGCCATGTCGGGTAAATGACTGATAACATCTGGCTTTTCCCCACTCCTGGACCAATGATCAACTGAAGATTATGAATCCGATGATCTGTCAGCGCCAGACACACGGGCCAAAAGTGAGCAGGGAGTTTCCACCCCTGCTCTGCAAACACCCACTCATAGAAGGTCGCAAGCGAATACGGCGACCACGACCGACAAATTTCTGCAAGTTCGTCAGTCGTGGCCATTAATATTTTTTCCCATTTTTGCTCTTGCGGTGCTCAATCTTGTGGTCTTCTCGATTGCGGTTGTATGCCAGTTTTTCAGCAATTGCGCCGCCAACGTCCAAATCAAACCCTCCCGCAATATCAAGAATGCGAATTATAGCATCTGCCAGTTCAACCTCAAACATGCTTCGGTGCGGCAGTTTGTCGTCCTGCAGGTTCTTGCGATGCCCTTCCATCGCTTCGCTGATTTCGGAATGCACGAGGCAAAGTAATTCCCCTACATTCCGGTCCAGTCGCTCACCTGTGTAAATATCGTGCCACCAGTTTGAATTCTGCAAATGCACTATATTTGCCATCTGATTGAACATGAAAGCAAAATCTGTTTCGTTTGTGGTCATTCTTCCATCCCAACAGCGTGCATATAAAGATCAAGCATTTCGCGCTGTTCGCGCAGATCATCCGGGTCCATCTTGCGCAGCTTGAGCAGTTCGCGAATAACTTTTGGCTCAAACCCTGCGGACTTTGCCTCCGTAAAGACATCTCGGATGTCGCTGCCTAGAGCCTTGCGCTCTTCTGCAAGCCGCTCAATCCTTTCCACGATGCTCTTGAGCCGTTCCATCGCAATATTATGCGTGCGTGCCGGTGATTCTTCAGTCATGGCTTATCTCCAAAAAAGAGGAAGAGCGCGATTGTAGTCGCGCTCTTGCCAATTGTCAACCGCCGAGCAGATCGGCAAGATTGCCGCCCGCAGGCTTTGCAGCCGTGCCGCCCATGCTGCTCATATCCGCAGCGGGACGCTCCTCCGCCGTAAAGGCATCCTGCGGAGCCTTGCGGCTATCAAGGCGTTCACCATCAGCCCACCACTGGATATGCTGAAGGCCAAAAGAAACACCCTTGTTGCCAGACGTATCATACGCATAGACACTCAGCGCAGCGCGCACAAAGCAACCCGGATACAGTTTGTCCACATCTGTAAGAGGCGCCGGGCGCCCATCGGGACCGGCATACCGATCAACAATGCCAGGCTTCGTCTGCTTGGACGAGACGTTGATAAAGAAAGAGTATTTGGCAGAATCATACTTGCCATCAACCTTCCTGAACGGCGTCCGAAGTGCGCCTGCTGCAAACAGCGCGTCAGTCTTGTCCCCGAACTTTTCGTAAAGGGCAGCGGTGGCCGCCTTCTTCAGTTCGGAAATATCCGTTCCGACAGGAAAAAGAAGGGTGCAACCGTAAGCGGCGGAATCGCCCGGCTTCGGATTTGGCGGCATGCGCGGCGTCAGAAGAGCGGGATAGGAAAGCACAGCCGGAGGGGTAATAATCATGGATCACATGGTCCTGTCTTTAGAGAAAACCGACTTAATCAAACAAGTTTTTCTGCTGCGTCGGTGATTCAGCAGAAACAACCTCGCAAGGGATCAACTTGACGCCCTTGGATTCGGTAACGACATTATCTTTCAGCAACGACTTTGCGACTTCCTTGCCTTCTTTTAATGTCTTGACAGCGCCCGCAGCCTTCAGTTTGCGGCTGACAGCATCTTCAGCTTTGGCGGGGGAAATAACTTCCTTAACCCAAATTTCATCTTCTGTCAACTTCTGCTCCTCAAGTGCAGAAGCGGCTTTTTGCGTATCCGCCCATTTGCGCGTGCCTGCAGTCGGGCCAAGCACCCATCCAGGCACAGCGGCCTCGTTGACTTCAAGCATGCTTTGCGCGGCTCTCCGCGCGGCGACAATCAGGCTTTCCAGTTCGTCGCAATTATACAAGAAGGTCGATAACTGCTGTGCTGTAAAGGTGCTGATATCAGGGGCTTTCACTTTAGTCTCCGTAAGGTCTTCAACCGAAAAAGCGAGTTGCGCAGTCTTGATTGCCTTTTCCGCCTGCGCAGGACAGACGCCCGACGCTGGACAAAACTTGCACCAAGAGCCGGCATTGACAGTCAAGTTTCCGCTGACAGCTACCTGCGCCCTCTCGATCAGTTCTACCGACCATTCCAGCAGTTCAATAACATCGTATTCAGCGTATTTGATCTTCTGTCCCGGCGCACGCGGCTGCACGATTCCAACCTTGATATACTTGATGCCACTATTGTCTGGCAAAGCATACAAAGCGCCGAGGGCATAGTATTTCAACTGAGGATTGCCTTCCGCCTCCACGGCAACCCCTTTACCATATTTCAGGTCCATGACACAAAGCGTGCTGCCTTGCTGCACCATGAAATCGGCGGTTCCAAACATATCGTCAGGAGGATTGAGGCGCGCAAGCGATATGCGCGTCTCAATCATAGGCGCAGACGTGCCTGCCTCTGCTTGCATGCGGCATTCATCCACATACATCTGCACAGATTCAGCCATTTCTTCCGTGACTGAAAACTTGTCACCTTCGACTTCAATCTGAATGCCTAAAAATTCATGAGCATCGCGATTCTGGTGCAAGCACATTTCCGATAGTTCATGCGCAGCGGTGCCTTCGCGGGCAAAGACCGAAGACCTGCCGTGAAATCCCTTGCTTAACTGAACTGATCCGGGGCAATTCCACCATCGGCTGCAAGAGGAAGCGCCAAGAGGAGAATGCGCTCGTTCTGTATGATTATTTAATTCGTCTGTCAAAATAACATCTTTCCTAGTGCTGCGGCAGCGAAAATGTAGAAAAGCATAAAAATGAACGCAGTTGTCGGACTTGTTTCTGGAAGCGGCGAAATCGTTCCGACAAAAGCGGTCAGGCTCCCCATGCACAGCAAAAAGAGTGCCACCAAAAGCCCGAAATGCTCAATCATCGTATCTGTCCGGATTGGCAAGGATTTCTTTCAGCACAGACACCGGAAATTCCGCCATTGTCTTCGCTACCTTCTTGTGCGCCTCAAGCACATTGCGCATCCAGACATGCCCTCTTGCAAACATCTGCTCCCGCACCTTGTTGACAAGATCATCATGGTCTGCACCGTCGTCTGTAGGCGTTGCCGGGGCTTCTGGCACAGATTCCTGAACCGGCGCTTCTTCTGCCTTAAGCGCCTGATGAAGTTCCGCAGCCGTCATCTGCTGGGGCGCCTTCGGCTTGCGCCCGCGCTTGGGCTTCTCTTCCTGAACTTCTTCTCGCGTCTCTTCTTGCGGTTCTTTCTGCGGCTCTTCCTGCACAGAAGGTTTATGATAAACAGTCAAACTAGCGGGGGAGCCATCAGTGGTAATTTCAACATCACTTGCTTCAAGAAAAGTGGCAACAAGAAATGCCAAAATCTTGCGGTCTGTCGAACTGCTGGCAAGATCGTCGGTTGTAAATCGGAATTCCATGTCGGCTCCTATACGGGGGTTGTAAGACCAAACTCAATCTTGTTGATGGAATTGGCCTTGCGGGCTACCACAGAAGATACCGCTTCGTCAATAGTACCCTCAAGAGATATGATGCGCGCCAGAACAGGGCGACTTTGCCCAATTCGATGACACCTTTTTGCGGCTTGCTGGATATGCATGGGTGTCCATGAGATTTCTGCAAAGACGACATTACATGAAGCAGTGAGTGTGATAGCTGTAGCCGCAATGTCCAGATGCACAATAATGACTCGCAAGTTGGTCCCCGGCACTTTTCCTTGAAATTCATCAATGATCTGATCGCGCTTGTGTTGCGGAACGCCACCATGAATTGCTTTGGAGCCAGGAATTTCTTTCAGCAAGATATCAAAGACCGATCTGTGTATCGCAAAAATGACTACCTTGTCAAGTCCACTTTCAAGGTCATCCTTGATAATCTGTGTAACTGCATGCGCTTTGGCATACCCTGTCCATCGCCTGATGGATGCAAGGTGCATTCCCATCTGGTATTGAATGGCTTTCAGATCATCTTCCGTAAGATCGGCTTCGCGTCCGTCCTTCTGCATACGCTCCGCTATTGCGGCTTTGACAACGGCTTCCGCATCCAGTTCCTCTTTTGATTTGGGAGGAAGATGTTCAGGTTTTACAACAACTTCAGTAAAACGAATCGGCGGCAAATCCGTGAGCACATCCGTCACTTTGCGCCGCAAGACGTGAGGCTTGAATCGCGAAACAAATTCTTGCAGGTTCTTGTTGGATACGATCCGAACACCCATTGAGTCCATGACACAAAACTTGTCTACCCACGCAGAATAGCGTTCGTATCCTTCCGCTACGTCAGGAAACAAGGCGCGCACCATCGGCCACGCTTCACTCAAATTGTTGGGGAAAGGAGTGCCGGAAAGCAGCCATACTCGTTTTGATACGGAAGCCAATCCTTTTGTGCGATCACATTTTGCACCAAACACAACCTTCGTGCGAACAGCTTCACGGTTTTTCAAGAAATGCGATTCATCACAGATCAACACATCCCATTCATGCTTGAGCAATTGCAACAGCACGGGGCGCGAATTGATCAAAGTATAAGATACGATTACAACTTCTGGGTTAGTGACATTAATTCGCTTTGAGGTTGTAATGATTTGAATGCGCCGCCGATAGGCACTCCACATTTTCCATTCACGCGCCCAGTTTTCCTTGGCAATACCAGGACATATGACAAGTATCTTGCGCGCCTGCACTTCATCAGCAGCGGTAATTGATTGACTTGTCTTGCCCAACCCCGGCTCATCAGCAAGAAGTGCCGTATCTTGAGTCGAAAGCCAGTGCGCGCCTGTGCGTTGGTAGGGATAAAGTTCAAGCGCCATATTTCGCTATCAAAGCTGCTTCAGCCCTTCCGTCATCCTTGATGCGCTTGAAAAACTCTGCGCTTTCAGGCCATAATCTGCTTGCCATTTGTCTTGCGAGCCCTTTATCTTTTCCAAGTCCGTATGTTTTCTTCCACACTTGCGGCGACACAAGCGATACTGGAATTTCAAGCGCACTTAGCACACCCTCAACGATTCCGCAAGAGTAGCCGAAGGTAAATGCTGCCGACGCACTTTGTCCCGTCAAGCCTCCCACTTTTTCGAGGATTGCCAAGGAGACATGATTCTTGTAAGGTTTGATGGCCGCCGTTACCAAGGATGCAGACACGCGGTCTCGCATGGAATTACCCACCTTGACTTCAATCGTCGGCATGTCTACAATATCGACAATCTTTCCATTATCGGCCAAGAAACAAAAAGCGCCATGCGCGCCGGGGTCTATACCTAATTTCACTGCTCTTGACCTTATTTTATCAATCGTTTATATGGGGTTGCATGTTCACGCCAGAAATCGATGAAGACCTTCTTTACGAACGAGACGAATTCACGACAAGTTGGAGCATCCTGGCAAAGCGGTGGGGGATACCCATTGCTGCTTTGAAAGATCGCTACAGGTTTCTGATTGAGGAAGAAATCAGAAAAGATCGTGAAAAACATGCAGGGGAAACAATATGTATTACTTGTAGAGCCAAATTCTGGTCCGAACATAAAGTAAATCTTCGGTATTGTCAATCTTGCCGAGAAAAAAATAGCGAATACGCTGCCAACATGGCGGAAGATTGGAGTTTTGGGCGGTGAGATATCTCAGTCTTTTCAGCGGTATTGAAGCTGCTTCTGTGGCTTGGGAACATCTTGGCTGGCAATGTGCAGGATTTTCAGAAATAGAAAAATTTCCTTGTGCGGTTTTGCAACATCATTTTCCCGATATTCCAAATCTTGGTGACATTACTAAAATTACTGAAGAGCAGATTAAAAGTCTTGGCCGGATTGACCTTATTGTAGGAGGATTTCCTTGCCAAGACCTATCAATATCTGGAAAACGGAAAGGCTTTAAAGATGAAAATGGACACCTCACAAGAAGCGGCCTCTTTTTTACCGCAATGCAAATCGTTGAATGGGCAAGAAAGCATAATGGACTCAGATTTGTCTTGTTTGAAAACGTCAAGGGATTGTTCTCTTCAAACAAAGGAGCAGACTTTGCAACAGTGGTTAACGAAATGGTTGGAGGAGCCTTCTCTGCCCCAAAAAAGTGGCACACAGAAGGATGCGCGGTGGGCGACAGAGGATTCCTGGAGTGGTGCCTGCTGGATGCGCAATGGTTTGGCTTGGCGCAAAGGCGCCCGCGTGTGTTCGCTCTTGCAGATTTTGGAGACTGGTCCAATCGACCCCCGATACTTCTTGAGCTCAAAAGCATGTCAGGGTATACTGCGCCGCGCCGAGAAACGGTCAAAGACAATTCCGGAAGTACTGCGGACGGCGTTGCTCGCTGTATCACAACAGGAGAAGGATTCCGTTATGATTGGGAAACTTGCACGCTGATATCTAGTCCTTATGTAGCATCCCCTTTAGCAACACGAAATCGTCTTGATCTGGATAATGGCACCTATATAGTTTTTGCGCAAAACCAAGTGGGGGAAGTTCGTACTTCAGAAATATGCCCTTCACTCACTACTAACAGCAATGCCTCCGGAAGAAATACTCCTATGGTGTTCAAGCAGAACGATACTGCTTTATGTTTTAATGTAAATGCTCAACCAGACGAAATGAAATTTGATCCTGATATATCTTCTACTTTGACTACTTCTCAATACGCAGGGGTGCTAGGAAGAAATTTGGTACGTCGCCTTACTCCATTAGAGTGCGAGAGACTTCAAGGGTTTCCTGATAATTGGACGGCAATTCCATTTCAGGGAAAACCCGCATCTGACGGTCCTCGCTATAAGGCCCTTGGAAATTCAATGCCTGTAACCGTTATGGATTGGATAGGAAGGCGCGTCAATCTCGTCACGGAGCTATATTGATGAAACTTCATAACGATCTTGAAACCCGCTCCGCTGCCGATCTTAGAAAAACCGGCGTTTATGTTTATGCCGAGCATCCTAGCACGAAAATTATTTGTTGGGCATATGCAATAGATGAAAACCCCGTACAAATCTGGTATCCTGTTTTCAATCAAAAAATTCCTGACGATCTTGCTGAAGCAATCCTCAATCCTGATTGCATCTTTGAGGCGCACAATGCGGGATTTGAACGTATTCTCCTGACACTTGTGGGCTGCAAGTTTCTTTCCGCAGACATATGGAATGAACTGCGCAAGATTGAACGCTGGTCTTGCACGGCTGCCCGCGCCCGAGTCTGCGGTCTTCCAGGCGCACTTGATCTCGCTGCCGTTGCCTTGCAATTGCGGTTCAAGAAAGACAAGGAAGGTTATGCTCTGATGATGCGCATGTGCAAGCCACGTGCGCTTGATCAAAAGGGGCAGCCTGTCTGGTACGGCAATGAAGCAGATGTGTTGCGCCTTGGCGAATACTGCAAGCAAGACGTGGAAGTAGAACGCGCCATTGATCAGGTCTTGCCCAATTTCTCACCTAACGAAAAAGAAATATGGCGCATGACGGAGCGCATGAATGATCGAGGCGTTCTGGTCGATGAGCACATGCTGATGAAACTTCTTGTGCTTTCCGAGGATGCCGTTGTTGCCCTTAACCGAAACCTCGCTGCCAAAACCGGCAATATGGTAAAAGCTGTTACAGATGTAACAGCACTTCGCCAATGGCTGACAGCGCAAGGGCTGGAAGATATCGAGGAAACAGGAATCGGCAAAGCCGTCTTGCTTGAACTTCTTGAAGATACATCGCTTGATCCGCTTGTGCAAGAAGTCTTGTGCATTCGCCGCGACGGCGGCAAGACTTCGACAGCCAAGTTCAAATCTATTGCTGCTCGCATGAACCATGACAAGGCATTGCGAGGACCGCTGATTTACTGCGGCGCCAGTGGCACGTCACGTTATACTTCTGGCGGCGCACAACTTCAAAACCTTCCTCGCAACAAGACAATCAAGGATTTGCGCAAGATTGTCGAACCGCTGCTTGAGCGCAGCCTGACCATCGAAGATATTGCACAAAACTTTGGCCCTCCTATGGTTGTGCTTTCAGAACTGGTTCGTCCTTTGTTCCGCGCACGTCAAGGCTATTGGATGGCGCGCGGCGACTATTCACAAGTTGAAGCGCGGCTGTTGCAGTTTATCGCTGGCGCTACTGAAAATGTCGAAAATTTCCGCAAGTATGATCAAGGTATCGGCAAGGACGTTTATATCACGACTGCCGCAAAAATGTTCAGTCTGTCTGCCGATCTGATTGAAAAAGATAGCGAAGAAAGACAGTATGGCAAGGTGGGTGTTTTGGCCGGAGGTTACGGCGGGGGCGCCAAGGCGTTCATGCGGTTTGCGCGCCAGAACGGTTTGGAGATGAGTGAAGAGGAAGCGGAAAAGAACAAGGTCATGTGGCGCGATGCCAATCCTGAAGTTGTCCAGTTGTGGGGCGCTTTGGAAAGAGCAGCCTTGGACTGCATGGAGTCGGCTTTCGGGACCACGCATGAAGTGCGCCCTGGCATCTGGTTCAAGCGTAATCATTCTTGCATGGTCATGCGGTTGATGTCAGGCGAGCATCTGTTCTTTTGGCATCCATCAATCAGAATGGTTGAAACCCCGTGGGGCACCGAGCGCCCGCAGGTGTTCTTTTGGTCCGAAGATAATCTTACGCATAAGTGGTCTGAGTTTTCTGCATATGGAGGATTGTACACTGCCATGTGTGTGCAGAAGACGGCAAGAGATGTCATGTGCCACGCACTCCAGAACATGCTGCGGCGAAATCTCAATCCTATTCTTACAGTTCATGACGAAGGGATTGCAGAGCCGCCAAAAAGCGAGTATGCTACCGCTTTTGAAGCCGCAGAAGCCGTGAAATCCTGTATGCTGGACGTTCCTGACTGGTGCATGAACGTTCCTCTCGCCGTTGACGCTTCCGCTGCAGAACGATATATCAAGGGTTGACGATGGGACTTATCCAGAAAGCTATTGCCTCAAATTTTCCTTCTCAACTGCTTCTTCCTCTTGCCCCTCCCTTTTGCCCGATTGGCGATAAAGAATCAAACGGAAAGATTCCCGCGCAATATCATGGGCAAGGAGGCTGGTGGCCGCTGAAGAAGTGGGATAGCGGCGTTGATGATGCAATCAAGGATTTTGCTGACAAGGCTGACTGCAACGTAGGGTTGCTTCTCGGCAAAGCAGTTCCGAGTTTTGGCGGCTCACGGTTCGCCATGATTGATATTGACTTGGACGACACTGACAATCTGGAAATAGACAAACTTTGTGATGCTATCGAACGCGCCATTGGCGCGCATTTTGCTTCTCTTAACAACTCCTTGCAATGCAAGCGGTATGCGTGCTGGGTTCGCAAGACAGTCGGGTTTCGGGCCGCTATCCTGGTGCGACTTCCGGCTGAACAGTCTCCGGGCAGCAAATACATCTTGCCGATTTTTAGCGAAATTGATCCTGTTGGCAAGAGCAAGATCGAATTCTTGACAGAAGGACAGCAATGCTGCATTGGCGGTGTTCACCAGTCCAATACAAAAATCAAATGGTATCGCTCTGATATTCCGAATGAATACCGGGAATTGCCGCTGATTTCCGAAGACACGGTTCCTGCATTTGCATCTTGGGAAAATGTCGTTGAAGTCACCAAGCAGGCTCTTTCGATTGCCTTTGCGGATCAGTCTCATCCTTTTCGTGGCGTGACTTTTTCGCAAAAAGCCGTGGTAGACAAGGCTATGTTGCGCGCGGATGAAACGGCTGTTTCGCCGCGTGATCTTGCTGCCCCGTCAAGTGCTGCGCTTATCCGGCTGCTGAACCTTATGCCTAATCCCGCGCAAGCTACCCGAGACGATTATACAGCAGTCATGATGGCTGCCGCAGGGGCGCGATGGGGGCTTTTCAAGACCGGGAAACTGTCTATCAATGAGGATATTGAAATTGGAGAGGCGGCTGCTGGCTGGGCTTCCAGGTGGGAGTCTCCAGATGCATCCGATTTTCAGGCAGAACTGGACAAGTGGGAAGCGGATTGGAAGCGCCGTGAAAACTACTATTCCGGCTGGCGCCATCTTGTTTCGCATGCATCTCATCTAGGAGCCGATATATCAGAACTTTTGCTTGAAGGAGCACAGGAATCCTTTGATGCCGTAGAAGGCGATCAGCTTGACGCTGCATTTTACTGGGACGAAGCACCGAAATATCTTGCTGTAGACAAGAATATTTTTTCAGAATACTGGTTTGCCACAAAATTCCTGCAAAGGTCAGGAGGGCGAATCAAATATATTCCAGAAGAAAAACGATGGATCATCTGGAGCATCAAGAAGCACGGCTGGTTCAGCGAACTCGCAAAAAACTGGGCCAAAGTTCGCATACAGGAATTTCTGAACGCGATTGCCCTTCAAACCGATGGCCTTTCCGTTGATGAGGCTCGCCAGATTCTTTCTGCCGCTCGTTTCAACAATGTAGAGCGCATCATCATGGATCGGGTCGCCTTTCCTCGCTCCTTGCTGGACAATGCCCCCTGGACGATTCAGACGCCTGACGGGGCTTATGATCTTCGTCAGACGCGCAAGATGTCGCAGTTGGAACAGCGGGAGAATATGGATACCCGATACACGAATTTCTCTCCCGCCAAAGGGCCGACGCCCTTGTGGAACGATATGCTGTATCTGCTTTGCGACGAAAGTGCTGATACAGTTGAATGGCTGAAATCCTATCTGGCCTATTCGATCCTGGGCGAACCTGCGAGTCACAAGTTTCTTTATATATGGGGAACAGGGCAAAACGGCAAGTCTACGCTGCTGCACATCATGAAGTCGCTGCTAGGAGGTTATGCGGGCAGCATTGATCGTGATGTATGGCTTCAGCGAGCCGCAGACAAGCATCCAGCCAGTCTTTACAAGATCAGGGGGCTGCGCCTCGCCATGACTTCGGAGATGCCTCCCAACGAGACGTGGAACGAAAGCAGGCTCAAGGCCGTGACGGGATGTGACGAAATCGAAGCACGCCCCCTACATATGAACCCCATGTCTTTCACGCCGGCAGCGGCCTTGATCATGGTCGGGCAGAATATTCCGGTGTTCAAGAAGATTGACAACAGTATCGTGCGCCGCGTCTGTATCATCGGAACCGCGCAGTCTCCGCGCAAGGTCAATCCGCAACTTGCCAATGATATTCTCAAAAGAGAAGGAAACGCAATCCTTTATGATCTGATCGAACGATGCAGGAAGATACATGAAACAGGTATTTACGTGCCGCCGCTGACGGCTTCGATGATGTCGGAAGTCAAGGAATATTTCGACAAGACGGACAGTTTTTTCGCTTGGGCGCAGGCTGAACTTCTGATGGACGAATCGGTTGCGTCAGAAACGGTGCCTCTTTCCGTGCTATCCGCACGCTACGCTGCGTTCTACAAGAGGGCTTATGCAAGCGATCCACTGGCACAGATGGTGAGTGTGGAAGGTCCTGCGTTTTTGGCGTCTTTGCGGCGCCTTGGGTTGAAGACCAAGGATTTCTCAGGGCGCCCGCTGCTCGTCAACGGTGAATTAGGAGTGCAAGGATGTCGGCTCAAACTCGCTCTGGCGGCTTGATCGGCCCGTTCTGGATTCAGGATGCAGGGGGAGGACTGCGCTATGAATATTACTGGAATTGGCTGGAATTAAAATGGGTGCAAGTTTGGAAATGGTAAAGGGGGCGAACGCCCCCTTTTTCATTCCACCAAATACGGCGCCTTAACGCTATTTTGCCCGTCGCGGGTCAATTCGTTCATACGAACCGCTTCACCCCACAAATCCGTGATCATTTCCATCACTTGTCGTTTGGAGGAGGTTTCCAGTGGTTTACCTTCATCCGTATAATGCGTCAAGCACAAAGTTCCGTCATCTGAA
>JAEHJW020000105.1_pt1 | contig 19913 bp, 27 predicted proteins | sample 9271431 | NCBI WGS metagenome assembly JAEHJW02 | reverse complement strand
GCTGCGCGTCAATGACGGTGCTGCCCCGGTAGATCAGGCGCGCGGCGTAGCCGTCCGGCATCGTCAGAAACTCGATGGCCGCCAGTGCAACATCGACGGTTTGCGCGATGGCGTCCCGATGCGCTGGTGTGTCGGCCCAGGCCGTGATCTGAAACTGGCGATCCTGCCGGCGAATCTCCCGAATCATCGTCCCGGTGATGCCGACGCGCGCCGCCTCGATCCTGGCAGCAGCCGAGAACGTGATAACCGCCCCGCTGCTGGTCGTGCCCGAAATGCCGACGGCGATCAATGCAGCGAGCGCAGTAGCGATGCTCGTCAGCGTGTCCGTGATCTGCACCGCATAGGCGTAGGGCTGCCCATCGGCCAGCACCATCACGTTGTGCGGATTGGTCGAGGGCGGAATCGTGCCGCCAACCGTCACCGTCTGGCCGGAAATCGTCATGGTCAGCGTCGGCGCGTTGATCGTCTGCTGTAGCCAGTCCTTCGGGTAGCGCGAGGTGTTGCGCTCCGCCGCAGAGGGAAAGACGCTCACATGGCAGGTGCCGGCGGCCAGATCGGCATCCAGCGATGCCGAAGTCGGCCAGCCGGGGTAAATCCTGACCGGGGCGGTCACCGCCGACGCCTGCCCGGTGCCGTTTGGGTAGAGCGTCTGCGCAGCCACGGCCACGAGCTCGTTCTGCACGTCGATGATGTCGGCCATTACGTCTGCGCCTGCTGAGCTGTGAGACGCCAGCCGAGGTCCGTCAGCTCGGCGCTGCCGATGATGTACTTCCGCCCCAGGTCATCGGTCATGATGTCGCCGTTCCTGAGCGTCACGCCCGGGATGGTCGGCGCAAGGATCGCCCACCAGGGGTCGCGCACGTCCCCGGGCAGATCCACGTCGCTCTTGTACTTCTTCGTGTCCTGCAGGATCGAGCATGGCCAGGACGCGGCCAGCGCCGTTTCGTTCGCCGCCGTCGTGCCGCCGTAGCTCAGCGCGCCGACGCCGGACTGCTGCTGCGGGCGGTTGAACGAGGCCACGCGGTTGCAATCGACCATGAAGATCGGCAGGAGCTGCTGCAGGGCCGCCACGAACAGCGTGCCCTCCACGCCCACGATGTAGTCGCCGACCTGGAACTGCGAGGCATCGGCGACGGCGTACCAGGTCGCCTTGCCATAGACGTTCGGCTTCGAGTAGCGCGGATCGTCGGCGTTCAGGCTCACCAGCATGTCGGCGAGCCGGTTGCCAGCGGCGATCGGCGTGTTCGCGGTGGTCGGCCGGTAGTGCTGGTAAGTGGTGCCGATGCGCAGCGCCGCCTTGGCGTAGCCGGCATAGACCTTGGCGTTGATCGTGGCGCCGTCCATCACACCACCAGCGTGATGCCGCCGCCCTGCGCGGCCATCTGCGGCCCAGGAGGCACGCCGAGAAACTGGCACAGCCGGCGGCGCCAGTCATCGAACAGCGCGAGACGGTCGCGGACCTCGTTCTTGTTGTGCTTCCACACGGCCGCCTCGTCGGTGTCGAGGTTCGCACCCGCACCGGGAACAGCGGATTCCAGCGTGTAGAGGTTGGTCAGGTAGGTGTTCACGACCACATTGCCTTCATCGGTGCTGATGTGCTGCAGGCGATACTCGAGCGCCAGGTATTGCTTCATGATCCACGGGAACGGGAACACGACGGCGCCATCGCCATAGGCCGGATACCCGCAGAAGCGGCGAATATCGACCAGTTGCGCGCTGGTGAAGGTGTAGGGCGTGAAGGCCATTTATTTCAGCGGCTCGATGGACGCGCCTAAGCGATGCAGATCGGCGATCAGGTCACCATCGTCGGCAACCGACAACTCGGTGCCAGCCTCAAGAAACCGATGGTCCCTTCCTTCGATCCAGCCGAAGTTGCGGGTCAGGACGAAGACATCGCCAGCCGCGCCGGCCTTGGGTGTCTCGTCGTTGCCAGCCGCGCCGGCCTTGGGTGTCTTCGCCATGTTTCCTCCTGGTGAATTTGTCTAAGCCGCCTCGAGGAAGCGGCTTAGAAAAGCGGGCCGCGCATGGCGGCCCGAATGCTGCAAGGAGAAGGTGCTACAGGGACTCGAGCATGATCCCGCGCTTGAATGCGCTGTTATTGGCGGTCGGGATCGTCTGGGTGTTGGTGGTGATGTCGGACGGCACCGCGAATCCGCCGATGTAGTCCCAGGTCTGCGTCACGACCTGCTTCAACGCATCCAGGGGCTCACGGGTGACGTGCGCGATGTCATCCACCACGGTGATCATTTCCTCGTCATCGATCCCTTCGGTTTCCGCGTAGGCTTCCCCAGTGAAGGTGCCCTCGACCAGCGCGCCCTGGCCGCAGAGGATGCCGCGGCGCACCGTGCCAACGCCGGCCAGCGCTTGCACAGGGTTCAGATTCGTCTCGAAGAGACTGACGCCCAGCAGATCATTGACGATGGCGCGGCGCATTTCCGGCGACTTGGTCTCGGTGCCGCGGAACAGCAACTGGAACTCGCTGTCGCCGAACAGGCCAGAAGCCTGAAGCGGGTCGAGGTAGAGGTGATACATGCCGGTTTCTGCGACAGCCGGAACACCGTTGGCCGACATGGTGGCCTTGGCGGTCAGGATCATCTGCATGGTCAGCTTGCCGAAGTTGATGTCGCTGGCGGCAGCGATGGCGGCGGTTGTGGCGGCCATGACGTTCCCGCTCGTGGTGCTCGGGCGCAGGACGTAAGGCGCGACAGCCGAAACGACAGCATTCCCGGCGGTCCCGTCGGCGGTTGTGACGTTGGTGGAGAAAGTCAGAACCCCGGAGACGCCGCCAGGGGTGGTCGAGACGTTGGACCCGTCCGCAACAGCGCCCGTCAGGCTGTACACATCCGCCCCGACCGTTACGTTCACCGGATTTCCCGCCGAGATGGAAACGACTTGGCCTTCGCTGTTCCATGTGTACTGGAAGCCGCGGATGTCATCCACGCTCACGGCAGTCCCGGGCGCCCCCAGCGTAGTGCGCACGCGAGTATTTCCGCCAAGGTACGTGTTGAACAGCGCCATCTGCGCCAGCGTATCGACCGACCGGAACGCTTGCTCGGCCAGGGAGACTGCGTTGCGGAGGAACAGGGATGCGATCGCCACCTTCGCGGTGCGGAAGTTCAGCTGCATGTTCGCCGCATATTGATTGACCGACAGCGAATACTGTTCCACTCCGTAGTTCTGAGGGGTCAGACCGCTGGTGATGTCGCTGTTGGCGGCGGGCGACAGCGGCGTGGTGATGGCCGGGAGCAAGCCCGTGCGCGTTTTGGTGATGGTTTCACCGATGTTAGCCATGAAAGGCTCACGGTCGGCGATGGTGCGGAAGCCCAGCTTCGCGCGCAGGGCTTCTTCGAAAGCGCGCTCGAGGTAGTTCTGCTGGATGACGCTCTGGAGAGCGGCGGGTAGATTTTGAATGCCCATGATGGGTCCTTTCGTCAGTAGGGAAAAAGTGGCTTTTCTCTGCTGGGCGTCTGGCCCCGATCAGGTGATTCTGTGCTGCGATGCTGCGAGCCCGCGCTATCAGCGCAGGCCGTGTTTCTTCTTTTCCTTCGCCCATTCCGCGTCGGTCATGTCCTTGGCGGTTTTGGCCTTGTCGTCTTTCTTCTTCGGCGGCGGATCCCCGGCATGGCTGGTGCTGCTGCCGGCCTGGAAGAGGTAGGGCTTCGCCTTCTTCATCTCTTCCATGAGCGCTTCAGCGCCTTCGACCTCGCCTTGCTCGTTCAGCTTGATCTTCGACAGATCGGCGAGCTTGAGGCCATCCAGATCGACCATGCCGGCCTTGATGGCGGCGGCTTTCATCTCCGCCCGGATGATGCGTTGCTCGGAAGCGGTATGCACTTCCTTGATCTTGCCTTCGGCCTCTTCGGAGGCTTTCTTGACGCGGGCCTCGGCTTCCTCGGTCGCCTTTTTGGCGGCCGCTTCGGCTTCCTGTGATTTCCGTTCGGCCTCCTGGGCCTTCAGGCGATAGCCGGCGTTTTCATGGCGCAGTTCGCGCACATAGTCTTTCGAGAATGTTTCGGGTTCTTTGATGATGTCGTCAGCCATCAGGGCCTCCAAAATGAAAAGCCCGCATCAGGCGGGCGGCTGTACTGCTGCAGAGCTTTCGCCCTACTCCGTAACCTTGACCTGCCGCTGGGCAGCCGCATCGCGCGCCTGGCGCTCCGCTTCAGCCAGCTTGAACTCTGCTTCGGTGTCCTCGATGTCGTATTGCGCCGCGATGACCTTGATGGCCGTCTGCCGGCTGATAATCCCGGTATTGACGAGCGCCTGAAGCGTTTGAGCGACCTGCTGCATGTCGGAGGCCGTCGGCTGATACCACGCCGGCCAGCGCAAGGCGAGCTGCTGCCCAGCGGGCAATTCAATCTTTCCGACCTTCGTGCCATCCTTGAAGACCAGCGGAATCTTGTCGGCTGCCTTCAGGATCATGATCAACAGCGACAGCAGCGCGCCTTCGCCGTAGCTAATGCGCAGCTTGTCGGCGAGCCAGATCAAGGCCTGGTTCATCAGCTCCATCGCGCGGCCGGACTGCGCGGCGCTGATCTTGTCGGCATTGGCGCGGTTGCCGTGCATGGTTTCCAGCGCCAGCTCGCGCAAACCGCGCACGTATTCGAGGACAGCCGTTACGGCAGTGCCGTTGATCTCCAGCAGCTTCGCGTCGCCCTTCTCATTGACCGTGATCGCGTTGCTGGCGCTCCGGACCATCGTACCGTCGCTGTAAGCCGGCTCCTTGATGAGCAGCGTGGGGTCACTCGAATACTTGAGACCGCGGCCAGCCTGCGAGAGCTGGTAGTCGATCTCGATGCCGGTGTCGATCGCTTCGTCCGGGAAGGTGCAGCCGCCGTCCGTGGTGTCGCCGCCCGGCAGATTCTTCACCCACACCACCGGCACGAAGCCGAGCTTGTGGGTTACCGTCCGGCTGGCGTCGAGCGTCGGCGACGCCGGGGCTTTGTCGGTCGCGTCTTTCACGACCTTCCAGGGCTCGTAATACGCCTCCTGCGCTGCGGTCCATTCCCGCATGAACCAGAATTCGGCTTGCAGGTCATCATCGGACACCGTGTAGCCGCTGTCCTTCAGCGATTGGCCGGTGACCTTGTATTGCTCGGTGACCTTCTCCAGTGTGTCCGGCGCCGTAGCCTTCCATGTCGGCGTCAGGTTGGCCGTCTCCATGACGTCGAAGAACACGCGACCTTCCAGCACGCGGAGCATGATTGCCGCGCTGCCGACGCTCCCGCGCGTGGCGGCGTCGATCATCACAGCGTTAAGCGCGGTTTCCTTGACGATTCTCTGAAGCGCCTCGCGGGTTTTCTCGCCCCCTTTCCCGCAGTCGATCTCGGGGAAGTGGCCCTCCGAGAACAGGAGCGCAACGGAATCATCGACCACCAAGCGGCACAGCCCGTACCGCACGCTCGGGCGCCGGCTGCGCAGCGGGATGTACTCGCCGGCATCCGTCTTCTCGTCGTGGAAGGCGTGCGGCAGGTTGTCGTAGAGGGTGCCGTCGAGCACCCGCGACAGAATGGACAGCCGGTAGGTGCGCTCCGGATAGTCCTTATCCTGCGGCCAGGTCTTCTTGATGGTCTTGAACATCAGGCGTGCTTGAAGTGGCGCGCGTTGTTGGCGAAATTGGCTTCCTTCCGCACCTTCGGGCTACCGGAACGCAGCGCCGCCTCGATCTTGGTGAGCGGGATTTTCTGCCCCTCGGGGACGTGTAGCGCTTTGTGCAGCAGTCCCTTGTGCGATGGCTTGATGAGCATGCTCGAAATCTCCTGATGATGGCAGCGCCCGCGCCCACGGTAAGAGGGAGGAGTTTCCCTGAACCCGTAGCCTCTCCCTCGTCGCTGCCTGCGGCGGTTACCCGCCACTCACCGCTAGGCGTCGCTGCTGATGATGATCACCGCGCCATGTGCGGCACGAAAATTTGCTTCGCCGACGCCGGTTTCACGATCGGCCAGCGAAAATGCAGGAAGTAGCCCAGCGCATCAGGCGGATGGTCCTTGCCGTCAGTCTTGTCCGGTTCGCCGTTCTTGTCGTAAATCTGCTGCTCCAGGCATTCCGTGACGGTCGGCGCCAGGCGCGTATTGACCAACAACGTCCGAACGCCGAGCGAATTGCAGATCAGGGCATTCACCGCCATCACCCGCTCTTTCACAAACGGGTTTTTGCTCGGCACTAGCACCGTGAAGCCTGCGCGCTGCAGGAGCAGGATGTCGCTTTCGGTCGCGTTCACGGTCTTGTTGCTGTTGCCGCTCGCGTCCGGATAGATCGTGATCTTGTGGCCCGGATACTTCTGCTTGATCGTCTCGATCACATGCGGGGTGTCCCGCATCTTCACCAGCTCGCCCAGGATCTTCGGGGCGCCGAATCGAATCACGCCCACTGCGGCCGTGCAGTTGTAGACGTTGAAGTCCAGGCCGATGTGCAGATCCTCGCCCTCGGCGATCACCTCGTCCGTGTGATTCGCTTCGCGCCCGAAGTCGGGATAGACTGCGCCGGCCGTCAGATTGACGAACTGGCCTTCCAGGTAGGCCGCGATCAGTTGCGCCGGGTATGACCGCCTGAGCGAGTCGATGTAGCCATCCGGCAGGTTGCGAGCGTTGCTGTAAGTGCTGGCGCGGATCAGCGTATAACCTTGCGCCGGCTCTTTCGCCCAACGGTTATAGACAAAGCGAAAGCCCTCGGGCGTAGTTACCACGCCGACGGTGTTCGGTGACTTGTCCGGCTTCTTCTGCCGATTTCGCGCAATGATCTGTTGCCAGCACCGCTCGGAGTCCAGCGTCTTCAGCGTATCCAGCTCATCGACCAGGCTGTCGGCCACCTCGTAGCCGACGATCCGATCTGGATTGTCCAGCGTCCGGAAAACTACACGGCCTTTTCCCTTTACCGTCAGAACGTGCTCTTGCTTGTTCAGCAAGAACGGCACCCGGGCGTTGGTAAGAACCTCGGAAAACCGCGGGTAGCCAATCATCCGCACCAGGTCATACGTCGGCAGATAATAGCCAACGTCCTGGGCGGGATATGCGAACTTCAGGCGCAGCGCACGCATCACGCCGGCGGCTGTCTTGCCGCTCCCAAAACCCCCGACAAAGGCCGGGAACTGCTCCCGTGCATTGACGAAAGCCGCTTGCGGGGCACTCGCCCTAGACCGCAGTATCAGCTTCGTCATACGTGAACACCTCGAAGCCGACTACCTCGTCGCCATTACCGCCTCCCTCTCCTACCAAGGTCTTCCGCGTCTTCTCCAGCGACTCGATCCGGGCCGTCAGGGAGTCGATGATCTTGACGTAGTCGCGGACCTTGCTTTTCCTGCTCTCCCTGGCCACGTACTCGCCGGCGCCGTCGTTGTTTGTCACTTCGTCAAGCTCTGGCTGCCCATTCGCCCGCTGTTCAGCAGCGAGCGCGCGCGCCAGCCTGATCCGAGTCAGGCGCAGCTCGTCATCAACCTTACCAAGCTCCAGCGCATCGTATTGTTCGCGCTCTTCCGCGGTCAGGTATTGGCTGTAGAGGCTGCCAGCCTTGACGGAATTGGTATTACCAGGGGCTCCAGTGCTCGATCCGCCGTGCATCCGGCATCTACCGTTTGCCATTTTGGCGGTGTTCTTGCACTTGGCGCCTGAACGAGTTTTTGCCCCACATGTTTCGGCCATCTGGGCCTCCGTGCATGGGGTGGTTTTCAAAAAACCGTGTGTCCGGGTCTGCCGGACGGAAATAAAAAGCGCCGCCGGCCCCGTCCAGGGCTGCGCGGCGAACTAGCGGTGACTAGGAAGAGATTTGGTAATTCATTTGATCCAGATCAAGAAAAAGTCTTGACATGCACGCAACGCGTGCTATAGTTGAGCCATGGATTCGCCGAATCCGCCGCGCCTCGGGATCAGGGGGTGGAGATTAAAATGCAAGTCACAATCGCCAACGGTGTGCTAACCACCGAACATGCAGCCTCGTCCTACGGGCAACCGGTGTTTGTTGCAAACGGGGTCGCGCACGGTCAAATGGACATGGTCGATCTTGGTTCCGATGCGCTGGATTTTTTGCGTTATCAACCGGCCGCGAAACACGTCGAGTCCACTTACTTCCTCCGGCCCTCCAGCTTTACTATGGACGAATACAATCTGATCGCCAAGTTTTGCGGCCTCTCTGCCGCTCATGAGTAACCATCCCAACCGTTCGCGGGCCGCTTCTGCGGCTCGCAATCCCGATCCGGCCGAGGTCCGCGCCGCTCGTCTGGCTGCTGGCCTCACTCAAGCGGCAGCGGGAGTGCTGATCCACTGCGCCGCCCGATCCTGGCAGGACTGGGAGGCTGGCGAGCGCCGCATGCACCCAGCTTTCTGGGAGCTTTTTTTGCGCAAACTCGCGACAAGAGCGGGCGGATGACCTACAGCACCGCCCAAATTCAAAAGCCCCGCGACCTTTCGGTGGCGAGGCTTCGTTTCTTTGGGGCGAGCGCCGCCCCCGGTGACCGCGATTATCCATACATTTCACTCCAAGTCAAGTCTTTTCAATCCGATTTACACCAGCCACCGCTTCGCCTTTTCCCAGAACGCTTCCTTGGCGTCCAGGAGAAGCTCGGCCGTTCCGCGCCGATTGTGCTTGATGACCCCCTGCAGGAGGTATTCGCTCTCCAGCGCCACGCGGTAGAGGTATTCCAGCCCGTCGATGATCCCCTCACAGATCGCCGCGGCCTTCGAGTCTTCGGCCTCGACCATGTGGTCGAAGTGCTTGGAGCCGCCTGACTCTAGTATCGTCGAGGATGAGTCATACCCATGCCCAACCTGGCCGCGGTTCGCACGGCGCCAGATGCCCCAGCCCTGGAGGTGGTAGTCGGCGCGCTCCAGCCAGTCGTCAGTGGCCATTCTTGCGCCTCCCGTAGATTCTGTCGCCGGCCTGCTGGATGACTTGCCGCTCGATCCAACCAAGCCGGGGATCGCTGATCGGCATGACGAAAATCTCATGCTCGCGCCATCCATCGGTCTTCACCTCCTCGACGTTGATCTGATCGACCTGAACGCGATCAAGGGCACACCGCGGAGATGCGGGCTTGTGGCCGCCCTTCACGCCGCCACCTTCAGCCAGCCATTTCGCAGGTAGAGCGCGATCGTTCGCTCCCAGCCGTGCTGCCAGAAGTCCCGCTTCTGCTCCTTGGTGAAGCGCCTGCCCTGGTCGAGCTGGCGTGGCAAGCATGGCAGGCTGCCACGTGGAAGATGTCCTCGGCCTTGTGGCCCATTCCCTTGCCGTGGCGCTGTTGGTTGGAATGGGCCGGCTCGCAGCCATGGGCGGAATGTCCCTGGCAGACGCCGGGGAGCTGCAGTTGGCACTCGGTGACCTGGTGGGCGAGGTCGAGGAGCTTCCGGTCGCGGTAGATCATTCGTTGAATCCCTCCAGGATGGTATTCATCATCTCCGCCGATCGATCGCCCTTGAGGTGTGGCCAGAGGTAGTCCGCCGCGTGCGCGCCGCGCAGGAACCCGATCACCTGCTCGTGGTAGCGCCGGTACTCTTCTTCGTCGGCCTTGGCGTAGCTGATGCTCTTCGGGATCGGCACGATCCCGCCCTTGGCGCCAGGCATCCAATCAACCCAACCCGATCCGATCTTTAGCCAAATGACGAACTGGTCTAGTGACTTGACCCGCTCCTGGGCATCGAACACGGAATTGATGATGGCGAAATGCCGACGATGGTATGGACCAGACCGCGGCATCCAAGCCTCGATCCTCGCCATCTCCCCGGGCTCCATTCCCATCAGGCGCTTCAGGAAACGGCGCCAAGCGCGTTTGTCGTCCCGGTTGAAGCCATCGATATAGCCCAGCAGGAAGCGATTCAGCACGCCGCGATCCTGCTCGGTTGGCGGGTCCAAGTCTGTCTTCATGAGGTTGATGGTGCTCACGCCAGCATCTCCTCAATCCACTTGACCGCCTGACCGCTCCGGATCGAGGCGCCGGATACCTCCATGATTCGCCAGCCGGCGAGCAGCCCGAGCACGCGCTTCTCGATGTCAGCCTCGAACCGCTTCTTGATCCGATGCACCATGCCCTGGACCTCGACGCCGATCATCCGGTCAGGCCAGGCGAAGTCGAGGCGGAAGCGCCGACCGGGGATGTGCTTGAATTCCCGCACAGGCCCCGGAAGCCCAGCCGCGGCGATCTGATCGGCCAGTAGCTGCTCGATCTTGCTGCCCGGTTTCGCCTTGGCAGGGCTGGCCTTCTCCGGGATGGCCTTCGGTTGCCGCGCGGTGGTGTCCTTCACGGCTTTACTGAACCTAAGCAGGCGTGCTGTCTGCGCTGCGAACTGCTCTTCCGTCATGCGCAGGCCGCTCATTCCGCCGCACCGCATTGACGGCATCGGCCAATGCCTGCGCCGCCGGCTGGCCGCGTTTGGCCTTGACCATGGGATAGAAGGCATTCCGTCTGTCCACCGACCATCCGGCGACTTCTCGCGCCTCGCAGGCAGCGCGGTGTTCCTCGCTGTTGGTATCCATGCGTCACGCGGCCAGCCTTTCGGTGATCTCGACCGAGTTCAGTGACCACGTTTCGCCGAGGACCGACGAGGCCATGCCGATCTGCACCGGCAGGAGCCGCTCGCCACCCAGGTATCGAGCGCGGAGTTTCTTGGCCCATTCAGTGCTCGGCGCGAACTCCCGGAGCTTGTCGGCGAGAGCGGCGGCTTCCGAACGCCTAACCTCGGCCCGCTCTGGGGTGATGTCCGGAGCCGGCAGCGCGACGTAGCCGGGCCCGGTTCGCTTGGCCGCATCCCGGCAGAGCCCGATAAACTCGGGCAACGTCGGCGGCCATGGCTTGTCGTCGCAGGCGTCGAGCGCAGCCTTCAGGGCTTCCGGCCGGTCAGCAAAGCCGCCGAGCTTCTCGGCCCAGGTGCGCTTGACGTTTTCGGTGTCGGTGCCGCGCCAGGCGTCGTGGAACTTCGCGCCATAGAGCCCTTCCAGCCGCCCGAATAAGCGCTCAATCCACGCATCAGGCAACACGCGCACATTCGCCGGGGATGTCTCGGTCGTTGCTGCTGGCTCGTTCATTCGTTTTTTTCCTCCCGGTCAAGATGTCGCCGACTTCCTTCCGCTCTTCGTCGCGTTGCTGGGCGTAGCCAGTCGGCCCGGCGCGGGCGTTCTTTCCCTCCAGCCATTTCGCCTCGAATCCCTGCCAGCCGTTCTTGCAGCAGACCTCAAGAGCGGCTTGCAAGGTCAGGGAAGCCTTGATGGCCTCGGTGATGATTCCGTTGATGGCGGTTTCCGTAGCAGGCGCCCGCTTGGTTTTTCTGAGCGCCAGCCAGTCTCTGGCTACCGGCTCCGTGACTTCGAGACCGAGCAGGTGCTGCATCGGATCGAACCGCGCCGGATTTTTCGGCGCAGGGTTTACTCCATTCCCTTCCTCTTCCCTTCCCTTCCCTTCCTGCAATCCCTTCTGCTTCCCTAACGCTTCCCTGGTGCTTCCCTCTTGCTTCTCTGTTGGTGCCGGGAATTTCTCAGGGTCTTGAGCTTCCTTGCCGCCGATCCGTTGGTGCTCAGGGAATGAGTCGATTACACCGTAGGTTTTTCCGTCGACCTCATACCGGCGCACAAAATCTGCGCGCTCCAATATTTCAAGCGTTCCGGCCATGTCGAAGTCCAGGAAAGGGAGAATGTCGAGCTTCAGCATCCGCGGCTTCCATTCGAACCGCCCAGCCTTGTCGCAGTGGCCCCAAAGTCCAGCGAACACAAACATCGGGTACTCACCAGGATGAGCGAGCTCAAGCTCCTGCAGTCCCTCATGGCGGAAGAAATCTGGCTTTATTGTCCGAATCCTGGCCATCAGACAGCCTCCACTTTCATGATTTCGTCATGGGTCATGGTTTCAGCCGGCCGAATGCTTCTGGCGGGAGCCACCGTCAAGAATCCATCCCCGTGGATTTCGTAATAGGTTTCGCCGCTGAATGCATAGCTGGGCTTAACCTCTTTGACGATGCCGGGAAGCCATCCAACGGGCATGTTGACCGTCACCTGTTGCCCTATGGCGTATTCGTTCATGCCATCAATACCGTGTCTGTGTGGTTGTCGAGCGACCTTCCCGTGCACCAGGCGTCGAAATCGTCGCAGCTATGCGATTGGCAGTGGCATAAGAAAGACCAGTAGAAAACAGTGTTCATATCAACTTCATCTGCCCGAGCACCGGGATCCGTAGCAGCTTTGCGCCGCGACCGCTCTTCGTCTTTCCGCCGTCGATTTCCTCCAGCACATCCTTGGACACGAGCGAATTGGCGCGGCCGCAGACGGCGGATTCTTTCCAGCCCATTCGTTCGGCCAATTGCTCGCGGGTGATGGTCAGGCCGGGCGCCCCCAGAAACACGTTCATAACTTCCTGCTCTTTGCGCTGCAGGGAGGGCGCAGAGAACGACCGGTAGGCGTCCAGGCTGGTTTCGGCGACGGCGGTTCTCATGGCCGCTCTTCGAAATTTGCGCAAGCCGGCGCCCAGGATTTACCTCTGCTCATCTCTCGGGTCTTTCATGCCGCGCCAGCAGAGAAATGAAGTCCGTAGAATGCCGCCGAACATGAAGATGGCGAGCAGCCAGACGGATATTTCTAGCCTCATTGATTGCCCCTCCCTGGTAGGTCGAAGTCAGGATTCCCTCGCATGCCGTGTTCATGCCGCTTCATCAAACAGCGCGCCTTGATCAGATTGCGCTGATCCGATGTTCTTGCATGCCTGTTCAAAGTAGGACTTCTTTAATTCGCTGCCAACGAATTTACGGCCCATCTTAATAGCCTGGTATCCGGTACTCCCAACCCCAGAGAAGGGGTCGAATACAACGTCCCCCGGATTACTCCATAGCTGGATGGCTCGCTCAATCAGATCAAGTGCCATCGGGCAGACGTGTCTTTCATCCTCGTTGTCACGCGCAGCCTGAGCATTGAGGGTATTGCTGAAATTAATGTCCATCCATACCGGGGATGCATACCGTCTCCACCTCTCATGTGAGAGCGTCCCTTGTGTCGGCGGATTCTCTCCGGCGAATGATTCCAAACCATTGATATGAGCAACTGGCTCCGGGTTTTCTCCATCCTTTCGGAATGCCAAGAGATATTGCGGAATTCCGGCCCGTGAGCGCGTTGAATCTTTGCAAAGCTGCTTGTGCATCAATCCGAGGGCTTTCGTGCGCGTAGCCTCCAGAAGGGGGTCTTTCCATGCGCAATGCTCGCTGTGAAAGATGAATCCTTGATGCTGGAATGCCCGGATCACGTCGCCTCGGAAGTCCTTGAGCCCGATATAGCCATCGCGCTCTTTCATGGCCGGGATGTTCATGACATCGACGCAGACGATCCGGCCCGGCTTGGTCACGCGATGTAGACCAGCGATTACGTGGTCGAAGTGCTCGTAGAATTGATCATCATCAGCACTATTGCCAAGGTCTCTATCGCTGTTCGAGTAGGTGTAAAGACTGGCGTATGGAGGGCTAAAGATGCTCAGGTGAATCGAATTTTCAGGAAGGCCGTTCAGGACTTCGACACAATCGCCATGCGCCAGCATCCAGTTTTCGCCTTGAACCTGGTTAAGTATTGATGTCATCATGCAACCCCCAGCCAGGGAGGAAGGGTCATATGGACGGAAGGTTTATAGTCGCCCTTGTTGCGCAATAAGCCCCCGTGAATCGCTGCGGCATTCAGATCCTTCATATGATCGATCATGTTGTTATATGTCTCCTCGGCTTCGCGCTCTTTGCGCTTGATGTTAGATACGACTGCACCTTCAGTCTCGGCGGTGATGATGTAGGCGTTGACCGTCCGCTTTTGGCCGAAGCGCCAACAGCGGCGCAGTGATTGATAAAGCTGTTCGTAGGAGTCGGACAAACCGACATAGGCCATATTGGCGCAGCATTGCAGGTTCAACCCGAGGCCAAATATGCGCGGCTTGCTCACGAGAACGCGGATGCGCCCTTCGATGAATCCGGCGATTGCCGATTCTTTATGCTCGTCGGGGTCGCTGCCTTGGACCTCAACGGCATCAGGGATGGCCGCAGCGAGCGCTTCGCTTTCGGCGTTCAAGTTGCACCAGACAAGCCATTGCTCGCTGGACGCATTTACCAGAGCAGCGCAATCCCTCACCCGATCAACGATGCTGTCGCGCCGTGCCTGTTGGCGCTCCTGTAGGGAAATCGCTTCTACCGAAAACAGAAACCCGGTCGTAGGCGCATTAACCTTGACGCAGCGCTCATGGATGTGAAGAGGCGGAAGAATGAATCCTTCGTCGCTATAGCCGAGGTCGGAAGGCTTACGGATCATCACCGCCCACGAAGCCATCCACTCCCAGAATGCTTTCTGAGCATGTCTCTTAACTCGCCATTTCGATGTGTCTCCCCCGTCATGGGTGAAGTACATGGCCAGCATTTCTCCGCGAGTCATTACGCCAAGGAATTCTGCTTGGGTGCCGAGTTCCATTACGTCGTTAGGCGCGGGCGTTGCGGAAGAGCAAAGCCTGAACGGCGTATTCTTAAACGCATCAATCATCCAGGTGCTGTAAGCGCCAGCACTGTTCTTGAGAATGCTGGACTCGTCGAGCGCGACGGCCCCGAACTGTTCGATGTGGAAATTCTCAAGGCGCTCATAGTTCGTCACCGTGATTCTTTTGGTCACGCCGGCCTGATCCTTAGCGTAGGCCAGATCGATGTCGAACTTCTCTGCCTCTCGGACGAACTGATGAGCAACAGCCAAAGGGGCAGCAATAATGCATTCATAGGGTTGTTTGCTGGCCCACTCCATCTGCATTGGGCCTTTGCCGATTCCACAATCAGCAAAAATTGCAGCGCGGCCACGCTTTAGCGCCCAACGCACCATGTCTGCCTGATGTGGGTAGAGCATCGAATTAAGCGGGGGAACGGATTGCATCCCGGTATCCGGGTCAATCTTCGCCTTGGCGATCAAAAAGTCCTCGTAAGCGCCCATCAGATCAACCCCTCTGCCCACGCACCGGAAGCCGCCCCAGCGTTATCGTGATCCCCGTAGCCGAGCATTCCCTGTTTTGCCATGCTCATGCCGTCCCGATTAAAAAGAAAAGCCCCGACCAGCCTGCAGGCCGGACGGGGCGAACCCATCGCGCAAAGGAAGGAAACGCGAAGGGGAGGAGATCATGCCGCAGCTTTCTGGCGTCGCTTGGAGGAGCGTAGGAAGAGATCAGGGTGTTCGATCTTTACCTTTGCCGGGATGCCGCGAGCGATCCAGTTTTGAACACGCTGCACCCCGCCAGCCTTTTCGTATCCAAGCATTTCCGCAACCTTCGCAGGGCCGCCAAGTTCTTTAATCAGGATTTTGTCTTTCATGGTGTTCGTAATTAAACACTATGTTTAACCAAAAGTCAAACACGACGTTTAACAGGCGTCGACGCCCTTCTTTTGGCGGTAAATTCGGCGCCGACCCAATGAAGCAGATAACTCATTGTCGATAAAAGGTTTAATATTTCCTGCCGAGAGGGAAATGGGCAAATAGGCGCCATGAGGTGTAAGAACCGCTAACACCAGCAGCTTGAAACTTCACATAGCCCGCCATCGAGCGGGATTTTTTTCGCCTGTGGTTAAACAAAGTGTTTGACATTTCGTTAAACATCATGTTTAATTGCACCAAGCTCAGAACAAAGAGCGACCCGCATCAACCTCCCCACCGACGAGTGCGAGCCGAAGCGAAGGGGACGAAAGCCGGGAGACTCACCGGGGTTGAGCAAGCGCAAAGCACAGGCCCAGGCCATCGCAGAGCGCAGGCAGCGGGGGACTTGCAAAAAGGTTACTGGCTACCAACCGAAAGCCAGCGAAGCCTGACCCTGCGTAGCGGGGTGACGATACAGGCCCATGCCGGACATGGTGAAAGCCGGATTGGACAAGATAAAAACAGAGGAGTGCGCCATGAATGATCAAGCATTGGACATCGAAACGAATCGCTATCTTGACCGGCTGTTTGACCATGCCGACGAGCTGGCGCGTGCTGAGGATGTATTTATCACTGATTCAATCGACACTCAGTTTGAGTCCGCAGACAACTTGGCGGCAGCCGTCGATCGCGGCCTGGACTGCGGCAAGTTCGACGCGCTCATTGCGGAGATTGCCTATCACGATGCGGCCGGCCATCCTGGCTCACTCTTCCAGGCTGTCAAGCGGCTGCAGCTTGCCGTCCGCGATCAGGCCCGCGTCCTGGCACAGGAAGAGTGGCAGGCGCTGTGAGAATTGCAATAAAGCCAGTCACCAGCAGGAAGCCGGCCACGCTTGCAGCAAGGGGCAATCCCGCCCCGGCCGGTTTCCTACTGGTGATTGATTGAAACGAACCGAGGAGACAGCATGAGTGCCTTACGCCAACAAATGCTTATCGCCAGTGAGTTTTTCGCTCTCGCGCCGAAGCGCATCGCTCGGCGGCAAGCTGCGCGACTGATCCGCGCTAAGAGCTATTTGGCCCTCCGGGGAATAGATGCATTGCAGGTTGGAAGCAAGTTTCAGTATGAACGCGCCACCGGCTCTGTGCTGAGGTTGCAATCATGAATCACATTCTCCGCCGCTGGTGCAATCCTCTCTATCGTCGCGCGCATCGGTATCAATTACCGACCCGGCAGGATGTCTTGGTGTTTCTGCTGTGCTTTGTCGTCATCGGATCAGCTTCGCTCATCGGCCACGCTTACATAATGAGGCAAGCGGCGTTAGGTGCATTGACGCAGCGCGCCGAAATACTCGCATGTCTGAATGGTAAAGCCTCGCTCGGCACATACCAATCGCACGGGGCAACATGGGCCGTCATGTGCTCAACCTATGAACGGAAGGTAAAACCATGAGCCATACGCCGGAACCGTGGGAAGCGGTAACGCCGTGCCCTGGTCAATGCTGCTGGCTGTTACAGCAGGTACGCAATGAACATGGCATGTTCGGCCGCATCAGCTATCCGGAAATGAGCGAGGAAGATGCTAATCGAATAGTCGCCTGCGTCAATGCCTGCGCCGGAATCAGTACCGATGCGCTGGAAGAGGCTGCGCGTACTGGCAAGCGCGTGGCTGAGATGCTGCAACAGCAGCGCGACGAACTGCTGGCGGCAGCAAAGAATTATGCAGATATGTACCTGCAGGACGAACGCGACGAACGAGGCATGTGCTATGACATGCAGCATCATGAAGATGTGGTGGCGTTATTTGCCGCCATCGCCAAGGCCGAAGGCGAACCAATTAACGGGGGCGGAAGGCCGCTGTAACCAACAATTGAACGAGGAGAGATCATGAGTACCGCAGTTTCTTTCTATGCGCTAAGCGACATGCAAGTAATGGCCGAAGCGGTCGCGCAGTCCGGGCTGTTCGGTATGAAGTCCATGCCGCAAGCCCTCGCCTTAATGCTTGTTGCCCAGGCGGAAGGCCAACACCCTGCAACTATCACGCAAGACTACGACATCATTCAAGGGAAAGCCTGCCGCAAAACACATAGCGTCATGGCGCGGTTCCAGCAAATGGGCGGACGGATCGAATGGCATGAACTTACAGACTCCATTGCCGATGCGACATTTTCACATCCGGCAGGCGGCGCGCTCCGCATGGCATGGACAATTGACCAGGCAAAGAAAGCCGGCCTGACCAATAAGGACAACTGGAAAAACTACCCACGCGCCATGCTTCGCGCGAGATTGATCGCCGAAGGCGTCCGCGCGATCTATCCCGCAGCCATCGGAGGGATGATGATTTCCGAAGAGGCCGCCGACACCACGGGGGACCCGGCCACACCGCCAGCGCAACCAAAAGACATGGGGAAAGCTGAGGTAGTGATAGATTCCTACCCCGCTGACAAGTTCGCCGCCAACCTACCCGCATGGGCGAAGTTGATCCGGGACGGCAAGAAGACATCAGACGATATTATCACGACCATCAACAGCAAGGTTGCGCTTACCGACGAGCAGAAGGCATTGATCCGCGCCGTGGAAAAGATCGAGCCAGCAACTGTTGCAGGCGTCACTTTCGCACAGGTCGAGACCAAGTTGCTCAACGCCAAAGACCCCGACCTGCTGGCGATCGCCGCCGACCTCATCGCAGAAGTTGCCGATCCCCAACAGAGGGCAGAACTCACCGAACTTTACACCCAGCGCAAGGGCAAACTCGCCCTTTGACGCGCTGAATGATCCCCACACACAAGGATAGAACAATCATGGAACGAATCATTCACGACATGCAGCAAGGAACTGACGCATGGCACCAGTTCCGCCTTGAGCACGACGGCGCCAGCGAGGCGGCCGCAATGCTGGGCCTGTCGAAGAAAACCACCCGCAGCGAGCTCCTGCGCATGAAGCACACCGGCATCGCCAAGGAATTCAGCGATTGGGTGCAGGAGAACATTCTTGACCACGGCCACGCGGTCGAGGCGAAGGCCCGGCCGCTGGTTGAAGAGATCATCGGCGACGAGCTCTATCCGGCGACCTACTCCTACGGCCGTCTGTCCGCATCGTGCGACGGCCTGACCATGGCCGGCGACACGGCCTTCGAACATAAGCAGTGGGCGGCAGCGCTGGCCGAATCGGTCAAGCGCGGCGAGCTCCCCGAAGAGCACCAGCCGCAGTGCCAACAGGTGATGCATGTCACGGGCGCCGAGAGGCTGATTTTCGTGGTCTCCGATGGCACCCAGGAAAACCTCGTGCACATGGAAGTCCTGCCGGACCCGGGCTGGGTGAAGCGGATCGAGGCTGGCTGGGCGCAGTTTCATGCTGACCTGGAAATCTACACGCCGCCCGAGGTCATCCCGGCCGCCGTCGCGCGCCCGACGCTAGACCTTCCGGCTGTGTCTATCGAGGCCACCGGCGCCCTCACGATCCGCTCGAATCTGACGGCCTTCGGCACGCAGTTGAATGTCTTCATCGAGGCGCTCCCAACGAAGCCGGAGACCGATCAGGAGTTCGCGGACTGCAAGGCGGCGCTTGGAAAGCTCAAGTTGGCCGAAGATACCCTCAACTCCGAAGAAGCGCGAGCGCTGTCGCAGTTGAGCGAGATCGAGGAAATGCGCCGCGAGAAGAAACTGTACTTCGACCTGGCGCGCACAACCCGGCTGGCTCTTGAAAAACTCGTCACAGCCCGCGAGGAAGCCATCAAGATCGAGGCCATGCAGGATGGCAAGGACAAGCTGGCGGAACACATCGCCGGCCTGAACAAGCGCCTGGGTAAGCCCTACATGCCGACCATCGCCGCCGATTGGGCGACGGCGATCAAGAGCAAGCGCACGCCGTCAAGCCTGCGCGAGGCGGTCCATAACCTCCTGGTGACGAAGAAGATCGAGGCCAGCGAGATCGCCGATAAGATCGAGATCAACCTGAACAGCCTACGCGAACTCGCTGCAGACCATACCTTCCTGTTCGCCGACACCGCGCAGATCGTCCTGAAGGCGAACGACGACCTGGTGACGCTGATCAAGATGCGGATCACCGAACACAAGTCCGCTGAGGAAAAGCGACTCGAAGCCGAGCGCGCGAAGATCCGCGCCGAGGAAGAAGCCAAGGCTGCAGAGAAGGTGCAGCAGGAGCAAGCTGCCGCTGCCCAGGCCGCAGCGGAGAAGATCAAGCAGGATGCTGCAGCCATCGCCAACGAAACCGCAACCCAGCCGGCCGCGCAAGCGGTGCAGGCACCCACCGGAGGCCGGCCTCAAGAACCGGGTGTGGTTGCAGCTAATACCATATTGCCGACGCCGGCAAATAGGGCAGAGTTGCCGGCCCCTGCAATCTGGCAAGCCGCCCGCAACCGGCTGATGGCCAAGATCGACGGTCTGACCATCGCAGAACTTGATCTGATCGGCAAGTACATTGATGGCCGTGGCTGGGCCGACGATGCGCGGAGGGCAGCGTAATCATGAGGGTACTGCTTGACCTTACCGGACAGCCCTTCGCGCAGCAGTAGCCCATCCATTCCCAACCACGGAGGCCGGGGCGAAAGCTCCGGCACATAAACAGGAGTCACC
>JAEHJW020009910.1_pt1 | contig 19947 bp, 19 predicted proteins | sample 9271431 | NCBI WGS metagenome assembly JAEHJW02 | reverse complement strand
ATGCAACGCACAGAAACCACACCAGCAAGTGGGCTGCACCGGTCCGTATTGGGCAAGATCGACGATTTGCTCAAACAACTCAAAACTGATTCGAAGGAAACACGCGTAGTTGGCGCAATGAAACAGGTCAGTGACCTGGTCGCACCGATTCACGCTGACCTTACGGAGCGAATCAATGCCTTGCAACGGCATGTACGGTGGGACAAATTCACGATTGCGTTCTACGGAGAAACCAACGCAGGCAAATCGACGATTATCGAAACTCTACGCATCCTGCTGCAAGAACGAACCAAGGTCGAGGAGCGCAAGGCGTTTCGTGCAAAGGAGGCAGAGTTCGGCATCAGCGAAGCAGCTTTGGCAGAGATTGCGCAAGCGATCGAGGAGAGCCGCGTGGCGGTTGATGAACTGCAAGCCCAGGCCGGCAAGCTTGAGGCGCAGTTCAAAACCGAGCAGAAAGTGATCGAGCAAGAGCTGAACCGATTGCGTCTTGCGATTGAAGATCAGAAACGGACCGCGTCGCTCTGGCGAAAACTCTTGTGGCTATTCAGAAAGCCCAAGGAGCAGTTTGAATACACACAACTTGAACAGCAGCTGCGGGGCCGTGAGAACGGTTTTTCAGCGGAGCGTGCACGGCTCAGCACACAGATTGGCAGTGCGCAAGCGGCACTCCATTCACTAGAAGCACGGCAGGCGAAGGCGCATGCGATGATCGACAGCCTTATGCCGTTGGCGGATGGGCAGATCATCGGCACAGGTCGATCTGACTATACCCTCGACACGCATGGCTACGAATTCCAGGCTAACGACCAGCGGTTCGAGCTGCTCGACGTACCAGGCATCGAGGGCAAGGAAGCGCGCGTGATTCACAGCATTCTGGGAGCGGTGCATAGTGCACACGCGGTGTTCTACGTCACTGGCAAACCATCGGCACCGCAAACAGGCGAGGATAAGCAAGGCACGCTCGAAAAAATACGTGGACACCTCGGCGATCAGACAGAAGTGTGGACCATTTTTAACAAGCGCATTACGAACCCGATCCAGCTTGAAAAGGGAGATTTGTTGAGCCAAGGCGAGAGCGCAAGCCTCGCCGTGCTCGACGAAAAAATGCGCGAGCATCTGGGTAAAAACTATCAGGGCCACGTCGCCCTGAGCGCGCAGCCCGCGTTTCTCGCCGTGGCCGACTGTCTTGTGGCGGGCACCGATGTCCTCCACAGCCGCAAGAAGTTCCTCTCAAAGTTAAGCCAGCCCGAGGTGCTGACGAGATCAGGATTCCAGGTATTTATCGACTGGCTTAGAAGCAGCATGGTGACCGATAGCGTGGCGCGTATTCGCGCAGCGAACGTGCACAAGGTGCGCAGCGCGGTCCAGAAAGCGGCCGGTAAGATCAATCAAATTCAGCGCGAAACGGTCGCGCCGCTCGCCGCGGAAGTCAAGCAAGATTGGGTCCGCGTTGGCGAGCAACTGGACCTTGCAGTGAATGCGCTTGGCCCAGCGTTGCAATCGCATGCGACCGCCGCGATCCGTACCTTCGAAACGCACGTGCGCAATGAGATCTACAGGCAAATCGACAACGGTATCGATAACGACGATATGAAGCACGCTTTGAGCGGAGCGATAAAAAACGGGCAGGCGAAGCTTGAATCGACTCTGCAAGAGAAGATGAAGAGGGAACTCGAACGTTTCCAAAAGGACGTGCAAGGTACGCTTGAAGGATTCCAGCGGCGCATTGATGACCTGCAGAATGTCTATCGATCGATTGGTACGGCAGCACTTGCCGGCTTCGATTTGCACATGAAATTCGACAACGGTATCAAGTACACATCGCTTATCGCGACACTTGGTGGGGGGCTTTTGATGCTCTGGAACCCAGCAGGTTGGGTCGTGCTAGCGCTTGGTGGAGTGACAGTGATTTTGAGTTTAGTAAAAGCGGTAGTGGGTTGGTTTAGTAAGGACTATAAGAAATCGCAACAGCGTAAGGCTGCCGATGAGAACATCAGTCGCGTCATCGAAAGCATGCGGAGTGCAATGAAACCCAGCCATGAACAAATCATGGAGCTCGTCAAGACACGCATCGATGAAATCAAGACAGAATTCGAAAGCTCCGTCGAACAGATTGCAAACATCAATTCCGCGCTGATCCATCTCAATGCAGAACTGGTCCGCGTCAGCGCTGACACCACGAAATTTTCAGAAATGATCTCCGCAGCAGAGGTGGCGTAATGGAACAAACACTTAAATCCTTCAAAGAACGGCAGGCCAAAACGATGAACGTGCTCAGCGAATTGCGGGCATTTCTCGCGCAAGGCAAATCGTTCGGTATCAACATTGATCCGAACGTCGAGGCGAAGCTCGACAGTGCGATCCGCAGCATGGACGAAGACAAGCTGCGCGTTGCGCTGATCGGTGGTTTCTCAGAGGGCAAGACGGCGATCGCTGCCGCATGGCTTGAACGCCTCGACAAATCGACCATGAAGATTAGCCAGGAGGAATCGTCCAATGCGGTGACCGTTTATGAGGCGGGATCCGATTGTCTGCTGATCGATACGCCGGGTCTTTTCGGTTTCAAGGAACAGTTTGACGCCCAAACCAACACGCTCGAAAAGTACAAGGAAATCACACGCAAGTATGTGAGCGAGGCGCATCTTGTGGTCTACGTGATGGATCCGGCCAATCCGATCAAGGAGAGTCATCGAGATGATCTGATGTGGCTGTTTCGTTCGCTGAACCTGCTGCCGCGCACGGTGTTCGTGCTGAGCCGCTTTGACGCGGTCGCGGATGTCGAGGACGACCATGAGTTCGCAAACCTCTTCACCATCAAGAAGGATAACGTGGTGGGGCGCCTGCGGGATCTGATTGCCTTGACTGACGCAGAAGCTGCCGAGCTCGCCGTGGTGGCCGTTGCCGCTGATCCCTTTGAGATGGGGACTGAATATTGGCTTACGGATTTGGAGCGATTCCGCGCGCTCTCGCGCATTGGGCACCTTCAGCAGGCTACCTCGGAAAAGGTCATAGCCGCAGGAGGTAACGCAGCTATCGTCGACGAGACACGGCGCAGTATCGCAAGTGACGTGCTTGGCAAACAATTGCCAATTGCCATCCAAAACGACGACCGCATCGCGCAAGAAGTGAACCGTCTCGAAAAGATGAACAACCAACTGCAGAATCAACTGAGATCATCCGGTGCGCGTATCAACGACGTACGCATCGGCCTTCGTGAATTCGTGACTCAGTTTTTTTCCAATCTGATCCTGCAGGCGCGCGGACAGTCCAGGGAGACATTTGCAGACTTCTTCGAGCGCAACATCGGTTCCGGTGGCGTGGTGCTCAGCGCGAATCTGCAGAATGCGTTTGATCAGCAAACCCGCGCTGCAAAATTAGAGGTCAGCAAGTTGGACATCAGTTTCGACGCCGAGGTGAATCACTTCAACGCCAGCCTACGTGCATATGGCAAGCAAGGTATCAATTACCTGGCTAAAAGCGGAATGATCAACAACACAACGGTTTTGGCTGCCCGCGACGGCATTGTTGGTGCCGCGAGTATGGTTGGACTTGACCTTAGCAAGATGTTGAAGTTCAAGCCATGGGGTGCGGTCAATCTGGCAAGTAACTTCAATGGTCTCCTGGTGGGGGTAGGCTTTGTGCTTGAAATCTACGATTCGATCAAGCAGGCTCAGCTTGAGCGGGACTTTCGCGAGATGATCAAGAACATGGTCGAGAACTTCGAGCAGCAGCGCGAAGAATTGCTCAATCTGATCAATGGGCCGACATTCGAGGATCAGTTTTTCCCGGAACTCATCGATTTGCGTGCCAAGGTGGCGGCCGTTGAACAAAGCGTTGTCGCGAGTCGCGAACAGCACGAGCGGTTCCATTGCTGGCGCAAGTATGGCGAAAGCATCGATGCGGATTTCCGGATGGTTGAATCCGCTTGAACACTGAGGCAGGATTCTAAAAAGCCATGTTGCAGTTGATCGGTGTCCTACACGCTACAACAGACCATTCACGGGTATTATAAGAAGTAAATTATTTCTTTTGCAATTAAACTGAAATAAAAATGAACGAACAAGATTGCATGACTAAGGAAGAGTTGCTCAGCAATGACGATGATTTTGGCCTTGTGCTAAATGGTGATGTCGAGATCATGCATGAGGATGATTTTTGGACTCTCACCGGGCGTGAGATCATGTCCGACAGTTATAAAACGTTGCAAAGCATCTCATATGTAAATAAAAAATTCAGCACCTATTACAAATTTGGACACGGGCAAATTCCAGACTCTTCTGAGGAATATGACTTATATGTTGCTATATCGTTCTGTGTGCGCAGGGGTTTTGATCCGTCCAAGCCTATCAGGTGCATCACATCCGTTTTGCCATCCATTTCTGAGTCTTCATCCGTGAAGGTTACCAAGGATAATCTTTGGATCGAGCTTTACGCACCGGATCTGTTCAGTGAATTTCTTGCCAAGCCATGGACAATTTATGAGTGAGGCGACAAGCAAAAATTTAAAAAGTTAAGGAGCGCGGCAGCAACGAGAACACGAGCGGCCTTCGTAAGCTCCTCCGTCAAGTGGACAACTCAGAATGAGAGACTTCCTGATTGAACACCCTGGGTCGGAACACCGCCCGCGGCATGCTGTCCAGGGATTCGTGTGGCCGATATTCGTTGTGGTCGGTCAACCCGTCGTCTGCGCTCAACAGCCAGATTGCCTCCATATCGCGATCAATCCCCAGCCGCCTCTGCCACCCCTTCCATGTCCCGCGGTGCAGTCGCCGCCAAATCCACGCCCAAGCTACGCAGCACCGCCAGAATCGTTTTCAGGGTCGGGTTTCCCTTGCCGCTGAGCGTGCGGTACAGCTGCTCCCGTGACAAACCCGATTCCCGAGCCACTCGGGACGGTCCTCGCAAGCGCATCACCACACCGAGAGCATACGCAATCAAGCCAGCTTCATGCGTGGCAAACGCCTGAGTCAAGAAGTTCAGAATGTCCTCATCCGTGCGCAGGTGCAGCGCCGGATCGAACGGCAGTTTGTTCACCATATCTTGTCCTTTCAATGCTCCAAGCGCGGGCCCATCGGAATGACCGAGTCCCCGCGCAGAAATCCGAGGCACCCCCAGATGCAGTGCGCCTCGAACACGACACCACCGCCTCACCAAGGAATGTTCACATCCCATTCGGGCTCGCTTGACTGCTGCGGGGCAGTCTGCTGAGGCTGCGCGCGCTGAGAAGGCTGCGGCTGCGACCACGACTGCGGGCTGCCAGAGCTGCGTGGCTCCCTGCGCTGAGACTGGGGCTGCCCCCAGGAGGAGGATCGTGCTTGCGTGCGCGGCTGCTGCTCACCCCAGGCCTGCGGTGGCGCTGATCTGGGTGCCTGCTGCATCGCAGTGGGCGGATTCATCAGCTTGGCGCTTTGCATCATCTTGGGCAGCGTGTCTGCCGTGCACATGGCGTTGACCGCGTTCTCCCGACGCGGATCCCACGCCTCGACCTGCGACACCAGATTGGTGCCGTGGCACCGATAACAATGAGTCCAATTTTCATCGCGGTAGGGCGCGTCCTTCTTGTAGTACAAGGGCATGCGCATCCCGCAATTGCGGCAATAGTGGACCTTCAGGGGTTTTTGGCTCATGATGGAAATCCTCAAAAAAAGAAAAAAGGAAAACCCGACGACAGGTTGGCGATCGGGACGACGGGATGGCGTGAGCCTTCCCATCTGATTAGGGGGATTTCCGTATTTTTTTGACGACAGGCGCGCAGACACGGGGGATCCCCGTGTCTGCGTCCTAGCGCGTCAGTGCGACTGCAGGATCGTCCGCTGGCTCGGTTGGGGTATCCGCTAGTGTGCCGCCAGGGCTCGCTTTCGCGGCCAGCTTGGCGCCTAAAGAAGACGCTGCGGCCACCTCCCCACCGGCGGACCCAGGCGACACGTCCGTTTGGAAGAACTCCTCCACCACCGCCGCGCCTTCCTCCTCGCCATCCTCGAAAGCGCCATTGGCCAGACCTGCTGCCGCTGCCTTGTCCAATGCCTCCTGATCCCAGCCCGCCTCACATCGCTCCTGCAACGCCTGCCGCGCTTGGCGTAACGCATCCTCCAGCGTCATCCCGTCGCGCACAACCAGATCCACGAAGTACACCGCTGATCTGTGGCTTTGCGTCGTGCTCTTGGCGCGCAGCTTCAAGGTCAACGGTAAACACGGCAGCGCGTGTCCCGCCAGTGCCTGGTAGTACGCCAACCTGGCTGACAGCGTGCGAATGCTGTTGTACCCCGTGGTGCGAAAGATGAAACTCCCAAGATCATCGTCCTGCCCCTCGATCTGCACATTCAGCCGTCCATACGGTTTACAGCCATTGACTTCTCCAAACGCACAGTCCTGCGGCGTGGGGCATGGCAGGGTGGTCAACCCCTCTGGCGTGCGCCGCTTGCACGTGCGCCCATCGCCCGAGCACACGGGCCGCCCATTGACCCGGTTGAACGCTGTGTACTCCGCCCGGAAACTCAGGTGTGGATCGGCAAACAGCACCCTCACCGGAATCGCCCGCAGCTTCGTGTCCGCTGCACTCTTGCGTAACACCGCATCGAGCGGATGATTGACCCAGCCTTCACGTTGTTGCACAAGGCTGGTCACGGTAAAGGCATCGTCCTTCTCCGGCAGTCGCTTGCCGTTCTTTTCCACCACCTTGCCAATCGAAATCCGCCCCAGCACTGGGGGCGTGATCGCCAGTCCTTCAATCATGATTTTCTCCGTCAAAGTAAAACGAACCGACGCGAACCCGGTCGGTGCTTCGGGTACCGCGACAAGAGTTCCGGCTTGGCCTTGAGCAAGGCCACCGTATCCAGCGTGACGCTGTCCTTGGCCTTCTTCCAGCTCACGGCACCAACGTCGAACTCCGCCTTGGTCGCTTCGCCCATGGCCTGCTGCAGGGTGTGTTTGCACTGACTTTCTTGGGCGTCCAACTGCTCCAGCTTGGCCCGTACTGCCAGCCAGTCCTCGAACACCCCATTGAGCGCAGTGTCACCCCGTAGATCGACCGTGGTTCCCGCATCCGCAGGAAACAAAACCGACAGCGCTAATCCAGCCGACTCAGAGCCATCAGCAGGCGGAGGTGTGTCCGACTCCACGTAGCGCCAGAACCGTGCTTCCAGTTCCATGAGGTTGGCGATGAGCGCCTCGTCACGGTGAATGCGATGCACCTGCAAATCCTGACCTCCCAGAAGCACAGCCACATCGGCTGCCAGTTTCCCCGTCACGGCCAGTTGGTGTTGCACCTGAATTTGCACATACTCCGGCACGCCGTCTTTCCACAACCTCGAGCCATGAATGCCAGCGGTCTTGCATTCCAGGACGGAGACCTCCGTGCTTCCCAGCACTTCCCGGTCGATGTTGGCCAGCATCCAGGGCAGGGTGGGATGCTGCAGTACCGCGTTGATGCGCCGCACCTTGTGTCCGGTGCGCTTGACATAGTGCGCAGCCACAATCGGCTCCAGTAGCGTTCCCCAATACATTGGCGAGCTCTCATCCTCAAAGGCCACTTTGGGTAAACCGACATCCCGGCCGGTTTTGATGAGCCAGAGTTCGAGCGCGCTTTGATAGGGGTTCAAACCGACCGCCGCAGCGGCATCGCTGCTGCCGATCCCCTTTTTGCGGACATCGAGCCAGTCGTCCCGGCTCAGTTCCTTGGTCGACACCAGGCGCAAGGCCGGGCGCGTGACACTGCGTTGTTGCACAGGCATGATGGATTCCTCCAAAGACAAAGAGAACCCGGTCGGCGCACGCTGCCGGGACATTGAGAACACACATGGCTTCACGCCACGAGCTTGACGGCTTCGTTCCAGGCGGCCTGCTTGAGCTGGGCACCCGGGCCGAACCAGGCCGAGTCCAGCCGGTGATCAACACTGCGGGCGCGTTTGCCGTGATCGACATAGCCAGTCACCGCATTGACCAGTCCCCACGCAGTGCCTTTGGCAGACGACAGATCGGCGCCTTGACCGGCGCGGTATGCCTCCAGCAAAGCCTTGAGCGCTTTGTCCGTGGACGGCACCACACCTGATGCGCCCAACACCCGGTTCACGAAAGCCTCGGCTTGGCTGTCTGTCACCTTGCGCTCGGCCAGCGCCTTCATGCGGATGAGGAAGCCGTCCCAGGAGGACACGGCAATGCCCAGTTGACGCTTGACCGCATCGGCATCGAACGCCGTGCGGTGTGACACCTTGACTGCACCGTCGTTGTCGCCCAGGGCAATGTGCAGGGTGTTGCCGCACACAACACGAACTGAGGTGAACTGCGCCGTGGTCGCCAGCGTGCCATCACAGGCCGTGGCCAGAAGCAGGTAACCGTTCACCCGGTCGTTGCCTTTGAGCAGAGCGGACTGTCCGGTCTTGGCTAGCGCCCAGAACTTCCGGCCGCCTTTGAGAACGCCTGCAGTTTCCAGCGCAAAGCCGGAAACCTCAGTGAGATCCCGGTAGAACTCCAGAATCTCGCGCGGCTGCACCACCTGGAAGCGCGAACTGACGACCGCCAAGGGCGCATGCGAATCCGAGCGATGCAGCACGAGCTGCTCCGGGAAGCTGTGCAAGGTGGCCGAGCCGTTGAAAAAGCGCACAGGTGACGCTTCGATCTGCCAGTCCATCCCAGCAGCGTGTTGCCAGACGTCGATGGGCTGATGCGGGGTGAGCCTGTTGCCCAGGCCGTGCCACGGTTCGGCGCCGACGTAGGCCATATGGTGAATTTCGTGAGCCATGGTGAATCTCCAGAAAGAAAAATGCCCCGCCGCTCACGTTGAGCAGGCGGGGCAGGGGGATGACAGAAATCAAAAAGGATGCAAGGCCAGCAAGCCGCTGGATCAAGGCGTGAACGCGTGGCCGCAGTTCTGACAGGCGTGTGTGCCCAGGTAGCGTTGATCGACGACTTCGCCGACCTTGCTGCCTGCAGCGCACCCGGCTGCGCCACCGAACAGACCGCCGAGCACCGCACCGGCAAGCGAGCCGAGCGCAATGCCGACCGGGCCACCGACGGCACCCACCAGCGCACCGGCTTCGGCGCCAGACAGCGCACCCGACGCGCCGAGGGCAGCGCCTGCGACGCCACCGGCAACACAGCCTGTGCGTTGACCGATGGCGCGACGCTCGACGTTAGGGGAATGACAGACAGGGCAAACCTGATCAAAAGGTTGAGGCATGAGAGTCTCCGAGTTGAGCAAAGAAACCGATTTCTCGGGAGCGCCTTGGGATTGCATTCGCCAAGGGGTCTCTACTTAATGATGTGTGATTAAAAATTATTCAGATCGAGTTTTCTCTTCAAAGTAATGCGCAAAGATGTGATTTTTAAACGGCATTGATGATTATCTTATGGAACTAACTCGATTTTAATGTTGCTTGCCAAGGAGGCTTGAAATAAAGGGTGAGATGGGGGCGAGGCAATAGGTTTGAAGGCTTATTCTAATGTCTGATATTCAGGATTACTTATATGTAAGATCAATAAGATCAAATCCGGCCTCTGTTTCTGTGGTGTTGATTCAAGAAAGATGACGATGATCTGCTTGGCGTTAGGACGGGCAAGCTTTCAGAGTTGCCATTCCATCTCCCGTCTGCACTCCAGATAACGTAATACATCAAGATTACGAGCCAATTCGCTTCTATCAAAAGATCGAAGCGTGCCCATGCGCAAGTGGAATTCAATCAGGAAGAATAGGTCAACGGCAGAGTTGGACTTTCTTCATCAAGTCAGATCGCAAGGATGATTGAAAAATTCGCAGAAAATTTTCAATCATCCAGCGCAGCGGTTTTTTTATTTCTAACAGAAGCAGCCTGAGGATGTTCTCACGCTTGAGAACATCGACTGCTGTCATGATGTAAAAGGATGCTCGATGCAAGCGCTTGGTATTACGCAATCAACGCAGGTTGAGAACGATGCTCTACAAAAGGAGAACGCTGATTCTCCAAAGTTCAGAACAAAGATGTTTCTATTGGAGGAGGACATCGAACGCTATGCGGTGAATTTACCGCGGGCTCTTTATGATTTTCCGCAAACGATCCATGAACGCGCTGTATTGTCGCAAGTGGTTGATGGTGTGCTGGCGGATTTAGAGGATGCGGGTGCAGACTCAGTTTCGAGGACGTCGATCTGGAATGCCGCGCGCCAGCTCACGAATGTGCGCAAGATGGTCGAGCTCTTATCCGGAACTGAAGGCGATCTGTTTCGCGTCGATCAAGACACCTGGGGGTTTGTCATTCGATCCTATCGACCCTTGGCAAATCGGTTGCGGTTTCTGCTCTCCACCACGGATCCACGCGTTGCGCAGATTTTTCCGTTCTGTGAACTCGAACCCCATGTCGAAGTGTTCCTGGGATGCTTCCGGGATTTACTTGGAGAGCCAGTCATTGATCAGTATTCGAAATTTGAACATGCTCAAGAGATCGTCATCAAGTTGAATCAAGGTGTGAAGTTTCTAAGAGAACGGGTCCGGTCGGAGGAGTTTTACCGAAAAATTGATGCGCTTCGCCGTAGTTTGCAGAAGAATTCAAAGAGCTTACTGGATTATATTGACGCGCTTTTTGCCGTTTATTCGAAATTATTGGTTATCCGCTTGGATTTGACCTACAAAAATGCAGGGAAAATAGCGAGTGCCGAGGTGGCACACCAGGAGGTACTGCAGGCGATCGTCGATCGTGAGGCGCTTTTTCGCAAACTCGAAGGGCTACCGATCTGCAAATCGCTCGTGGGGTTTGCTTGGAAGCTCGAGTACGGCTTGCATCGCGGTCCGCATTTTCACGTCATGCTCTTTTTCGACGGGCAAAAGTCCCGCCAGGACGGGTCGCTCGCCAAAGCGGCAGGGCAACTCTGGCAGGAGGTAACGCAGGGGAGGGGAGACTTTTTCAGCTGCAACGCGCACAAGGCGCGCTACGGCACGGCACTGGGGATCGGCATGGTCGAACATGATGACTTGCCCAAGCGCGCGAGGTTGCAGGTGGCGGCGCGCTATCTGGTAGACGTCGACTTTGTCCGCCGACTGGTGCTGCGTGGAGCGTATCGCACCCTGGGGCGTGGCGTAATGCCGAATGTGGGTGACAACAAGCTTGGACGGCCGCGTGCAGGTTGATCACCATGCCACGGCAAGGGAGGTGCCCGCGTGCGATGGTTCGTGTGCTTCCTCAAGGAGACGTCGCAAGTTGAACTATCGCATTGCGCTGCGCACTGGACTCTTGGACCGGCTTTGACCGTGTGCGCCCGTTCAGAATGTCCCCTTCATGGTTGTGCCAAGTGCGTTGTACGGATCGCATCGTGAAGTCGCTCGACGGTACGCGAGCAGGCTGCCGCTCTAGCCGGTTGAAGATCGGGCAGGTGCGTTCTTCTCTCCACAGCCAAGCCCAACTTTGCAACATGCTCCCGGTCGCGCAGCCGTCGCGCCGAGCACTTTGTGGGTGCGTTTTATGAGAAATCCAACAGAGCGTGGATGGGGTGATGTTTATTTACAACATTAACTCATCTGCTTATTGTGCGTGGTTGATCGTCTTTGTTCGATTACAAAATGCGACCAAAGTGACTGCGAAAAATTGCGCTTCACAGGCCATGCATCGGGTGGGAAAATCGATGATGTCGATGCAACAGGGAGGGCGAAACGGGCTTGGAGTCCGCGCAGGGAGTACTGGATTGGAAATTACGGAACGGAGAAGGAAACTTGGCGCGAATATTCCGCGCTAGGTGTCGCGAAATGGGTCGATGTAATTCGACTGAACTGCTCCGTGACGAGAAAGGAATCGAGGGGTTTAAATTTTACTGGAGAGATGGCTAATTTGACGCATGAAATAACGGATTGCGATATTCTTGTCGCGCGTGCGCTGCATTATGAAAGGGAGGGCGAAGCACTTGTCATTGACCACGAATTCAACATCGCTACGAGTTTAGTGTCCATCAAGTCAAAACTGACTGAACTGGTTGCATCGGCAGAACCTGCGTGCGTGCATTCATTCGATCGTGCAGGGCAGGGGTTTTACCGAATTACATCTGCCGGAAAAGTTTTTTTGTATTGCATCAGGTTAATTTTAAACAACTTAATTAATAGCAATGGTAGGGCCTATGCGCCAATTTTTAACGTGACGATGACTTTCATTGATGAATTAAGGCCACTAAATGCCTATCGTGGTGGCCATTGCGGGCTCGAATACGGCCTGAATTTGAACCGTGTTTTTGAGGAGTTTAAAAAAATATGTAGATCGAAAAAATATTGCGACGACCGAAAAATATATTACAGAAGTGTGCAGGCCAACATTAAAAGTGTGGGAGAGTATGTTAATTCCTTGATTTTTAAATACAAGGATTTTGATGTTATCAGGATCGATTTATATTACAAAAAGTCTGCTTACGAATCCTGCAAGAATGAAAAATCAAATATCTTGGCTCGATTGATTAAATATCGCGCGCTTTTGGTCAGTCGAATGCGACGCCACAAAATCTTCATGGGCTTGCTCGGGTGGGTTATGAAACTGGACTTTTCCAATTGTGATGTTTATTGCGTTAGAGCAGTATTTTTCTTCCATTCAAATAACGAACGCAGCAGGGACGAAATTTTAAATAGCATCGGTAATTATTGGACGATCGGAGTTACAGGCGGTGATGGTGATTTTCACTCTCGGCATAATATGCAGATTCCGCACAGACGGTTTAAAGCGATTCTAGAATTTCCGGTTCAGTCTGTGGCGGAAGACGATCAGGAAAGCATCGATCGATGTTTGGTGGGGATCAATTCGCTATTTCGTGGTGATTATTACGCGAAGATAAAAAGCGGCAATGGGAATCGTATTTTTTTGCGTGGAGATATGCCCAATTCGGCGACAAAAGAATCCAAACAGCGAGATTTTTTCTTGAATTCGAATGTGATGGAGTAGCGTGATGATGATCACAGATTTTGCCCTGCAACGCAGTCCGGCGATGTTCCCCCTGACCGATATGCCCGACCTCATCCGCCATGCTATTCAAGCCTTGGCCGATGCTGAGCAAGTGGCCGTCGAGGCTGCAGCTACGGTTGTGCTCGGCATAAATGCGGCCGTTGCGCAAGCGGTTGGCGATGTGGTTTCGCTCGTTGGTCGAGACATCCCCTTGGGCCAGTTTACGATCGTGATCTACCCCTCGGGCCAAAGCAAGACGCCTCTGATCAACGCGTTCCTGGAACCGTTGCGCGCTCTGCAGAACGAGTTTGCCCACGATGGGGATATGCGACGCAAGAAGCACGCTGCTGCGCTCGACGTCCACCGGGAAAAAGCGGAGTACCTCAGACAAGAGCTGCGGCGCGCGCTAAATGAGAAACGCTCCGCCGCTGGCATTGAATTGCAGATCGAGGAATTGGCCGTCCGACAACCGATGCCACCGAGGGTGCCCGCTTGGATCCTTGAGGATGTCACCCTTCCATCGTTGCAAAAACATTTGGCAACTGCATGTCCGTTTGCGTTATGCGCGAGTGAGGAGGGCTATAGGGTGCTGGACGAGTTGGTCGGGCGGCAACCCACGCAGGTCGCCGCAGCTTGGGGCGGACTCCCACCACAATCCTTGCGCATGGAGCGCTCGTATTCAGGGAGGGATCCCATTCGGCTGTCAATTTTGGCCATGGTCCAGGGACAACAGTTTGGCAAATTTCTTCAGCGCAGAGGGGACGACGTTTTCGGTTCGGGTGTCATGTCGCGCTTTTTCGTCTGCGAGCCCATGCCAACCGCCGGGTATCGCGACTGGAATACGGCAAGGCAGGTTTCGCGCGATCCCATCAACGCATTGGTCGAGCGGTTGTTGACGTTGGCGCGACGTGCGGGCAGTCGGCTCATTGCGGGCGAGCCTCTGCGAGATCGGCTCACCCTGTCAAAGGATGCTGAGGCCGTGTGGCGTCAGTGTTCGCTCGACTACGAGCAATGGATCGGCCCCGGTTGTTGGCTCGCTGCACTACCAGCGTTTGGTTCGAAGTGCGCAGAACACGTCCTCCGGGTGGCGGGTGCGATAGCCGTAGTCGAGTCGGATGATCGCATCGTCAGGGAGCAGCACATGCTCGCCGCATCGAAAGTGGTCTTCTTCTTCGCGCAAGAGGCCCTGCGCTTGTTCGGACCACAACCGCAGGTGCCCCTTCAAGTCCAATGGGCGTCCGAGCTAGAAAATTTTTTGTGGAGTCGCATGCAGTTGATGGGCGGTGTACCTCAGCCCATTGCTGCGAACGATATTCTGAGAAATGGGCCAAAAAACCTCAGAAGACGTGAAAATCTGGACGCGGCCACGTCAGTCCTGCAACAGCAAGGCAGGATCATTGTCGCTCCGCGGCCGCATGGCAGTTATGCCGTACAGTTTTACGATCCAGCGGCTTTCATGCCCGCCGCAGTGATGCCAATAGCACGGTTCCCGGCGTGATGAGCGGGTGGATGACTTTGCGGATGGCGCTGGTGTGACGGGGCGGGTTGAAACGCAGTGCGCGGTCGAGAAAGTGTGCGGCCGAATCTGTTGCGCCGATGTAGCCGATTCCATCGTGGCAGTGCCCGCAACAATACCGCGTGCTAGTGCTTGACCTGTGCCGAGGCATTGAGGATAAAATAAAATAAGCAGAGAGTTATCTGCGCGTCTGGGCACCAGCATTTCAGGGCTGGACAGGTCGCAGCACGCAGTGCTAAACATGCAGCCTCGCCGAACGCTGCGGCCCTCTTTGGGCTTAGATTTTGGGCGTACCCACCAGGTCACCCCCTCGATTCGGCAGTTCCGCCACCCAACGCGGACTAGCCGAGCCACGTGAAGCCACGTGGCGACATAAGCTGCGGTGCCGTAGCGGGTGCACGGGAGTGCTGCTGGCCTAATTGGCTCGTGCAGTCAGTGGCATTGCTCCGACGCAAATTCAAAATATACCGATTTATTATTAAGCCGTTTGACGGCCATGCGGGCTGCGCCCGAGCGAGTCGTGCCAACGATAAAGGGCGCGAAATGTTTCAAAATGCCGAAGAAAATCAGTCAAAACCTCACGATCCACTCCACATGCGGCGTCGCCTTGATATCATGGAAGTCGCGAAGCTTCTGGGATATAAAAGTAGAACGACGGTACGCAACCGGATGAATGAAAATCACCCTAGTTATGATCCAGAGTTTCCAAAGCCTGATTATTTCGATTTCGGCACAAATTTCTGGGAACTGGGGGGTATCTTGGCGTACTTGGACTTGAAGCGCGGTCGCTCGGGTCCAAGCCGCCAGGTTCCTCGCCGTTCAACTGGGGATCATTAGTCGTCGATATAAAATTGACGATGGCGATGACTCGGTCTTCGTGAGAAAAGAAGCAAATTTCCTGCTGGAGACTTGTAAACTTTCGAATCAGAAAAGGTGAAGATTGTTGAATGCGCACTTCAGGGCGCATTCCTTTTCGACCTGTGCAGTTATCGTACGCGCTTTTTCTGTTTCAAATGAAAAGACCTGGAAAATCGCTTGTTTGGTTGCGTGTTCTGGCATTTCGGACGGTGCAAACGCCATTTAAGTTTCCATCGCGCGCCACCTTCGACCGAGCGGAGTCATGTGAGAATGCGCTAAATTTTAGTCAAAAAATTAACAAAGGTATTATAATGTCCTACAATTTTAAATATCAATTCCGCAATTGGATTGAGTATCGAAAGTTGGCGAATCTCGTGGAGGTTGATTTTCATCCGCAAGAAGGGGGAAATGGGTTGCCCTATTGGGAGCGTATGGAAGAAGCTAGCAGTCGGACAATTTCGGCATTACGAGAGGCTCAGAAAGCAGGAAAACAGTATGTGCTTTTCACACACGGCTCGTCGACATCGCACAGGGGCAAAACGACGTGCAGATCGCAAGTCCGCTCTGTGATGCGAAGCAAGGAGGCGACGGCGCTCATCATGAGAGGCGCTTGCATTCAGCAAGACAGTGTCTTCCTTGCCGCAATCAGGCCATTAGACAATTCTGAGCAGGAATTGACAGAAACTTCCGATGCTTCTTTCTAACCGCGTTTTGGTGCCGACGCCATATTGGGGCGGCTCAGGGTAATGTGCCGACTGGGCCATGAACCGCCACGATCGGTTGGAGTGCAGGGCGTCTCTTACCAGGTTGGCGCTGCAAGCGGCTCAGTACAAGGTCAAAATGGCAGCTCACGCCGGGCTCGGCGCCAGCAGTGCAGCGGCACATCGAGCAGATCGGAATGCCACCAAACGGCAATCTGAGTCTGCTGCGAGGTGTGTATGGAGTTGCGCACTAAAGGGCGGGATCTGCCAAGTCGTATCCAACCAAGTATTCCAGGCAGCTCTTTGTTCTTTTGAGCAACTCGGTGTTGATTCAGACGGCTTCCAGCTTAAACGTTGTCCCTAGAAGACCCAATTGAGGAAATGCGCAAACTCACTAGGAGTAGTGCTCAGCACGACGCCGAGGGCGAGCCAGATGACTCCCGCTGCATCAATATGAATTCCTAAGACGCCAAGGGCTGTTAGCAGGCGCCGTAGCTCCGCCTCCTCGTGAATTCTTGCTTCGCGATCTTTCGCCACCGAAGCTTGTAGCTTTCCGTGCTCTGCCTTGAGAGTGTGGGTGGTCTGGTCCAGCTGGATCCGGAGCTCTTCAACATTGCCAATGAGGGCGACCACGCGTTCCTCGAGCGTTTTGTCTTGCTAGCCACGCCACTGAAACGCAGTCCCGTTAGCCTCGATCCCCATAGTTGCGGAGCCAGTCGCAAAGTTGATCTTTTCGGAGGCACCCCACTTCGGAAAATCGACGATTGAAGTATGGATCATCTCCCGAAAGCGCGGCAAATTGAAGATGACGCCCTTTTCTTCCAGATTTTTTGCTACGGTCCAGATTCCAAGCAACTGCAGAACCAACCCGGCATAGCGGATTTTGTCGGACTCTTGACCTAGAAGAAAAGGCCCAAGGAGTGCTAGCCCCAGAACTGGCGCCATCGTCCGCCAAACAGATCTAGCAAGGCGATCAGACTGGCGCCAACGGGCAATCTTCTTGAGGTAGTCCCCAAGTCGCTTTCCGAAGTCAAAAATTGCTGTGGCCATCGCCATCTCATTTCCTTCAGTTTCGCCGCCGAGGCCACTGACTGCGATCCAAAATTCGTGGTGTAACGCGAAAAAAATAGTAATAGGAGGGAAGTGCAAAGGCGACGATCGCGATTGCTTTGAAATGTTCACAGCCACACCCCAAAGCTAGGGTGTCAATTCTGCGGTTGGCGCGGCGGCAAAACGCTCACGAATGTGTCGGAAGTCCGGAATCCGTCGAGCACGCTTTTGCCATCGAGGAGATCTCCGACGGCGTCTAGAAAATTGGCGGCTGTCTTGCAGGCCCAAGTCGCGCAGTCCGCACTCAGAATCAAGTGAGGGTAAGCACTGAGCCCCGGATCCCTGAACGGGGGGCGGCGAAAGCTCTTGGCTTGCAAGAGCGGGAGAAGGTTGGGTCGGCGTTCGCTCGTTTCCCCACCCCAGGCTGATTTGAAATGGGTGATCTCATTGCGCAGATCAATTAACAGGCGGACGTCGTTTTCCAGCGGGAGCAGTTCGCCGGCCGTCAGCACTCCTGCTTCTGTGAGCACAGTGGTCCAGCCATTTAACGCTCCAGGTTTGCTGGATTTTCCTTTTTGACTTGCCTTCCGTGCATTTTCCTGGGCTTGTGTAGCCGTCACTTCCCAGGCGGAAACGTCTTCCCACTGGCGATTGGCCGTGAGCTTTGTCCACGATGCATACTCAATAACCTCCCACAGTTGGGCTTCAATTGCACCCGCTGATTGGGTGATGGCACCGACGACCAAGGCCATGTGCTTAATTTCTAGCTCTGGAGTCGGTCTATCCAGAGCTTCTATGCCCTGAGCCTCACGCGCGAACAACACTGCCCCGGCAATGAACTGCACTGTGAGTTGTGCTCGAACGCTGGCAGTACTGCAGTCGTTTGCGTGACCTGACTCTGTTTGTGATGCTTCTTGCTCAGTCATCCCCAGCCGTTCTCCATGAGCTCAGATATTCACGATCCCTTTGCATCCTGGGTATCGCTTACAACCCCAGAACGATGTGCCCGCATGCTCTCCCTTTCGTGCGGTGCGTAAGACCATGGACGAGCCGCAGCGGGGGCAACTTGGCGTTCCTGGTGCCTTCAAATCGGGAATCGTCACCGGCGCCAGTGCCGGGCTTTCTTTCATGGCGCGTCGGATCATCGCGTGCAGCTTTTTGCCATCCAGGAGCTTGATGTTTCGGCCTTGCGCAAACGCCATCGCCTCGGATGTGAACGTGCCAGAGGTCACGACGAAACCACCAACAGCGCCCTTGGCAGCCATGACACCGTAGAGCTCACGGACAACTTCAACGCCGACCTTGAACGCCTTCCATTGTTTGCACTGCACCAGAAACTTCTCACTGGCTCGGCGCAGGACAAGGTCAACACCTCCGTCTGCCCCGCCGCCACCCGTCTCGGTCACGCGGTAGCCATCCAACTCGAAGGCCTTGCCAACAAGCCGTTCAAAGTCCTGCCAGGACATGTAGTCCAGTGCGTCAGCAGCACTGCTGGAAGCAACGCTCTGGAAGAGCTGCGTGCGATGTTTGCGTTGGAAGATTGAGATACCGGCAGCGACAAGGCAAAGAGCCGGCAGAAGGTACTGCCCGAAGATGGCCCAGGTCGAAAAGAACGCGTGTGTGATGACTTGTGCAGCTTGATCGGGGCGTGTGGCAACAGGCGCCTTGGAAATCGCATACGTATGGAGCACGACGTAACTCACCAGGGCCAACACGACACTGAGCCACCAAGGGAGCAGGGCGAGCAGGCTGACGAGGTCTTGAAAGGCACTGGACTTACGGCGGCGGGACATGGTGGCAGTTGGGAAGTGGCGAGCGGGTTCAGTCTGTCGCGGCGACGGGAGCTTCTTCACCTCGTGGTTTAGGGCTCGGTGGCAATTTTTGATGCCCGATACGACGGAAGTGAGGTTCCATGTGATGCGCCTTTGAAACTAGGCCGAGTGGTGACCTATGCGAAGCCGAGCCCAACCCAGCCGCAAGGATCCCTTCGCATATTCCAGGAGATTTGTTGCTAAGTACAAGGGGCCGAGCAATAGCCCGATCAGACCCCACCAGGTGCCGAGTAGGGTGACGACTTCAAATTTGAGGAATTTGCGGGACATGCACGGGAAACACAGGTACTCGCATAGTTGGCGATCGCGCCGACCGAAAAAGTAGCTCACATTTGAGCGGAATAACACGAGTTGCGTTGGTCGAAATTTTCCGCATGCTGCACAGGCGTACTGTTTCAGTGGAGGTGTTTCACAGCACGTCTCAGTGCCTCGGGCCAGCAAGAATCCAATTCCGCCGAGCGTGATGGCAAAGAGCCATTCGATCAAAAGCAGTAGCGCGTCAATTCGCGACAACTGCGGCAAATCAAGAATGAACCCATAGGTACTCTCCAGCCGATTGCCGTAGCCGACCTTCAACGGCGGGAATAGCAGCATCACGATCAACGCAGCGGCTGCTAGTTTCAAGATTCGACGCTGTAGATGGTTCATGGTGCCGCTGCCGATCAAGATCACCGAAGCATCGTAACGGAGAGCAGATTTCTACCGAGTGGTGATGGCCCACCATGGCGCGCACGATGAGCAAACGGCACAATGTGTCACCTTCCAGTCCTCAGACATGGCCACGACTAAATCACCACCTCGACGAAAAACGATCAAGAACGTCTATCAATTGCATGTCCAACTGCTCTACGTAGAGCCGAGGGTCTGGCGGCGGCTGTGGGTCCCGGACAACCTGACCCTTACTGACCTGGACCAGGTCATTCAGACCGCCATGGGCTGGACTAACAGTCACCTGCACGAATTCGAGATCGACGGTCAGCGCTGTCACTTTTCGGCATAAAGGAGCCAGCCATTTTCGGCACATAGAGACCAGCCGGAGGGTCTCAAACGGGCATCATTCGGTTGTGGATTTTGCCTTTATTTGATGTCTTTTGGTTGATTGGATCTCT
>JAEHJW020002781.1_pt1 | contig 19950 bp, 37 predicted proteins | sample 9271431 | NCBI WGS metagenome assembly JAEHJW02 | reverse complement strand
ATGACGCCAGAAACTATGGTCATCGTGGATGCCGTGAAAGATCAGACTATTGCATGGATGCGCACGCATCGCGTGGCGGCTTTTGCGATCAGGGAAACGGATGTGTTGAAATGGATTATTCTGTCCGGAGCCGATGCCAGTAGGCTCGTGGCCGCAGAATTGGATACCGTCGTTCAACGTGTCATACAGGAATATTATAATATCCGCGATTCGCAGGACGGTCTTACCGTGGGTGCGTTGCGCAAGGCCATCGAAAATATTCCTGACGAAATGCCTGTGTTCTATGAGCGCATCGAGGACCATTTCCATGAGCGAGGCTGGAGCGCCACCGAATTGAAGACGGGAGACCTGGCCAACGATCCGCAGCATGGTGTGGAGGCATTTTCTGTCGCTGTCGCCACCGATCCCAACGGGAAAACCGTATTGGCATTGACCGCGCATCACTGAGCGAGGGTGACATCTTGGGTGACCTGATAAAGAAACCTTGTACATTGACCAGGCTGTTGCAAGAGAAACGCAGGGAAGCGATAAAGCGTCGGTGTTTCCCGTGTCTTGCCAAAGTCAGCCATAAGCGCCCTAGAGTGAAGGGAGTTATTGCGGGAATGCATGCATGACAAACCAGCATCGTCGCCCGGGCGATACAACGCCATTATTCTTGCAACGCATCCATGCCCGCGAAGCTGCGGAGAAAGAAGCGCGTGAGGCCGAACGTAGACGGTTGGCGCTACTTGCTCTGGATATCGCCAGCGCGATCCTCAAGGCCGGGGCCCAGCAGGCCGCCTGCGGTCATCGTCGGAGGGCTGCACCAAAAAAGGATGTTTGGAGTCACCTTGGAGATTTTATTTTTGGAGATTGAGGTGATAGCGGATAGTTCGATTTCTGTATTTGCTGCGATTATTTATGCGGAGGTTTTCTATGAAAACAAATGAATGTGTTATTCCTCATCACGGAATACAAACCGTTGCGGAGCTAGAAGAAGAATATCGTAAACTGTCAAAGCCGTATTTGTTGGCACTTGCTATAGTATCTTTGGTGTGTGTCGTAGGCTTGGTTGTGGCGCTGTTTATTCATGGTCTATTCTGGCAGAATGCGACTGTGACGGTTTTCTTCTGTTTGGGTGCGCTGTCTGGAATGTTCCTTGTTGCGCGGCTTCCGATGCCGTCTCAATATGATTTCGTTGGCACCAAAGAGATGGTTTCCATTGGTGAAAAGCTGAAACCGTATCCTGAGTTGTGCGATCAGTTTTGTCGGATAATCGGGGTCAGGCCGGTTCTTACCAAGGCCGAATATACGCATTTTGCATCGGCTATTGCGGATAAAGAAGCGGATAAAGCCGATGAACTTGCCATTGAGGCTTGGGCCAAAATGCAAAATGATTTATGTCGTCATAGCGAAGCGAAGGGGTAACGAGGCATGTCCGACTGTGAAACTGAACAATCCATAAAGCCATGCAACCGTATCATGTCCATGGGGGATGATTACGGGGACAATGAGACCACCATCCACTGTCAACTGCCCATGGGTCACAAGGGGCCGCATCAGGAAAGCTACGAGAGCGATTCTTATGGCATGGTAACCATCACCTTCCAGAAAGGTTCTACCCCTCTGCAGATGGGCCGCTTGCGCCACATGATTTCGTCTGGTGAGAACTGCATGATCAGCGAGGGTGTGCCTTGCCCCTTTCGTGCTGTGGTAGGCATGGATGGCTGCGAGCGGGAACTGGCATGTTATCTGTCCGGGAGTACGGACAATCAAATCTGGCCTTCCGAGCGTTACAAGGGATGTGACGCATGACCCCTGATCTGGAGTTGATTCAGTCTGCTGCGCTGGCAGCGGGTTTCCAGTGGAGCAAAAACCCGGAAATCACCCATGACGGGCTATGGATAACAGCTCCGGCTGATAAAATAAACACTTACTGGAACCCACTTGCTCACGATGGAGACGCTTTTCTTCTGGCAGTGACGCTTGGGATTACCGTTACCCCTTATCCGGTTTACCAGCCAGACAAGCATTCCGTAATTGCAAAACGGTACCAGCGTGGCGATCTTATGCGCGAAAACAACCCAACGGAGGCAGTGGAGATTTACGGGGGCAACCCGGCTGCGGCGACACGCAGGGCCATCGTCCGGTGTGCTGCTGCGATATGGCGCGTTAAAGCAGCGGACCAAAAACTCGACGCCCCTGTGTGATTGTTATATACTAACTCATATATTGAAAGGAGGCCAATGAATGCAGATTTTTACTTGGAAGAGCTGGATCAGTTGGTCGGTGAAACGATTACCGGGCTAGTTCGCACCGGGCATTGTTTGGAGGGCAGTGAGTTTTTTGGGCCCAGGCCCTCCTGATGCCTGATGGAACGAAAAAAGCGGATGGTGCTGTTGTCCGACGACAAGGGCACTGCACCGGGAAGTTTTGAGATTGAAATGAACGGAGGAAAAGGATGAATCAGGGAGATTCGCACTTTGAGTGTGTCGTTACCGAAACGTACTGCTATCGTGACATGGATAACCGTGACACTTGTGACAATGAATTACAGATAGTTACGGCACGGAACCTGAACGATCTGTACGAAAAGTTGGGAGAAGCCAAGGCTCGGGAGACCCCACTAGAGGATCGAGGTAAATCCTACACCAAGGTTGAGTTTGGAACAATCCGAGAAATCATTGTTGTTTCCGAAACGGACGTGGATGACGGAATACTAAAGAAAACTTCCGCGTGCCAGAAACAGGCACAGCAACGTAGGGACGCCGTGCTTAAAAAGCAACTGGCATTGGCAGCACAGGCGGCTGAAAAGGAAGCCCGCGAGATTGCGGAGCTACGGCGCCTTCAGGCCAAATACCCAGCCACGGAAAGGGGTGAGGCGTGAATAGGATACCCCTTGGCATCCAGAAAAAACTGGCTCGTAAGGCGCCTAAACTCAATGGATATGAGGCAGAAAAAGCCAAAACCTTCAACCTAGTGGCGCACCTGTATCGTCAGCGTGACTTTTCCCTACGCACCTTCGGCCCGGGTGAACGCACAGCCGGCGTGCTGGACCACATTCGCAAGGAACTGGTGGAGATCGAAGCCGACCCAGCGGATATCACAGAGTGGGTGGATGTAATTCTGCTGGCGCTGGACGGTGCTTGGCGGGCCGGCCATGCGCCGGAGGCCATCGCGTCTGCCATCACTGACAAACAGACCCGCAATGAGGCCCGGCAGTGGCCAGATTGGCGGACGGCAGAGCCGGGGAAGGCGATAGAGCATGTGCGGGAAGAACCAAAAATCTAACGCTGCTACCAAGTGAATGCCCCTCCGGGGATCACACGTTAAGGATAATAGGATGCCACGTTACGCAGAGTCCACCGCTGTACCCTCTGACCGTTCCCGCGCAGAAATCGAAACTACCTTGTCTCGGCAACGAAAATAAATTCATGGGCGCGACTCGCCTGCAGGGAATGGCCGATATGCCGGTTATCTCGATGCGGGAATTTGTGGATATTGCTGAATAAGGAGAGCGTTATGCCGTTAGTCATTTTGAGAGAGGACTAATTGATGATTGGTTGGTACATGGTTCTAACAGTCCTGATATTCTATCTGGTTATTCAAATACTTGAGAGAATAGGTAGAGATGCGGCGCAGACAGTCAATCCGCAAATTGGACGTGATATCGACAGCAAAATATTAGATGCCGATGTGCCAAAACTATCTGAAGGCGATCAGGTCATTGTGAAGCGCCTGCAAAAACTGCACAAAGGGAAAGCAACATGGAGGATGTTGAATGAGGAAAGAGCACGACTATTTTATTTAAAAAATCGGAGAAAAATTGATGAATGAGCATAACTCGATGAAAACATTGGCGCTTGACGGTGGCAGAAAAGCCCGTGAAGCGCTGTGACGGACGAAAAATTTCCCTACGGAGATCGCACATTAAGGGGGACAATGAATGCCGCGTTATGCCGAATCCACCACCGTATCTTCTAATCGCTCTCGTGCCGAAATCGAAGCCACCCTGTCGCGGTATGGGGCGAGTCGATTCATGTATGGGTGGGATCAACAGTCTGCGATCATCGCGTTTGAAATGCACGGGCGGCGGATACAGTTTCAATTACCGCTACCGGACAAGGACGCATCGGAATTCACCAGTACGCCGACAGGCCGGGTCCGGGCCGCATCTCAGGCTACAGAAGCCTATGATCAAGCGGTCCGGCAACGGTGGCGAGCGTTGGCCCTGGTGATTAAAGCCAAGCTGGAGGCCGTAGACGCGGGTATTACCGTTTTCGAAGACGAGTTTATGGCACATATCGTCCTGCCGACCGGCGAAACGGTTGGACACTGGATGCGTCCGCAGATCGAAACCAGCTATCGGTCAGGAAACATGCCACCACTGCTGCCGGCGCCGCATCAGCCATAAGCGCGGAGAAGGGTGGCCAGGCCAAGGGCGTATCAACGGTGCGGTAGGGAGCAGGAAAGGTGACTCGATCGGGGTTCCCTAAGAAGGGTTTAAACCCACTAACCGTGCCATACGACAAGAAGCTTACCCGCTTTAGCGGGTTGAGAGTGTCACAGACTGACCTGGCACTATTGTGTCAGGCAACCGAATACGCCTTGAAAGAACTGGTTGGGCTAGGGTCTGCCGCCCAAGGCTGGGTACCAGACTTCATCAGATCCGACAGAATAACGCCCGACGAAGAGAAAGCCTTGCAGATTGTGGCGCTTTCTCATTTTCACTGTGGCCTGGCAGCAAACGAGATGTCCGTTTTCCTGCAGAAAAACGGGAACCCTGAATTTGTTACCTGTCATGTTGGTTGGCACTATGTCGTGAAAAACCGGCATACTGGATTGCTCTTCGACATGGAGACCTGGCAAGGAGTGACCCACTGTAGCCAACTCCCTTTAGCCCGGCGCTTCCGTTTACTGAAAACCATCGGTGGCGGACTGGGGGTAGCGCCTTCTGTGGAGTACGAAACCATCGTCAAAGAAATCTTTCGATATTCGGCAAGGCGCCTTCTAGCCATCGAAAAACTCCTGGTTCTGGCTCCGTACTCATCCGGTTTGAGCGACAAATAACGTTCACGCAATTTCTTCGACAGGAATTGTTCGGACAAGGGCGGAATAATTTGACAGTTCTACCTGATCAATATATAATAGTCATATGTTGAAAAGGAGAGCTTGCCATGCGCGACAATATTGTGATTGAAGATCGGCTCCATGCTGCTGGATATAAGACCGAACGGTGTGGTGACATTGTGCGGGTCTACGATCCTGTTCATACCGTTATCGGTCGGGAAGCGGTCATCACGAGTTGGAATCTGGAAGAAATACGCACCATCCAACAGGCTTGGGCGTTCATCGAGGCGCGTGTCTAATGAAAATCAAAGATAAAAGGCTCAAAGAAACGGTGAGCGTTTGTGATCGGGATTGCCCAAGCAGAACTTGTTATTGGCCGCGCCCGGATCCGGGTAGCTTCGCCCAGGGCCGTGGTTATTACAACACGAATCGAAACCGGGGGTGGCTTTGTGGGACACGGGAGGCTCATGGGTGCCCTGAAAACACCGTGGACCGTGGAGCCGACTAATTATGCCAACATTTTTCCAGAATAAAGACAACCTGCCACCAGAATTGCTGGCTCGATGGGATCATGCAGTCACCGAGTATGACCGCGTGCTGCACGAGGTTTGCGGAGACAGCGAGACCAAAAAGCTGTTTTTCTACAATGCCACCCGTGAGAAATCAGCTTTGTTCTGGCGCCTCCTGAATGGCAAAGAGCCACTCCCTATGCCGCCCCCGACCTGCTATGCCTACCCATGGTATGAGCTTATCGAAAACCCCGGTCCCCACCCGGTGGGCGACATCGGATTCCGATTTTACGGGAGACCCCTGGGTCCCCGTTTAGCCGAGATCCGTGGGACGGATACGGAAGACTACCTGCTTATCGAACAATGCGGCTGGGCCGTGCTGTCCCATAACACCATCGCCCAAGAAATGTTGGAAGCTATACAGGGAAACAATTTCTCATCGGAAGACCAGAACCGCCTGATGGCGGCTGGCCCGGAGTGGGTTATCCAATACGGAAAATGGCCCTCTTATCGCTTGTTCGTGCAGCGGACTCGGCGGAAAACCTTGCCACGATTCCTGAAGGATATCCACCGACTGGTGGACGAGAGCTCCTGGTCTGGGACCAATACGGTAGTCATCGAGGAGCGGGAGGATGGCGTGGAACTGGAAAGTGACGGGTGGTTTCTGGAGAAAATAGCATGAGCCATTTTTGTAAGGGTCTGCGGATCTTGGTTCGCAAGGGCTCAAAACTCAGTAACCCACATCGATTGGTTCACGGGAACCCAAGCGGGAAAATACTTTTTCGGAGGACACAATGGTCAGCGATAGCCTGATAGAACGTATCGTCGATTGGTCGAGCGATGGAGCGGTGATCGAACTGGCCCGCGAATTGCTTCAGAGACGAGAGGACGCGCGGAAAACCTGCAAGTGGGAACCCGAGAGCACCGAATTCATGCAGCCGGCATGCAAGCCAAGCGCATTTCTAAAGTACGATAACACCATCCGTGCGGGGTTTAAATTTTGTCCGTATTGTGGCCATCCCATCGAGGAAGCGAAGTAATTTAAAGAGGCACTAAAACAGTCAAGTAACCCCGCTCTGAAGGACGGGGCTTGCAAGGAGTGAAACCAACACTTTGCGCAAGGCATCGTGGTGTTTACGGTGCGAAAGACTAGCCTGGCAAAGCCGTGGAGTTGTGCGGCGCGTAACCGCGATAAGCGGGGACGTTGGAATGCAACTGAGCCGTCGCGCGTGGTAGCGCAAGTCGTAGCGGGAACGCTCCCCTAATTCCCGCGCAAGACGACGGATAGTGGCGAAGGGGTGTACATACGGTTCGCAAGGACCGGCTTATCGTTACCGTTACAGGAGAGTTTGATGGATCAGCATCATCAGAAAGCAGGGACAACAGTGTTTGTACCGGTCATGGACCAGGACGGAAAAACACCGTTAATGCCGACGACGCCTTCGCGGGCGCGGCGGTGGATCCAGAGCGGCGAAGCGACACCGTTCTTCAAGAAGGGTGTGTTTTGCATACGCCTGAATCGCCCGTCGTCTGGTCTGGAAACGCAGCCGGTCGTGGCTACGGTGGATCCTGGGTCCAAACGAGAGGGGTTCACCATCAAGTCGCGGGCGCACACCTACCTGAACGTGCATGCTGAAGCGGTGACCTGGGTCAAGGATGCGGTGAAAACCCGATCCGAAATGCGGCGCGGACGGAGATTCCGCAAGACGCCGTGCCGCAAGCCCGGACCGTCCGTCGCCATGCTGGGCACGGCAAAACGCATACCCCCGTCCACCAAGGCTCGTTGGGGCTGGAAATTGCGGGTGTTCCGCTGGCTCAGTGCCTTGTTCCCGGTGACGGACATCGGCGTAGAGGACGTACAGGCAGCTACCCGAAAGGGAAAACGGAAATGGAATGTGTCCTTTTCGCCTCTGCAGGTGGGCAAGGACTGGTTCTATGAGGAAATTCGGCGCATGGGCGTGACATTGCATCTGCGTGCCGGATTCGAGACGAAGACGCTGCGGGAGCGGCTGGGGCTGAAGAAAACTGGCCGGAAGCTCGCGGAGACCTTCGCCGCGCACTGCGTGGACTCCTGGGCGATCGCCTGGGACATCGTGGGCGGCGCCGAAACCCCGGACAACCGGGATCTGCTTTGCATCCAGCCGATTCGCCTGCATCGGCGGCAATTGCACCGTCTGCAGCCACAAAAGGGCGGCGCAAGGCTTTCCTACGGCGGCACCAGGAGCCACGGCTTCAAACGTGGATCCTTGGTGCATCATGGGAAATGTGGCTTGGCTTATGTCGGCGGAGTCCTGAAAGACCGGATCAGCCTGCATCACATCGAAAGCGGGAAACGGTTAACACAAACTGCGAAGCCAGCGGAATGCCGGTTTCTCACGTTTAACACTTGGAAGTTTCACACCGTAGCGCACACCTGAAAAGGAGATGCGGGAATGGGCAGGCTTCGCCTGCCGCGCTATCCATCCCCGGGCCGAACCCCGGGGTTTCCCGCGCAACGAGATGAAGGAAACTGACCAAATCAGAAAAGTGTTGAGAGAACAGGGGCCACTGACTATGTCAGAGCTTGTGGAAAAAGTTGGGGATTTAATGCTTCCGTTATATACAGCGGTCGCCCTTCTGCTGTTGAGAGGGGAGGTGGTTCGGGAAGGGGAGACTGTCACGCTTGTCACGCCGTCAAAGTCATCCCGGAATGGGCACAAACCGCGCAGGCGCTGGATGAAAACATGAGTCGCAAGCCCCGTCCTCGACGGGAACCATTATCGGTCACGGACCAGTATTTCGCTGATACACAGGAGACACAAGGATGGGCAACAAACGTAATCTGAAACTCGGAACAACCGTAACCTGGTCATCCCAGGCCGGCGGCCACACGGTCAAAAAGACCGGTAAGGTGGTCTGCGTAGTCGCCGTGGGCGTGAACCCTTTTCGCATCCAGTCCCCCAACCAGGAAGGGAAAAAGTGCTGGGCACTCCCTAACGGGCTCAAGATACCGTGCAGCCGTACTCGATACGGTGGCGGGCTATCGCGCGAGGAAGAGTCCTATATCATTCGGGTTGAAGGACCTAAGCCAAACACCGTGGAATCGTACTATTGGCCACAGGCCAAGCTATTGCAAGTCGAGAACGAGCAAGGCTGAGCCCCGTCTCACTAGGGCTGGCCGGAGCCACCCGAATTCTCTGGCAGCCTGCGTCCATCCAACCATGAACCACGTTTTTCTGCAAACCGACATACTAAATTACCTGGAGTATACTTATGGATGACATTTTGTTTTGGACACTGTCTCGCATCGGACTGCTTTCAGGCATTTGGTTCGGAATCGCAGTGTTAGCCATGCTGGTGGGGGGTTTGTACTCGTGGGCCGGGTCCAAGAAAGGAGCCAGAGTGTTCCTTGGCGGCGTGGTCATTCTCTTTTTCGGCTTTGTCCTGCTTATCGTTTTGATGGTCATGGCTTCAACCCGGCCGGCTCCGCCTTCCTGGTTCCGTCATGTACCACCTTCAGAGGCTGCCTATTTCAGAAACCAGCTCGATTCTAGGCATAGGGCTCTCAGCATCAATCGGTTCGTTCTAATCGAAGAGGAATATCCGGCCCACCAGAGAGCCAAACAGGAAATGGTTCGACAAAAGGACGAGCTCACTCGACAGAGGGACGACCTGGCGCGTCCATGAGGTGTTGGCTAGTGATCCCGTTTCCGTCCTACAGAACGAAAGATTCTCGGGGTTAACCGTCAGACCTTCTATACTAAGGCAGGCCATCCTTAGAGGACAAAAGTCATGTATTGGAAACCCCTAGATTACGATAAATCGGGCAGGGCGCCCTTGGACGGAAGCTCGTTCCTCATCGCCACACCTGAAGAGCTGCTTGAAGCTCGATGGGCCAACCTTAGCCGTCACCCGGAGATATCCGTCTTGCTTGAACGGCCGATAGAGAACGAAGGCGGCAACTTTTGGTTAGACCGGTGGCGCAAGGCCTATTATGGAACCGAGGTCCCTTACTGGTGCCCGCTGCCTGGCTCCCCTGACGGATTCCACCTGGCCTTGTCCGAACAGGAACTTCGTCGAGAGAGTCTGGCCATTAACTCATCCAGTCGAAAGGACCATGTTACCACCTTGATCCTGACTAAAAGGGGTTGGCTTGAGGCCAGCTACAACAAACGAGACCAAGGCTGGATTTCCCCAGGCGGTCGTCTGGCTCACCCGGCACAGGTACAAGCAGGTACGGTATTCCCGCGCCCCGATCGATTCCCATTTGTACCCCGTGAATCCGAACTGGCGCCGTTATGGGCTTAAGGAGAAATCATGGCAGGTAACATGTATATCCGGTTCAGGTCTGCAGGCATCCTCGATCTTTGGTGGCCGATACGCGATCTGGGCCATTCGTATCTGGCTATTCTTGGGGATAAACTGGATCTGCCTGAACGTTACAGCCCAGATGAACTTCCGGATAGGCATCTCATTATCGATGCCCTGAGACAACACCCGGACAGGTTCAAAACTACTGGCGTAGGGTTGGACCTGGAAACTTCGATGTCTGTCCGCTTGAATCAGGCCGAAAAATGGACTGGTATAGGGGATGGATCCCAATATCTCCCCTACATCCGATGTGTTCCGGCCAAAGGGGAATCTGAAAAGCTGGAAACTGTTTCTGCCAAGCGACTTAAGAAGGTTTATTCCAGGTACGGTGCTTTGCGGTATGAAGGACCTCTGGTCACCGGCAATGTGCAAGGTCCCGCAGGTACACCCTGGTCCTGACGCGTTCCATGACGATCAAGAAGTGCTTTTGCTCAAGCCTGTCTGTTAGACGGGCTTTTTCTTTGTTCATGTTTCGGTTGATCTTTTATGTGGCTAGGCGTATAATAAATAAAAGCTTTCGGTATAGTGGGCTTGGTGACAGGGGGTAGGTATGAAAATCCAGCATGTACCAAAAGGGTATTTGAGATTGCAGAGCGCCTGGGGAGCACTTCCGGCTGGGTTACGGACGGAACTGAAACAGGAGCTGTCTCTTACTTACGGAAAAGACTTCCTGGTTGTCCATAATGTCAATCGTTCGGCCGGGCGTGCCGCCATTTTCGCGCTGTCGGATGGGTTGGTAGAAACGGTTTATCCCGAATTTGCGAGTGACTTCCAGACGTTTGCCCACGCCGTATTCGGGGCTCACCGAGAATCAGTCGGCACCAGAACCAGCTTTCGTGTGTCCGTTCGGGACGAAATCAAACTCTCCAACCAGGCCATTCGCTGGGCCATAACCGAGGATGCCTTCGAGACCCTGAAGGATAAAATTTCTACTGAAATCCGAAGTTCCATCATGCGTTCGGGCCCTCACTTTTCTTATGACCAATCGCAGCTACTGTTCTTTTTCAAACGCACCTTGACGGATCTGGCACCCTTGTACCGAGACTGCGACCTGGACTTGGATTACAATTTCCTTCGCAGCCTGGTCCACCATGGTTCGAATGAGACTATTCCTGAGCTGTATCGACTGACCAGGGACTGGCTCTACGAACAGGCCAGCCCAAAGGTTGATCAAGGCAGCGTCGAGGCAGTTTCCCTCCTGCTTTCCTAGGGAGGCCGAGCATGGAGCAATCATTTTACGATATGGAACAGGGGAATTGAGGGGAATTATTTTGGAAAGCAACTTCTATGCATTATTCAGGGCAAGGATGCGCTGGTTTGGCATTCTTGCGGCCGTAACCACGGTCCCGTTCGTAACAGGATGGCTGATGACCGTTCTTTTCCCAGACATGCTGCACAGGGGTTTGCTTGTAACCACCCCGTTTCATTTATGGGTTGGCAACATGTGGATACTTGGTTTATGGATCTGGATGACTTTGTTCTATATCTGTTTGGCAATATACCTGATATTCGTTTTAATGGCGTCCTTAGGGTTGATCAAAATCATTACTGAAGGGGCCGCGCGGGTATTGCGGCTCTGGACTTCCATCCCTTGACGGCCAGGGAGGCCTGATGAAATTCGATCGAATAGACCATCTTGTAACAAAGGAAGACTTCTGTTTCCAGGCTTGGAATGATCGTTACAGCAAGGGCGTGTGGGCGGCACTCGGATTGCAGGACAACCAGGTCGACGTTGTGCGCGATCTGTCGAGCGCTGGGGACTTGGATATGATTCCCGCGATGGATTACGTGTTCTCTGCTGACTGGCTTCCCTATGTGACTGGGCCAACCCTCGCTGAAGCCATGCGAAAACTGGAAGAGCGTCTGGCCGCTCTCCCTCAAGACCAGATCAGCCGCAGTAGCCAGTGGGCCAAATTTGTGTCTCAGGCCATAGACACATTGTACGACGCAACGAACGGGCGGTCCTGGTATGGCGACAAAACGCCTAAACCACTGGACGATCTGCCCGCGACGTTTGAGCTTGCCGTCGAGCAGGCTGACGAAACGAAACAGGACAAAGGTGCCATCAATGCCAAATAACCCAGAATTACTGACGCAAGTCCGAAAAGAGCATCCTGTCCTGTTCAATTCGGAAATGGTCAACGCCATATTGAGCGGAAGAAAGACGGTCACCCGGCGTGTCGCCAAAGGTATGATTCCAAAGTCCCCGGCTGGCAAGCCAGGTGACATTCTCTGGGTCCGGGAGACCTGGATGGATCTTCTTGGTACTGGTATTGATGGAGATGCGGTTCATCGTGGGCGGTACGCATACGGTGCCGACTGCTTGCCGGGCAGTGCCAGCGACGAGGCACGCAAAGATTTTGGCTTGAAGTGGAAACCGTCCATTCACATGCCGCGCGAGGCCTGCAGATTGCGATTGGAAGTGACTGATGTGCGGCTGGAACGGTTGCAGGATATTTCGGTAGAGGAAGCCATGGCTGAAGGTTGCCCAAATGCTTCACAGAAAGACCCCGTTGGTTGGTACAGGTCGCTATGGCAATCCATTCATGGGCAGGCATCATGGGACGCCAATCCGTCTGTGTGGGCAATCCATTTCGAGGCCTTGCGATGACCTGCCAAAAATGTCCGTCTCTTTGCGCCTCGCGCACCCAGATCGTCGAACCAGACTTGCCGGAGTTTGGGCGGCCTTGCCGTGTCCTGGTGGTCGGTGAGGCCCCTGGCGCCGACGAGGACGCCCGGGGCAAGGGATTTGTAGGCCGCGCCGGGCGCACACTCCATCGATTGCTCGAAGAGCAGGGGCTGCGCCGGGGCTATGATTACGGATGCGCCAATGTCGTGCGCTGTCGGCCACCGGAGAACCGCAAACCAACCGAAATCGAAATAGATCGCTGCTTGCGGCTCCTGGCGGAGACCATCGTCAAGGCCCAACCGAAAGCCGTCCTGACCGTGGGAGAAACCGCAACGCGGGCCATCACCGGTATCCGTGGCCTGGCAGAAAATATCCGAGCTTTGGCGGGGATGGGCCAGGACCCGAAACAGGGTGGGATGCTGTGCGATCCGGTGATCAGGCAGGCCTGGCCATCGGAAACATTGCTGATCCCGATGCCACACACCTCGCCCCTGGCCTGGAACCGGAATGCGTCGGACGGCCGGAAGTGGTCCGAAATTGGGGAGGAGCAGGTCCGGCGGATGCGTCTGGCGCTATAAGAAAAAGAAGGAGGGACGTTCATGCCCCAAAGCAGTGGATTACTGGTCATCGACCTGCAATACGGGTTTTCCCCCGATCCTGATCTGGTAGAACGCATACGGGAAACGGCACAGACCTATTCCGTCGTCGTGGCCACCAAATTCGTCAACCCACCAGACAGTCTATTCAGGCGCGTCCTGAATGACGGAAAAGACGGAGGGGCCGTTATCGACGTGGGCCACGAAATTGTCCTGGAGAAAACGGGCTACGGGCTGGACCAAGCTGCCCTCAACGCTTTACGGGAGTTCCCAGAGATCACCGAGTGGGGCCTGGTCGGCAGCCGCACAGGTGCTTGCATCATGGCCTGTGGGTTTTCCCTATGGGACGCGGGGATACCTTTCCATGTGGTCCGGCCTTTGTGCATACAGGACCATCGGTTGCGGAACGTAGTAGACACCGTGATGCAGTTGCAATTTGGCGTTTGAGAACAAGGAGAATCCGATGACCTCATGGAAACACCCCAGAAAGCCGGCACACTACGGCACTCTTCGTAAATCGTTTTCCGGAACGTTTTACAGTAAGTCGATTTTTGCTTCTGCCCGTGAGTACCACCAGCGCCACCCCTGGAGACTGAACCAGGACGGTATTATGGTGCGGCACAGTTATAAGGAGATGACCCAGGAAAGTCTTTCCTGGTGGGATGACCTTGGCTTCATTTTTGCCAAGCGCCGTGTCATGGTCTGGTGGCAGCACCCGCGCATGGTTTACCAGGACCGTCTGGAGGAACGGGCGGCCGAGCTATGTATTGCGGCCAGTCCCAAAAAAGAGGACTGGTTGCTTCACTCGACACCGATCCGAAAAAGAATCCGGCAGGGGCTCCGCATGAAAACCATGGGATACCGGATGTCTCCGGTGAGCGAAGAATACCGTCGGTACTTCGATTACCTGCAGGCCACTCAAGACGCACTGTCGACACAGGATCAAGGCTTAATTATCAAGCCCTCTCTGCGAAGCGAGGTGCTCGACTGGTGCCAGGGGGTGAACCTGGTGGTTCCGATGGAGGTCCGTTGCGAGGACGATCTGCGCCTATTGCGGGATCTCGTCGAGCGCCATTTGCGCGGAGACCGGAGTGCGCTAGCCGGGTTCCCGGCGTACACCTTCGCGGATTGGCAGAGGGATCAGGAACAGCAACAGAGAAAACAGGAGGCAGCGGAAGCCCCGGCAACTTGACAATGCGGTATGTTTAATGTATTCTAGTCATACAGCATACGGAGGGAATCCCTGTGAAGCACCAATCTGCGAAAAATGTGGATACGGAAGCACTGAAAAACGAAGTGGCCTTGCTGAAGATCCAGCATGAGGCCGCAAAAAAGGCCGACGAGGCGATGTTGTCTGCAGTCAAGGTTGGCACTGTGCAGACCCGCTCCCGGGACGAGGTGCATGCTTACGTCAAGGCGGTGGCCGCCTATTACTTCGGGAGTATGGCCGGTTTTCATAAGGTGATCCTGAAGTACTATCTGGAAGAGCAGCCCTGGAAGTATCCTGGTTGGGCCTGGGCGGCGCCGAAGTCCACGTACATCTACGCCGGTGGGATTACCACGCTGAACCCCGGTTGGTGCCAGTACAATATCACGGCACCGATAGAACTGATCCAGGAGGCTCGGCAGGCGCACCGGAGTGTCAAAGCCCATCAACCGGACGTCAGTCTGGCGGTGTTCCTGTATACGATGCTGATTTGGGGAATCGCTAACTATTTCCCGCCAAGAACCGGCGTAAAACACGCAGGTCCTGAAGTGGAGCGGTGGGCACGCGTGGCATCAAAGGGGAAAGAATGAACGGGCACGCGATAATTTCAGAACAAATCCCATGCATCGGGCTGTTCGGCACTTGCGGGGTGAGCCAGTGGCGCAAGCCGTTCATCCAGCGGTACCAGGAGCTGGACATCCCCTATTTCAACCCGCAGGTGGCGACCGGAACCTGGCATCCAGGCCTGGTGGCCGAAGAGAATCGGCATTTTCACCAGGACTCCCTGATACTGTTCCCGGTTACCGCCGAAACCACCGGGCAAGGATCTCTGGCCGAAATCGGTTTTTCCGTGGCCAACGCGTTGCGTCATGCCCAGGACCGGTTTTTCCTGTTCCTGATCGAGGATGCCTGCCACGATATCGGTGCTGACGAAGCAGCAAGAGCGGATTCGGTACGTAGCCGGGCTCTGGTTAAGAGCAAACTCCTGGAAGCCGCCGGAACGCACCCGAATATCATTCTCCTGGATAGCCTTTCGGATATGCTGGATATTTCCGTCTCCCTTTTTCACTGGTCAAACCGAAAAGTGGCCCTGGATTCCGAGCTGGACCGCATCCTGAATTATCGGCCGGCTTTCGTTTCAGGCTTTTGATCCAACTAGCGAGGTAATCGTGTCAACCACTCTCTCAAAAAATCCAGGTCGCGGCGGTAAGCGGCAGGGCGCGGGCCGGAGGGCTTCAGACGGCGCCACCATCGCCACCACGATTCAGATTTCCGCAAGGATATGGCCGGAACAGCAGGCCAAATACCTGGCTCTTGGCGGTAGCGAATGGCTCCGGGCTATTATTGACCGGGAATTCGGTAATGATGGGACCGGCCCTGGATCAGCACGTTCTCAGGAATAAGACTGGATGGCCACGATCCCGCTTGAGGCGCTGAACAACCTTATCGTTGGCCCAATTTCCCGGCTGACTGGGGTCCCCGTGGCCGTGATCAACGTCGTTTTGGTATCGGCGGCCATACTCTGGATCAGCCTCACGCTTATGGGTTTGGTGCTTCGGATAATAGGGGCCATTGTCGGAATTCTCATCCGAGAGCCTTCCCCAAGGGGAAATCTGGCCTTGATCTACCCCAACCTGAGCAAGGGGCCCGCTATTGCAGGGGCGGTCAGGCCTTTGGCTCCGGAGGAGCTCCCGGACGAAACTTCCGAGACCCCTGCCGAGCAGCCACAACCTCTTCCTGCCATTCCCCCTTCTTCCAAAGTAAACCCCACTGACGGACCAGCTTTCTGGGGATAATCCGGCTGGAGTGTAAGCCTGGATCGTCTCACCTGAAGATGTTCACCCCCGTTTTTTAGAACCAACCGTTTTCGACCGTTGGCCGGTCAGACTTGGTGGACACCGGTGGGCTGTGTTGGTATACTTATATCTAAGGAAAACGAAAACGCAATCAACGGGAGAAGACCATGCGTCCGACTGAAACCAAAACCGGTAATGACACAACCCGACTGGATCACCCTGCGATGGGCGTAGTGGTCCTCTCCCGCCCGTCCGGTGCCGCCCGGATGTTCGGATCCTCGATCGAACATCGTCACTATATCGAGGTGGAAATAAACCGTGCCCACCTGGACCGACGTTTCAACCGGGATCAGGTCGTGTCCGGAGATACGATCGTCAAGTTCGCGCTCTCGGCTTCTCAGTGGTCTCAGATGGTTTCCGGAGTAGGAATAGGAAGCGGTACTCCGGTCACCCTGACCCGGGCCCCCGCACCGGGAACACCGTTGGAAAGCATCCCTTCTTTTGAACGGGAACCGATCAATGATACGTTTGCCAGGGAAATGCGGGAGGCTGCGGCGAATGCCAGTCAAGAAATTCGCCGGGTGGAGGCCATGCTGGATGCCTACTTGCAGCCCGGTGCGAAAGGGCCCGGCAAGGCGGCGATCCAGGAGCTTCGGTCAGCCCTGCGGGATGCCGGGACGTATTTCGAGAGCAACATGGGCTTTGTGCAGAAACAGTTCACCCAGACCATGGAGGAGACTACCGAGGCCGCCAAAATCGAAGTGGAGACCTTTATTTCCGGGGTGGCCATGCGTACCGGGCTTGAATCGCTGCGGGCAGACACCGGATCGCTGGCGCTGGGGTGTGATCCCCTGGAAAAGGAGTAACTCATGCTGTGCGAGAAAGGGTTCCGGAAGGAAACCCCTGAATTCCTGCAACGGCTTCGCGCTTCCCGTGCGGCGCGAAAGAAAGAAGCCGAAGATCTGGAACGGCTTGCGGCCGAGGCAGAAGAGGCTCGCGCGAAGGCCGTGTTGGCCCTGGGCTTGGCCGCCGTTGCCCTGAAGTGCTGCGCAAAACCGGCCAGGCGCAGGGTCCCTCGCAGGGAGGACCTGCTGGGCCGGGTGGGCAACCTTGTTTTCGGTCTCTTCTGATGACGCTTTTCTGCCCTGACGGTAGTGCCAGTGTCTACGCCGTATGGTTTCCGAAGGTGTCCAAGGGGTACGTAAATGATCTCAGGTATCGTGAGTATGCGTAAGGAACCCGCTTCGCCCAGAGTCATTGACGCGGATTACGCCATAACCAGGCGCGATGACGCATCCGCTACAGGATGGTGGGTACGGCTCTTTCGTCCAGGGGAGCGAAAAGCAGCCGTAACCAAATTATTCTCTGACTCGGTCAATGGCGGTTATGGCGCCGCCCGAGTGGCCGCCCGTGCATGGCGGGACACGCAAATGGCGGCACTAGGCCTTGTGCAAAGGAAACGCGATGGCAACGGTCACTTTGTTGCCTGTAGTCGCAATACCTCTGGTAAGCTCGGTGTGCGCTTGTGTCATGATCACAATCCAGATGGCAGCATTTGCCGTGTCTACTGGGAAGCCAAATTCATGGTCGACGGCAAACAGCGTGGGCGGGTGTATTCTGTGCGGAAATACGGGTACGAAGGGGCCTGGAGGTTGGCGGTGGCAGAGCGCAAGCGGCATGACGGGCGGCCTGTTCCTGCAAAAGCGCCCGATTGCCCGGCCTGGCTTGTGGAATTTGCGGCCGAGAATGGGTTGAAGTTGTGAACCACTCTTTCAAGGTAACAGGCGCCATAACATTCTTCAGGGGACAACGATGAAACCCAGTTCCGAAACAAGTCTTCTACTTATCGACGGCAACAACATTGGTTACGCCGCCATGTACCAACCGGCGCTCTCCCGCCTGTCCTTCCGGGATTTTCCGACCGGCGGTATCCTGGGGCTGGTTCAATCCATCCTTCGTCTGTCCAGCCTGTTCCCTGACGCCGTCCCGGTCGTGCTGTGGGATGGACATGCGGCTTGGCGGAAGGTTCTGTGCCCGGAATACAAGGCCACCCGCAAGGACACTCCGGAAAAGGAGGAAATCGCCGAGAAATGGAGGGTCCAGGCCCCCCATGCTCAAACCCTGCTGTTGCATATGGGGGTGGCCCAGGCCCGCGCGGCCGACGCTGAGGCTGACGATCTGGCCTACCGGATTTGTCGCCTGGAAAACGAACAGCGGGGGAAGGTTACGCTGGTCAGCGCCGACAAGGATTGGTGGCAAGCCATCAGCCCGGACATCGATTGGTTTTCGCCCATTACCGACAAGCGGGTTACCCTGGCCGACCTGCTGACCGATGCGGTGGACGATGGTCCTTTCCGCGATACCGACGAGTTCATCCTGGCCAAAGCCATTGCCGGCGACAAGTCCGACAACATTCCGGGAGTGTCCGGGGTGGGCGTTAAAACGGCGGTAAAGCTGCTGGTTCGGCATGGCAGTCTGGAAGGGATCGCCGCTGCCGTGGCCTCCGGCGTGGCCAAGGACAAGAAGGCCGCCGACGTCGCGGGGTCCCTGGATCTGATCCAGCGGAATCTACGCATCATGGACTGGCGTCTGGCCCCTGTACCACAGGAAGTAGGCATGGTCCGGGAAGCCTTCGACGCGTCGGCATGTGGCACTTTTTGCGAGGCCCTCGGCCTCCACCGGTTGGCGGAACGCCTCGATAGCTCTGGAGAATGGAGCAAAAGAATGTCCCGGTTGAGTATGGCAGGGGTCCTGGACTGGGTGGACGCCGCGCTGTTCCCCCGGTCTGGCTCTTCCCACGAAGAGAAGGGGCAGGATAATGGCTAGCGCGACTTCCGAGGCCAATCGTCGTTATGCCCGCGAGTATGCCGACCGGATGCGCTCCCAGGGCATGGTTACGCTCACGACCTGGGTACCCGTGGAAACCCGAGACCGGCTCGTTGATCTGGCCAAAAAGGAAGGAAAGCCTCTTCGAGAGATCACAGCGGATATCCTCACTGCCAGATTCAGCCCCGTAAACCAGGAAACGATTCCAGGCGCGAAACCAAAGGTGTATATCGCAGGCCCTGATGTTTTCTTCCCGGACTGGCCGGACCGGGCACAAGCGGCACAAGATGCCTGTGCCGCCCTCGGCCTGGAAGCGGTCTTACCGGTGCCCGCCCAACCGTTGGCCGGGCCCGGAATCACCGAACCGGGAAGCCCCGATCAGGCGCTGGCTATTTTCAATGCCTGCCTGGGGGCTATCGCCCAAGCGGATGCCGTTGTCGCCAACCTCATGCCCTTCCGTGGAGGGGAACCAGACAGCGGGACGGTCGTGGAATGCGCGGCGGCTTATTTTCTGGGAAAATTCGTAATTGGATATACGCCGATCACGAATCTCGGCGAGGCCTTGAGCACAGAGCGGCAGGAAAACGGGTTTGTCCTTTGTGATGGATCGGTGGTCGAACAGTTTGGGTTACCCTGCAATTTGATGCTGGACGGTGTATGCCGGGAAATCCTTTCGGCAGACATGCCGGCGGCCCTGGCTAGAGTCGCGGAGGTCCTGAGCAAACCCCAAGCCTCCCGAAGCCTTGCCCCTGGTGTCGCCCCGGCCGGGCTACCGGATCCGTTTTCAGACCTGGGCCGAGGCCTGCCGCCGGTTTCGAACGAAGTCCTTGACGATAAACTGGCCGCAGGCTGCCGAGACCTCGGAGCCCGGTGACACCTGGACCTTGATGAAGGGTACCCGGTCGGCCAGCTTGCGAACTTGAGCCAGGAATCGTTCGCTTTCGTGGTAAGGACTCCTTGTACACAGGTTGTAGCGCAGGATGCGCAA
>JAEHJW020006700.1_pt1 | contig 20017 bp, 23 predicted proteins | sample 9271431 | NCBI WGS metagenome assembly JAEHJW02 | reverse complement strand
AACGGCGAAACATTGAACGTATGAAAAAATCCGCACATACAAAACTTTTAGAGAAAGCAGACCGCGCGCTCCAAGACTGGTACAGAGCCAAGTACCCAGCCAAGAAATGCGAATCATGCGGCGCGCCCTTTGAACTGATGCACCATTTTGTCGAGAAGGGAAGAAGCGGGCGACTGCGATTCGAGAAGAAGAATCTCATCTTTATCTGTACAAAGTGCCATTCCCTCCACCACGTTTTCCACGATTCAAGTATTATGCTGAAGATTACGGCGCGGAAAGGGCGAAAATGGGCGGAAGAATTACTGGCTATGAAAGGAGAAAAGGGCTTCCAACTAACCAACGAGTTTTTGGAAAGTATGGTCGAAAAATACTCAAGGTCGAAATAGAGAAACTAAAACAATGAGAGAAAAACTTAACATCAAAATCCCAGCCCTTCCCCGACCTACCTTCAAGGAACTTCAATTAAAGTGGCCGTGGATTCAATCAATCGAATCGGATACATCTCCCATCACGGCCGTACCCCTCGAACTCGATACGGTGCTCAAGGCAGGCGAGAATTACATTAACGGTTCGGAATATCAATCTCGCCTCGAGGGAATTAAGACTCTCGGCTATCAACAGGCGGTCTGGCTCGTTGAACATCAAGACAAATTTCCCAAATTCAAAAAATTGCTGGACAAAATATACATAGATTTTCCCGCAATTGTACTTCTGGGCGGTGGCGGCAGCCGGGGCTTTCCGTATCTCGGCGGGGGTGGCGGGCGCTGGTATCTGGACTGGCGCTGGATTGGCGGTGGCCTCACCTCGAGTGGCCGTGTTGCTCGTTCCGGCAAGTTCTTGGAATTTCGGAAACTCAAGTCTTCCCCGAATCTTGAAGTCTTAGACTTATCGGGAGAAATAATCAAAATCAAAGGTCGAGAGTATAGGTTAGAGAAGGTGAAATAAATATGAGGAAAATAACAAAATATCGACAGCCAATAACCCTAAATGGAAAGTTTAGTAGATGGCATTATTGGGGATATGTAGGGGGAAAATTAGAAGAGTTTACCTCTCCACTATCTTCCAATCAAGGCAAGATAGAAGAAAGTTACCAATTCGTCGGCCTCAAAGACAAGAACGGGAAGGAGATTTACGAAGGGGATATTGTGAAGGATACAAATGGCGGAATTGGTGTCATTACAAATGAAGAGTGGATGGAAATTGGCGTACTTCCAGTTGATGATAAACCACAAGTCTATGAAGACACCGCTTCAAGGCCAGAAAAATGGTATCTGTTTGAAGTCATCGGCAACATCTACGAGAACCCAGAATTACTTAACTAACCATGCCAAACTTTAATGAAATAGACAGGGAGTCGTGGAGAAAGCACCTCTGTCCTAATTGCCACGATTATGTCGGGGAGGGATTGCACGTATGCCAAGTTCGATGGATAAGTGCCGAAACCGCAAAGAGTCAAGAGGACGCCGCCCACACCCAAGGAGTGAAGGATGAGAGGGAGAGGATAATTAAAATTCTCCATCCCCTGAAGTTAGAAAAGCCGTGCGAATGTTGCGGAGGTTCAATTAAAGGTCATTGGCAGGGACTTAATTTCTCTCCCCCCACACCAAGACAATGAGTAAGAAAACTATGAATAAAAATAAACCTTGCGAAAAATGCGGAGCGAACCGTTGGAAAACCGCCGAAAAGGAAAACGGTATCCGGCTAAAAGTTCAGTGCCGAAATTGTAAAAACATAAGGAACCTAACCCCCAATGACCACCAATAACAAGGACAAGATAATACTCGATTTATGCGGCGGAACTGGCTCGTGGAGTCGTCCGTATGTTGAAGCTGGGTATGATGTTCGGTTGGTAACCATTCCAGAGAACGATGTGAGAACCTATAGGCCACCGAAAAACGTCTATGGAATACTTGCTGCGCCTCCTTGCACAATGTTCAGTTTCGCCCGCACGAATGCAAAAAATCCAAGGGATTTGCGGGAAGGAATGGAAATTGTCCGTGCTTGCTTAAACATTATCTGGCAATTGATGGAGGTAAAGCAGGATACAAAAAGAAAAACAATACCGCTTCAATTCTGGGCGCTCGAAAATCCCTATCACGGATTCCTTAAAAAGTTCCTCGGAAAGCCAGCATTCACTTTCGACCCGTGGGAGTTCGGCGACGGCTACCAAAAGCGGACTGCTCTCTGGGGGCATTTCAACGAGCCAGAAAAACACCCAGTCCCAATGAGTGAAGAGGCAAAGGCAAAGACGAATAGTACCCTCCACACTTTAGGAGTGAAGTTTGATTATCTGAAAAGTAAGGACATTCATCCCGAAGCATTTGGAAAAATGGATAGGCAAACCCGCCGAAGTATCACCCCCGCCGGATTCGCCAAAGCATTTTTCGAAGCCAATCAATAGCCCCCCAGATAAAGGCCGGAAATAAAAACAAAGAACTATGACGGATCACGCACAATTAAAACAGAGGATACAGGAGTGTTGCCCGGAGCTTTTGGAGCTTTCGTTTGGGTGTGAGGTTTATCTCAAACCTTATGACGAAGAAGGACCTTATAGGGTTTTGGGTAAGATAGGCATTTGCAATCGTCACAAAAAAACCCACGAAGAATGCTATGAACCCGGCAATAAATGCGATGTTAATGATGGTTACTGGCTTTTAGGTGGTGATGATGAAAGTGATGGGATGTGGGAATTTCAGGTTCTCGAAAACGAAATCGGTGAAATCCTCGGCCACCCCATAGAACTCCAGCATGTTTTGAGGACGATAAAAAAATTACCAGACAATAAATGGCGGGGAGGATGGGGTTGTATTCCCGATGATGATTTGGCGAAGTTTGTTCTCTACGATTGGGACTTAACCCAAGACCTCGACCACCAGTCAGAAGAAACAAAGTCGTGGCTCGAAAAAGTGATTTTAGGAATATGAACTATCCTGACGATTACATCAATAAAGTCATCTGCGGCGATTGCCTTGAGGTGATGAAGGGCATACCAAAGAGCCATTAGAGATTCCCTCACCCGTCTCCAAGAACAAGAACCAAAGGAATGAAGTGTAAAAATTGCGGGAAAACAACGACCTATATGTATTCTTTCGGGAAGGCGGGGATTTATTGTGAAAAATGCAGGTATATCGGAGAAATCAAACAGGAAACGATTTTACTTTTAGAAAGGTCAGCGGAAATAACAGCTGCCGAGAAATTATTTCCATTCCATAGATATACAAGCCACGGCTTGGCCACAGACTCATTGCCATTGCGTCGGCGGTGTGAGAGGAATAGATAGTGAATCGCCGCGGAAGAATCTAAAGCACAGCGTCTAACCCATGTCCGACGAAGAATTCAATCAAAAAACGAAGGAATACCGGGAGAAGATAGAGTTTCTCATCCTCCAAGGCGTTTTTGAGGTTAAATCGGGATCGGCGACGATAAACTTCCGGCCGGACAGCTCCATACAGAATCTCGAAATCAGAAGAGTGTACAATCCGCCGAAAGTATGATATAATGCTTCAAACTGAATAAGTAATTAGTCCATTAGCGATTACAAGCCGGACTCTCAATCAAGGGAGTTCGGCGTTTTTCATGGCTTTGTGGTAGGTCGAAGAACGGGGCGCTTTGGCTATTCGACTCGAACTTGGGCCTACCACAAAACCTTGAAGTATGCTATAATTATAGCGAAGCGAAAAGTTAAAAGACCACTTGAACCCGAATAGCCGCGAGGCAGTTCGGGTTTTTAGTTTGAAAGGCCGAAAATTGAATTACCACAATGGATTTATACAAGAAATTCAAAGTCAGCAAGAAGGACCATAAGCCCGGCGATCTTCTGAAGGCTTCCCGTGAGTTCGAGAAGCGCGAAAAAATGCGCAAGGAACACCGAAAGCACGAGAAACGCCACGAGAAGCGCAAAGAGTGGACGATGAGGGAGGACCGCAAGTACGATCGCGAGCATGGTATCAAGGAGGGTTCCAAGAGGGACATAAGGCTCGATCATGAGCGCGGCCTCAAGGAAAAGAGGCATGAAAAGCACTATAAGGTTTGCTCGAAGTGCGGCGCCAAGATGGAAAAGCGGCATGAGAAGCATGAGAAACGGCACGAAAAGAACTGGATTCAGGGAGCTATCAAGCATCCGGGTGCGCTTCATCGGGAACTCGGCGTCAAAGAAGGCCATAAAATTCCCGCCTCAAGATTGAGAGCTGCCGCGAAGAAAGGTGGCAAAATCGGCAAGAGAGCGCGACTCGCGGAAACTCTCAAGGGATTCCATAAGAAGCGCCCAAAATAGTAGGGTATCGGATCAAGAAGGATAACCGGATGAGAGCCTATGGCGATACCGATACCGACAAGAGACTCATCCGGGTAAATGTTAAAAAGTCGAAAAGATCGGGAAATCGCGGAGAAGTGTTGAATACGCTGATCCACGAGACAGAGCACGCCAAACATCCCCGTTTAGGAGAACGACAAACCTATAAGCGCACTGCTCGCCTCGAAAAACGGCTTTCCCGCAGACAAAAACAAAAATACTACAACCTAATCAAATGAGCGGAGTTACCCGACAAATAGATTCCGAACTCGCCCTGAAAGACAAAAAGTCAAAGGGCAAGAAGTTCGTGGCTGAAGTGAATAAAGAGTTTTCTCCCGAAAACATCTCGAAAACGAAGCCCGAACAATACCCAAAAAAGAAAGCAAAGTAATGAACGAATCGAAACTCTACACTTTTCCCGACGATTTCACGTCTTTTGATGTCGCACGAAGGCTTGCGGAGTTTCGGCGCTCTTTCGGATATACGGGGCCGGTCAAAGTAATCATTCCCGTGGAAAAGGAGTATCGTCTGCGAGGGCTTAAATATGACTTTTTCGCCATGCAGGGAGTGGATATCGAGATCGGCCTCGTCGCCCCGAACGAAATCAGCATCGAGAAGCTATGATCCTTCCGAGAACCAAGATATTCGATTCCGATCCGAATATAGCAAGGAGACAGCGCCACCAAAGCATAGAACGCGCGGAAGAAGCGGCCGATCAAGCAATCCGACAGCAGAAGAAAATCGAAGCAATCGACGATAAGTATATCGTGAAAGAGTGGTATTGCCCTCTATGCGACAAGAGACATGAAGTAATCGGATCGCATCTCCAAATCGGAGGACTCTATCCCACAAGAAGGCATTGCGAGAAGTGGAAAGAGATAGACAAGGAAATGGAACGAGGGAAAAGGATTTGGAAACTGAAGGGGATTTGGAAAATAAGTAAAGAGGACGCATTGAGATTTATTTAATATGGCGACATTGAAACAGCGCAAAGCAGTTGAGGGTATGGTGGAAAACGGTGGAAACGCCTCCCGTGCTATGTTGGAGGCAAATTATAGTCCCGAAACTGCACATACTCCATCTAAACTGACCAAAAGTAAGGGCTTTAGAGAATTAATGGCCGAATATGGGCTAACAGAGGGTCTTATTACTAAAGCGCTGGTGTCGGATATCAAAAAAAAACCGAAAAAACGTTTTAATGAATTAAGTTTAGGAGCTGAGATATTGGGTATGAAAAAAAGTGCAGACATAAAAGTCCAAATAAATATTGCGCAGATTTTAGATGAACTTGATGGATCAACGTCTCGCCGACAAAAAGTGGAGAATAAGTCATCTCTACAAAATAAAGAATAAGCGTGGAGATTTAGTGACCTTTGTCCCTAATAGAGCTCAAAGAGATTTTGAGATTCATAGGCATACTCGAAATATTATCTTAAAATCGCGGCAGTTGGGTTTTACTACCAACGAATCTATAGATGCTTTGGACGATACGCTTTTCAGCCGTAACTTTGATTCATTATTTATCGCTCAAGATTTAGAGACGGCAAGTGATATTTTTAATAACAAAGTTGATTTAGCATGGGACAACTTTGAGCTGCAAATGCTATATGGTTTAGATGCTAGTTCAGCTAGAAAACTTAAATTTGAATTTGGGGATGGTACAAGTAGTTCAATTACAGTAGACTCTTCGGGTCGTTCGGGAACCTATAGACGTGTCCATATAACTGAATTCGCTAAGGTGTGTAAGGAACGTCCTGATAAGGCGAAAGAGATTATTGAAGGAACCATCCCAGCAGTTCCTTTGGATGGTCGCATTGATATTGAGTCAACTGCGGATGGCGATACGGGTTATTTTGCAGAGATGTTTTGGGAGGCGTTTAATCGGGGCGAACCCACTCAACCTACGGAGTTTAAGGCTCATTTTTATAATTGGACTTATGATGATGAGGAAATGGCTTTAATTCATCCCATTAATGATTTGCCCTATGAATTTAATTTATATCAGAAAGAGCACGCCCTGACTGATGTAGAAATTACCTATTATTATCTTAAATGGTTGTCTCTCAATAAAAATTGGGATTCTCTTCATAAGGAATATCCAACTACGCCAGAAGAGGCTTTTAGTTATTCGGGCCATAAATTATTTGATCGGCAACGACTAGGGAATATGAGAAAATTAGTGCGTCCCGTTATTGATTGGATGGATGATCCTCACCTGCGCGAAGAAGCATTTAGTAACAAAAAAGGTATTCGACAAGGTGATTGGACTTACTTTGAATCATACGAAATTGGTCATAGATATGTGGCCGGATGTGATGTAGCCGAAGGAGTGGGTCAAGATTCATCAACGATAGTTATTTGGGATTTCACACCCATCCGACCCATTGTGGTGGCTCGTTATAAAAATAATTCTGTCCCTCCTAACCTATTTGCCTTTGAGATAAAGAATGGATGCGAAAAGTATGGAATGGCATTAGCGATGGTGGAGCGTAATAATCATGGGCATGCGACTCTTCTGAAACTCAAGGAAATATACCCAGAAAAAAATATATATAAGACGCCAGATGATAAGATTGGATGGGTTACTAATCTCGTGACAAAACCAAAAATGATGTTTGATTTCAGTAATGTGGTAAACGATGATTTGGTGGAAATTCCAGACGCTGTCCTTCTTACGGAGATGTTTACTTATGAAAAAGAAAACCTAGATACGGTTAAATTTGACGATGAATCAACGCAACATTGGGATATTCTTATGGCTGCGGCCATAGGATTTCAGGGGAAAAGCGTTGCATTTCTAGATCATAAAGCCACCGTGGATTATCCTGCCACCCCATCGTATGCGCCCGTTTATCATCCAGACGGAAATCATCCAATCCAGCAACCCCAGTCGCCGGGGCCTTACCGCCCTTCCCCTCGCTTTTGATTTCAATTTATGGTATAATGCGTCAAACTGAATAAGTAACAAACTCCGAATAGCCACGGGCATTCGGGGTTTTTTGTTTATGAGCAATATAGACTTCAAAATAGTCAGTGAACTGGACAAAAACAAGCGTCCCATAACGAAAGTCAGCGTGCGGCGCCCATCCTTGACGCAGTTCGGCGACGAATCGTGGGATATTAAAGACGCCAAAGAAGCCGGCTACGTGCAATCCGCCTACACCCCGACGGAGGAGGAGCGGAATGTTCTCGCGATGGTGCGGAGACATTTTACGGAGAGCGATGTAGTGATGCGGCGACCACGAAGGGAGTTTAACGACTTATCCGTCTTGAGCCGATTGATGGTAGACCAGATGTCATTCAATTCCTACCAACCGAACAACGGCGATCCGACGATAGGAGACGCCATCAATTCGTGGAAATCGAACGCGATGCGCCCCGTGGTGCGCAACAAATGCATTTCCATTGCGGCTCACGTCTGCGCCAAGACCATCTTCCCGAAGATATTCGCGTGGAACAAACAATCAGAGATTCAATCTGAATCCGCGATGGTGATGAACGATCTTTACCAATATGCGGGCAATCAAATGAATTATCCGTGGTTCTCGCTTGAAATGACGCTCACATCTCTCTGGTCGCCAGCCGCCATTGCCGAGATCAAATATGGGGAAGTTGTAAGAACCATCAAAGGATCGCGCGGAGCTGACGGAAAGTATGAAACGAGCCAGATTTTAGATGAGGATTTCTCCGGATTTCAAGGAGATCCGATTGGAGCAGATGAGCTTTATATCGCCGATTTCTACGTTCACGACATTCAGAAACAGCCATATCTCATCAAGCGGAAGGTGATGTTCTGGGAAACGGCAAAAGAAATTTACGGCCATTTGGATAATTTCAAATATGTGAAGCCGGGAATCCAAGTTCTTTATAATGACGCCAACCAGACGTTCTATGAGGTCTATGATAGCGTTATGCGCCAGAACCTTGTGGAAGAAATCACCTATTACAACCGGCGCCAAGACCTGAAATTGACCATTCTGAACGGCGTATTGGTGAGCGCTCCCGATGAGGCCAATCCGAGAATAGATAAGCGCTATCCGTTCGTGAAATTCGGATTTGAATTGTTGGACGAGGGCAAGTGCTTCTACTTCAAGAGTTTGGTGTTCAAAATCGCCCAAGATGCCTCCATCATCAATACGCTTTATCCGATGATCGTGGACGGCACCTATCTCAATCTGATGCCACCGCTCTTGAATACTACCGGCGAGCGCATTCCATCGTCCGTAAACGTGCCAGGAGCCATTACGACCATCAGTCAGCCATCGGCGGGGAAAATCGAGCCACTCATTGTGGGCCAGAATCTCCCTGTTGCATTCCAAACGTTGCAGATGATAGAAAATTCGGTTTCGGAATCGGCACCTCAAATGACGTTCGGGAGTCGCAAACCAACCGCTTTCGAGCTTTCGGTCCGTGAACAGGAAGCCAATATCCTCCTTGGTCTCTTCACGGCATCTGTCGGATCGTTCGTTTGGCAACTTGGCAAGCTCTTGATGTCCGACATCCTCCAACATCTGACCATTGGGGAAGTGATGGGCATTGAGGATGACTCAAAGCTCGTTTACAAGACATTTGTGGTTGAGAATAAGGACAAAACCAACAAGAAAAAGCATAAGAGAATCGTTTTTGACAGCTCACTGCCTGATACGCCGATTACCGAGAAAGAAAAGATGCAGTTGAGTTATAAGGTCTTGGAGGAGGAGCGGAAAGCGGGTTCCGATACTTCGATAATCCGCGTGAATCCGTCCTTGTTCCGCGAGCTTCACTACGAACTCGTCGTTTCGCCCGATACTTTGAATCCCATGTCCGATGCAACGGAACAGGCATTCCGCCTTGAAATCTACGACCGGGGCATCAAGAATCCGGCGGTGGATCAAGACGAACTCACGAAAGAATTCTTGTTCGGTGCATTCCCGGAGTCAGCGCGGAATCCCGACAAGTTTATCAAGAAACAATCCGCCCAAATGCCACCCAATCCGTTTGCAGGAGTTCCCCAAGGAAACCCTCCAGCTTCACCCTTGAATGCCATGAAGGGAATGGGAGCAATGGCGCCGAATATGTCCGTAGGAACCAAAAATGGATAAATACAAATTGCTACAAGAAGGTGAGGTGTATTACTTGCAACTCAATGGCAAGATGAGACTTGCCGTTTGCGGGTGTAAATCTCCCGAAGAACCGCATTTTCATTTGAATGGCAAGACGATAAAGGTCGATGAAATAAACGAGAAAAAAAATGGAACCGAATAAACCGCTTACTCCCGAAGAAATCGTGAGCAAAGCGCAGGGAATCCAATTTACGGAAATAGTTTCCACGGGAATTGGTCCCGATGCACCGAAACCGAATATTCCCATAGGGAATATTTCCGACAACAACAAGTGGGGACGCGCCTATCAAGTGGCGAAAGCGTTGGCGGAGAAGTTGGCAGTAGATACTTTAGAGAAGTTTTACTCAACAGTCGAAGAAATCTATAAACAATTATGAACGAAACATTGCAACTTTGTTTGGAGTTGAAGTCGCTTGGCTATCAGGCCGAAGCATTGAAGGATGTTGAGGGATGGAATGAAGCCCATAAGGACATTCCTGACGGTTATATGTGGGCTGAGACGGCGGATGGGGAATGGTATCCGAATCCGGGCCGCAAAGCATTAGTCGCCGAAATCAAGAATCTGCTCGGCGATAAGTTCGAGGAAGAGTTTTTGAAAGGTCGGAGCGAAGATGTTGCCTATCAGGACTCACACGAAAACCTGATGAGGCAGTGGATCAAGTTCAAGAAAGCAAATGATTAACTATTTTTATTGGTTGGGAAAGCCGTGGGAAGCCAGATTGAAGCTGGCGGAAAAGTTCGGATTGAAAAGAGCCGGTGGAACCGTCGTTGAGAACGATAAAGTGACATCGGACGGCTATGCGCAGGATGCAGTCTATCAGACATTCACGGTACAGCGAATGCAGGAATTCTTGGATTCCAAAGAAACCAATCCAGTTGTATTGTTTGACCTTTGCGTCGAAAAGGCCATGAAACCAGAAATAAACGAAAATGGGAAAAATGAAGATACCGAACTTCCACGCCAAGGAACCGCAACCGATGAGCATGGAGGAGATGAATCGGCAACTCGCCGAGGTAAAAAGAAAGCAGTTACAGGAAAAGGCAAATAAGATTGTCGCACCAGTTCTCATTCAAAAGACAGGGAATGTCGCCGATGCACTTTTGTTTCTTACCGTCTTGGAGCAGGGGATACAGAAGGCGGCCGCCGACAAGGCGTTGAAACTCAAACTGGAGGATTGCCGGAAAGAGATGAATTTCAATCTTTCCAACCCTCACATGGATTTCTATCTTTCGGCTTTTGACGCTATGAAAGAGGAGTTAGTAAGCGATGCGGTGGCCCTTTTGGCGGTTTTGAAGCAGGAGATAAATGGTTCGGCCCAGAAAGAAATGTCGAAAAGGTCAATCAAGGAATTTTTGCCCAATGCGCAAATACCTAAAAAACCTGATACTGACAGCCCTGACAAAGCATCTCCTGTCGCCGCTTGAGCCGTATAACGTCTTTACGCTGAACGGAGACAAGGTTTTGCTCGGAGGGGAGGAAATAATAGGGCAAGAGGCCGAAAACCTTCGCGGAGAGGCGAAATTGCTCAAAAGGATGCGTTTATGGGCCGTTTTTCAGGAAACGCTGAAACAAGCCGCTTACAAGTCAATGTTCGAGAAATCCAACAACTTCGACGATGTTTTGAACGGAAAACTCATGATCTACAACCTTGATGTCCAGCGGAATATCGTCGAGGAACTGGCAAAGGAACCGCCCAAAATGGTCGCATCGTCGCTTCCTGTTTACCTCAAGGATGAGCAGCATGGAACCTGATGTGCTTTTTTTCTTGAAATGTGGTATAATGGGATCAGTCAAATATCCGAATAGCCAACGGCTTCGGATATTTTTGTTCTTAGATAATTTATGAAATAAACGAGGGACAGGAGCGATTTTCGACACCTGAAGGCGTTTGCGCTTTAACAAACTCCCTCGTTTATTTCACGCAGATGGTTTCAGTTGTCGAAAATCTCCCTTGTCCGGGAGATTTTTGGTCTGACCGCGGCCATCTCCAAAGCGGTTTAATAAAAATATGGAGGAAAAGAACAAGCCAGTTGAAACAAAGGTTGAGAATGCTGGCACTCAGCCGACAGGTACAGGAGATAAAACAAACATTACGCCGGAAACTCCCACGGCGTCCACCGAAAAAAGCAGTGCCGATCTTTTGCTCGAGGTCGAAACGGAACTTCAAAAAGTCCGCGAAGACCGCAACAACTATCGTGCTGCTACCCTCAAGGCAAAGGGGAAGTCCGAAGACGGAAAAGACGTTCTGACCGACGAAGATCGCATTCGGGAAATAGCCCGCGAAGAACTTCTCGCTAATCAGGAAAAATCTCTTTCCGTCGAACGGGAAAAACTTCTCGCTTCTGTCATTAAGGAAAATAAGGAACTTAAAATCGCAAATCGCAACAAATCCGGAGCGGTTACCACCCCAACTTCTGGGGGAACGCAGGAAAAACCCGAAGTTCCTCCCGTCCAGAGCGTTCTTGATCCGGCGGTTCGGGCAGAACTCGAAAAACGCTGGGAAAAAGACCCTCGGAAAAAAGAGAAGATGGCTGAAATGGAACGCTTGGAGAGGTTGCGACGCGGGATCAGATAGTTCCCAAAGTCGTTAATCAAAACAAAAAAATATGGCAAAGGGTGATATTACGCTTTATCAGTCCGGGCGAGGTAATAATGGCGGAACTCCTTCTCGCAATTATCAAATCAATGCGAGCGCGACCCTCCTGAATGCCGGTGAACCGGCTGCCTATGCGTTGGGCCAACAGTATGTGGCTCCTCTTGCGACCTCCAAGCCGGTCGTCGGGACGGACTACATCGCCGGCATCGCCGCAAGCACTTCCAACAACACGGCTGCGGCCGCTGGAACCGTGGATGTGTACGACGACACGCCGGGACAGACCTACCTCATCGCTCCTAAAACGGCCTCGACGTGGGCGACGCAAAGCGCGTACAACGCCCTTGTTGGTGCTCGGGTAACGCTCGATCTTACGACGGGCTCTTACACCATCAATGCTACGGATGGAGCTACCAACGGATGTATCGTTGAAAATCTCAACATCACGAATTATCCGGCGAAAGTGGCGTTCTCATTCCGTAAAGGCGCGTTTTACTACGCTTAGTTTTGAAATAAGGAGGGGTTGAAATGAACGGGGAGTTAAAAAATCAGTCGAAAATAAATCGTTTAACTCTCTATGTTTACAGAAGCACTAAACTTCGACATCGTACAGGTAGAACTGAATGATGTCTTCTATCCGCGTTTCGATGAGTTGGAAACGATTCCGTCTCTTGCGAAAGCGACGACGGGCGAATTGTTCAAGCCGGTGGAAACCGACTACGCCGCGCAGATCGAAATGGTCTTCGCCGGCGCTGGTCTTTTCCCGCAAATCGGCGAGACAGTCACCGTCCCGTCCAATAATCCGGCCGTTCGGAATAAATTGACGACCTATGTATTGGACTTCGCTTCCTCAATTCCGCTCTCCAAAGACCTTTTTGATGATAATCATCACAATGTCTGGGCTGAAGCGGTAAGGGATTTCGCCGACAAGGCGAAAGCGACGCAAGACTGGAACTCCTTCAAGGTGATCCGGGGAGCGTTCGGCACTACGCTGGGCGCAGATGGAGTTTCTCTCATCAACGCGAGCCATCCGTTAATCGGAGGTGGCACGGCTTCAAACTTGGTAACGGGAGGGATCACGTCGGACAATATCAACAGTGCCGTCGTTTCTCTCATGCAGCAAGTTGACCAGAAGGGTGTGATTCGCGGCAACGTGCCGTACATCTTCTTGGTTCCTCCGCAACAGTTCAAGGTCGCCATTGAGCAGACGCAATCCGCGTTGCTCTCGGACACGGCGAATAACACCATCAACTTTTTCCGTTCGGAAATGGGGATGATGGTGATGATGTCTCCGTGGATGGGAGCAGCTGCGGGAGGCTCTGATACGGCATGGTTCCTCTTGGCCCGCAATCACGGCATTCGCCGATTGATTCGGCAGGGCGTCGAAACCGCGCTTACTCCGTGGCAGTACTCAACGAACCGAACCTATAACTATCAGGCGAACTTCAGGGAAAACGCCTATGCGATAGATTGGGCCGGTTCAGTGGGTTCAACGGGTTAGACCAGTCGAATAAACCAACCAGTTAGCAACATGAATACTAAAACTATCTTCATCGGAGCTATTGTGGTACTCGCGTGCCTCGCGATAGGCTACTCGGTTGGTCTATCCCACAATAGTGCATCGTTCGGCACTTCCGGCGTGACTAACTTCACGCAGGTGGATGCCAAAAGCGGTTTCTTGGTAAATGGCACTTCCGTGATCAATTCGTCCGCTCAGTTTGTCGCTGGCGTTTCAACGACGCAAGCGGTGAATGTAAGCGGTACGACCACCCTTTCGGGTATCTCAAAAGTGGTTCAGACGACAAGTTCCACTCTTGTTATCGGAAGTGCTGCGGCAACCAACAACTCAGGCTGTCTTGAATTAGGCGACAGTTCCGCTACCGGAACAATCGTCTATATCACGGCATCAGGAGCCACGGTGACTGCAACTACCACCAAACCAGCAAGCTGTCGTTAGCAGAAAAGGTCTTTAACTTTCCTGCGCTTCCTCTGCTTCCCGACGTGGGGAGCAGTGATAAGCGCGGGAGAAACAAAAAATGAAAACAAAAATAATTTATGCGATTGGTGGGGCTGTTTTCGCGGCGTTGCTCCTGATGGTCATCGGGTTGGCATCACACCAAAGTGTGAACACTTCTCTCGGAAGCGCTGTCGGTCAACCCACCTTTGATTCGGCAACATCTTCAGTGAAAGCAGTGGGGACGACGGCAACTTCCACCATGAAACTTGGAAGCATCTATCCGGTGGGAAGCGCTACATCCAATACGGGACGTATCTTCGCCTCTCTCCAGAACGTGAGTAGTCAGCCGGTATTCTGCCAATTGAGCGCCACTTCAACGGGACTTAGTTCTTCAACGTATGGATTTGTTCTGAACGCTTCCTCAACGGTGAATAATTACTGGGCAACACCTACTGGCGGAACGCTCTACACTGGTCAGATTTGGTGTCTTACGGCAACTGGAACTGCAAACGTCGCGATAACCGAGAAGTAACGCAATGAAAGCAAATCCCTACACGGTACAAACGGCGGAAGGTGAACTTGAGGGAATGCTGAAAGGAACGACCCTCAACAATATCCAGAATATCTATGGAGTGTTCAACCGCGCGGCTCGCCAGCTTCTTTTGGACTTAGACCCTCAAGAAACGATGGCTACCGTCGAAACCAACACTTTTTACACGGGTGTTTGGGACTACACGGCTCCTCCCGACCTAAAAGGGGATCGGGTAGTTGATATCCGCCCTCAAGTGAACCGCCAACTCTGGGATGTTTTCCTTCAAAGGTATGGGCAGGATTTTGACGTGAACAAGAGTTTCTCGTTGCAGGAAATGTTTACGGTCCAATGGCAGAATGGCGTGAAGACGATACGGGTAAACGCTCCGAATCTCGCCTTTAACGTCTTGGTGAACGGCATTTCTTCCGTCAATGGGAACGGCGTATGGACGGGGAGTTCGCAGGTTTCAGGAATTGCCACGGACAACGTAAATTACGCAGACCAGAGTGCGGCTGGATCACTGGTATTCAATCTGGCTTCTGGTAGCAATCCCCAGACGGCGTATCTCGTCAATTCAACCCAATCGGCCGTAGATTTGACCTCTTACCAGAATCAAGGCGCGTTTTTTCTCTATGTTTATTTCCCGACGGGTGCCGATTTCTCACAAGTTCAGGTGCAAATAGGTTCCGATTCTGCTAATTACTGGACATTCACGGCAACCCAGAACCAAGAGGGGAACGCCTTCGAGAACGGATGGAACATGGTGCAGTTCAACTGGCTGGCGACGACTCCTCAAACGGGAACGCCCGCAGTGAATGCGTTGAATTACGTTAAAGTTCTTCTTACTTACAACGGCAACAGCGAAACAGCCGTCCGATTGAACGGTTTATGGTGTCGGATCGGCCTTCAATACGATATCATCTATTATTCAAAGTATATGTTTTCGGATGGTTCCACGAATGTCTTCAAGGAAACAGTGAGTCAAACATCCGATTACATCAATCTTGACACTGACAGCTATAATCTCTATCTCTATCAGCTTGCCTATCAAGCCGCCCTCCAAGTGGCGAACCAAAACAGCGAGATAGACGTGGCGACCTATAAACAGAATTATCTGGACGCTCTTTTGACCTATAAGACAAAGTATGCATCGCAGGCCCAGAAGAATCAGGATACCTATTATCAGTTGCCCAATCGTCGCTGGACGAATTACCTCGGTAAAAATTATTTCTGATGAATCCAAGTGATGTAGGACAATTTTCAGCCATCTTCTATACCCAGCAACGGGCGCAGGCCGAATTGATGTCTCTTTCGGCTCCCCTTGATCCGAAGTCAAAAATAAAAACAACTTCCCACTTCTTCGGATACCGCAACAAGGAAGATTATACTAATCTGCCCCCCGGATTCCTCATTCCTCCGTCGAGGAATGTTTTCATAAACACGAACGGTCTTGTGCAAACTCGGTTGGGATATGTCTTGGACGGCCAAACCGACACCACAAGCGCTTCGGTCTTGGGTTCGCATGACTGGTACCGAGGACTGAACGGGGAAGGCCATGTGCGCGTTGCCAACAATAAAATACAATTCCGCTATGTAGCGAACGCAGGAGATACGTGGAATGGAAATACTTTTATCGAGAATCAGGTGTATTGGATAGACCTCTTGACAACTCTTCCGTCTAATTATGTGGAATTTACGACGTTTTGGGATTCAAACGAAAGTATGTATAAAATCCTGTTCGTAGGTCAACAATCGGAGATAAACGAATGGAGCGGGGCTGTTGCTACTTTAGCTTCTGCCAGTAATGCGGCTGGTGTTATATCGGCCCTAACCCTCCAAAGTGGAGGAAATGGGTACGCAGTTGGAGATGTGGTCACAGTTTCAACTGGGAATGCTAATGCAAAGTTCACAGTCACGCGATTAGCTTATCTCGCTGCCAAAACGGTGGCGATATCGAGTGCCGGTTCTGGCTATTCGCTTAATGATGTCCTTACCCTTGGAAATACTTCGGGAGGAGGAACGGTGGGAAGTGGATGTACGGTCAAAGTGACATCGGTGGGAGGAGGAGGTGCTATTACTGGAATTTCTATTATAACGCAGGGAAGTAATTACGGAAATGGATTGGCATACGCGGTGAGCGGTGGGACTGGAAGTGGGGCCTATATTCAAGTTGCGAGCACAACCAACAGTGCCGTACAAGGTTTTACACTTATTGACAGTGGAGATGGTTATTCGACGGGGAGTGGCGTGGCAACGACAGGAGGAAGCGGAACGGGAGCGACCATGAACATAACGACAGTAGTGACGGGAAAAATCACCGTGAATGGGAATTTAACGGTTGGCGAACTCGGTTTCTATATTGCCACCACTTCTAATCAAAATTTGAATATCAACGGGAATATATACTCCTACTCATCCGTTATAGGCAATAACTTTGTCGGAATTACTGGAAATGCGACGGGCGAACCGACTCAATCCGTCATTTTTCAAAATCCGATAGTCACGAAGAATAGTGCGATGACCCAGATACCAGCGAGTTTCAGGAACGATACCATCAGAACCCTCAATAATCAGGTCTATGTCGGGTCTTACCTCTCAAACGTTGTTTATAAGTCAAAAATAAATACTTATAACGATTACTCCCAAGGAAGCCCGAGATTGCCTGGGGATGGCTATACATGGACACTTGATGGATTACTCCGCGCTCTTGCACCGCAGGAAAGTACAATGTACGCTTCGTGGGGACATGGAGGGTGGACGACGCTTGTTTTTAACGACAATCTTGATACTTCGACAGGTACTGCGGCCGAGACGGCTACCATAACTACTCTCAAGACTGGCGTATTGCAGGCCGCGCTCTCTCAAGCACTTGCGGTCAGCATCGGGAACGATCTCGCTTTTGTAACCAACGAACCGACTTTGACGACGATGGGCCGGATTGCCAATAACTTCGGCATCCCCCAGATGATGAACATATCCGATCCGATAAAAAATGATTTTGACGATTATGGGACGGGAAGTTTTGCGAACGGCCATGCGGTATACTGGAATTATTATCTTTGGGTTTCCGTTCCCCAAAAAGGTATCGTTTTACGGTACAACATCGCAAAATCATGGTGGGAACCGCCTCAATATATCCCCATAGGGCGTTTTTCCATCATTGACGGCCAATTGTACGGCCATTCCGCATCGTCTCCCGAAACCTATCAGCTTGAAACGGGGACGAATGACAATGGACAACCCATGGATGCCATCGCGGCGCTTTCCTATGACCAAATGGGCCTTCGATACGGCTTAAAAAACTTCAACAACTTCGGGGTAGAAGGGTATATCGCCGCCAATACGACTCTTTACCTTATGACGAAACTTGATTTCGGCGGATTTTCTGGTTCGCCGACCTATATCATCAATGGGAATGACTTTGCGATCCTTTTTCAGACGATTGCCGATGGCTCTCTGGGTAAAAACCCCATAGGAGAACAGCCAATCGGCTCAATAACCGATTCTCCGTCCAATTTAGCCAAATTCCGCGTCATTAAAACCGGCATTCCCATCAATTTCTTCGAGTATCAGCCCTATTTTGAATCCAATGACGTTGACCAGCAATGGCAGATTTTATCTTTTGGTCCCGAAATAACGCCGGGTCCCGAACCTTCCCAGATAAAAGAGTAGCAATTTTTCTTAAAATGATGTATAATGTAAAAAAGTCACAAGAATTAAAGACCCGAATAGCCACGAGCTGATTCGGGATTTTTCATATGTCAATTTTAACTCAGATAGGTTCGTGGATTGTGGGGGGAGCAATCATAATTGCGGGTATTTTCGGCGGAGTTCCCGCCCAGTCTCCCGCGAATGTTTCTCTGGGAACTGGTGCGACGAATTTCACCCCCGTTCAGGTTCCGCGCACCTATCTCTATGGATCGGGTATCGGGGCGACGGATACATCCGTTAAACTCACTTCTCTAAAGACCACCAACGGACAGACCGTTGGAATGTCCGCCTTTGGAACTATTGGCTATGCGACGATAGACGCCGCCATTCCGAACAAGGAAGAGAATATCAGTTTTACCGGCGTCACGCAGAACAGCGACGGGACTGCGATTCTCACAGGAGTCACGCGCGGACTCTTGCCGGTCTACCCCTATACGGCGAGTTCCACTTACCAAGTATCTCATTCGGGGGGTGCTTCTGTTATTTTCTCGAATTCCGCGCCTTTTTATTCCCAATTCTCTTTCTGGGGGACGACGACGACTGTTACGGGAAATTGGACTTTCGCTTCAACCTCAATTCCGGTTTTTGATACGACAAGTTCAAATATCTTTACGAATGTCGCTGATATTGTCTCCAAGGCATACGTTGATAGTCAGATTGCTGCCGGTGCCGCTCCAATATCCACTACAACAGCAGGCATCGGAATTTTCGCGACGATAGGCCAGACCGCATCCGGAACGGCTACAAGCACCTATAATAGCCAAGTCTATGGCCTCATTCCCCAGAATAAGAACTTCTCGGCTACTGGAGGCGTGTCACAAGTTGTACCGGTCACAAATGCGAGCGGAACTTTAGATACAAGTTTCATAAATCAAGGAACTAATTACAATTGGACGGGTGGGCAGACATTTGCGAGCTCTACTACTTTTACAACTTCAAGTTCAGTTATAAATAATGCCTCAACCACGTTTAGTGCTACAACTACATTTAATGGCCAGACTACAATAAATGGAACGTTTATTATTTCAACCTCCACTCAGTTATCACACATTAGAGTGTTTACTACATCTACGACATGGACTGTACCTTCAGGAGTTACTCAAGTTTATGTGACCTTAATTGGTGGAGGAGGTGGAGGTTCTGGTGCGTCATCTGGTGGTAGTTACTCTGGTGGGAGTGGATCCAGTGGAGATTGGCGCGAAGATGTTCCTATAACAGTTACTCCGGGAGCGAATATAACTATAGTTGTAGGAATTGGGGGATTAGGGACTGCTCCTGGAACACCATCTTCAGCAGGTAATAGTGGAACATCTTCAAGTTTCATAACTTCTAACTCAACAACTACGGTTTCTGGTGGTCTTGGTGGTGTTGCAACAAATACAGGCGGTTGTGGGGGGGGAAGTGCTGCTTCTGTTGGAACTTATTCTAATGCTGGTATTACATGCTCTAATACGAATGTTGGAGCAAACGGTGTTGATTCTCCAATGGGATTCAAAGGATTAGGCCAAGCGACAGCGACTGGGACTTCACCAACAGGTTTCGGATCGTCGGGAGCTGGTGGAGGATACACAGCTGGGTGGGGGTCGAATGGAGCACCAGGAGTAGTAATTGTTAAATGGTAATATAACTATTTGTTAGTAACTCAAATTTAATCTATAAATGGCAACCTCATACGCAAATCCCCAAGAAGCAGAAGCAGGACTCACGAAGGCTTTTACGCCTCAGGGAGGGTCTTTGACGCCAGAACAGCAGGCGGCGATAAAGAACGCGGCGAGTTTGGTGCCTACCGCAAGTACGGTACCGCCTCCCACAACGGTTTCTTCCCAGAGT
>JAEHJW020008175.1_pt1 | contig 20029 bp, 11 predicted proteins | sample 9271431 | NCBI WGS metagenome assembly JAEHJW02 | reverse complement strand
AATCCGTGTTTGTCGGAGTCGCCCAAATTACTTTGGAAAAACCAAGAACACTCCATTAATTAAGTGTAATATTTAATAATAAATAAGGATTTTATATGTCGTTTCAGTATCAAGCGGGCCAAGTTTATTTCGATTCAGGTGTTTTAGGGTCTACTTCTTCGGTCCCTTTGCAAAGAATTACTAATGTAAGAATTACAGATTCTATTAGTAGAACTAACGTCATGGTCCTTAATAGAGGCAAACCTTTAGCTCAAAGACCTATAAATAATTATATCCCATCCGAAATGGCGGTAGAATATGTTAAATCCGATTCTTCTCCCGAATATATTTTTGGATTGGCTAATTCAACAGGAATAGTAACTAATTTAGTTAATACAAACGCAACTAATGCGACATATGGAATTCGAAACGCCTCAGTTTACTTTGCGAAAATAAATTCGGCAAACTTCAATGGCGTTATTAATTTAAGCAGCGGGGTTCTTACAAATTATAGTTTACAAGGAACGGTGGGGGAACCTGTACGCGCTTCTGTTACATATCAATTTTTAGATAGAAATCAGGCAACCACTACCAACGCTCGTTCAACAACCGATTATAACACAAGTTTGGTAAAACCAGAAAATGTAATTTTAAATGGTATTAATTTTACGGGCTTAGGTATTACGGGAATGACGGTCCAATCTTTCTCATTGGGAATCGGCTTCACTAGAAACGCCATTCATAATTTAGGGTCTAGATACCCGTTAGAAAGACCTATCACGGATGTTACAGCTACTTTGCAATTACAGGGATATACAGAGGGTTTTAACAATACTTTAACTGGATTAGGGGTCTATAATAACGGCGATCCCATTTATGGATCATTTTCTATGACTTTATATCCAACTGGAGATACTTCTTCTCCAACAACTTATACTTTTACTAATCCTTATTTAGAAACCCAAGAAATTAGTTCGCAGGTAGGCGGTTTTACAACTGCATCAATCGGCTTCTCTTTTCCTATCGGCCCTAATCCTTTAGAAACTGGTAATGGTTCAGTTATAACTATCCTTTAATCAAAAGAAAAACAATAAAATATAAATAAAAAAGTGTAAAAAATTAAAGAATTGCTTTACTTCATAAACCATTTTAAAAATAAATTATTATGTCAAGAACTCGTTTAATCTTCCAAAATTTAAACCTTTACGTCGGTCCCGCTGGAATTTCCGGTAGTACAGCTACAGGGGGACTTTATTCCGCTGGAAATACAGGTTCAAATCTTATCGCCCAACTATCCCGCGTCCAAAGCGCCAATCTTACTGCTACTATAGATCGTACTGATATTAACGAATTTGGTCGTTTAAATCGTATAGATCAAATGATTGTCAATCCGCCAAAATTCGATTTGGATTTTTCATATTATTCTACTAACGGCATGAACGAACGCTGGTTAGGCTTTGATATTAGTGGAAACGCCTTTATCAACCCGATCTTAACCAAAGTAGCGGATTCAAAAAATTATTTTATCTCTGTTTCTCCACAAGGACAAGATGATGACGGCTATACTGATACCACCACTCGCAGTGTTTATGCTTTGGGTAATGGGTTTATTTCAAGTTACGCCTTGAATTTAGCAGTTGGCAAACCGGCGGATGCTACAGTTAGGGTTGAAGCACTTAATATCGCAAGCTATCTAACATCTAGTGGAAATAGCACACCCGCTGTCGATCCAAGCTCCTCACAAGCTATTACAACTTGGCAATGGCAACTTCCTGTTGGCGATCCAGTCACAGGGGCTTCTATTCCTACCGCATTACGTCCGGGTGATATAACTTTGAATTTCCCGACTGGCGGTTTCTTGGCTCCTCTTAATGGCGCTTCTTCAATTAATATTCAATCAGTGGCCCTTTCCGTGCCTATGAATCGCGAAGTTCTAAATCGTTTAGGGACTGTTTTCGGATTCAGCAGAGAGTTGCAAGTTCCTATTAAAACGACTTTGCAAATTAGAGCTTTGGCCACCGATGTTCAGCAAAATAGTTTCTCGAATGTGTATAATAACGATCAATTTTATGATTTTAGTATTACACAAAACGCCCCCGGAACTAATACAGCCGCTTTCGTGCTTGGATTTAAACAAGCTAAATTGCAAAGCTATTCTTTAAGCAATCCTATTAACGGGAATAGTACCGTTGACCTCACGTTTGATACCCAAATTCAAGGCTCTAACAACGCCCTTGGCGGTGTAACATTCAGTGGTAGTTTCGTTTCTCCGTAAAAATTCTTGATATAATAAAATTTAGCCCCGGGAAAACCGGGGCTATTTTTTTATCTTTATTTATATAAACCATCATTAATTTTGTGTAAAGGAAGATAGGAAAGGATTTTTCAAAGGTATGGATAAACAAAATTTTATTATAAATAGTCAAGGCGATTTATTGAAGGCTAAAGTAAGACAGACGATAACTCGCCTTTTTAAAAGTCAATTAATTCTCTTAGAGGAATTAACAGATAATCATGATGAAGCTATGAATAAGCTTTATGAAGCATTGCCGCAAGAATATCAAAAGCTTTTGATGCTCGCGGATTATTTGTCGGATGACAAAATAGATTCAAATCGCAGAAAAGTTTTAAAAGAAGGAAATGATTCGATAAGAGAATTAGAAAATTTTATTGATTCATTAAATATTAAATAATTTAAGGATATAATATGGATAATATAAAAATACTACAGGAATGGGAAGTCACTATTAATCAAGAAGTAGAGGAAACAACCGAAGAAACTAAAGATAATCAAGTTGTCAAAATTACCCGCAAAGTAAAAAAGGAACTACCTGTTAAAATGGCATTAAGAAAACTCACCCGAAGAGAGGCGAGGGAAGCTGAAATTTTTTATGGTAAAGAGTTTAATAGATTCTTTAATATGGGGTTTACTACACGTCCTATTATGGTGAATAAGCTTTTAAATATATCGGGCGGTATTATTTCGGAAAAAGAACAGTTAAAAATTTCAGAATTGGTCCAAAAAAGGATTGGGGCGGAACAGGAATTAAAAGAAGCAAAAGATGAGGAAAGTAAAAAAAATGCGGAAGTGAAATTACACGCTATTAATTCGCAACTTTATCAAATTAACACTGATAACGAGGCAATTTTTTCTCAAACTGCCGAAGCTAAAGCACAAAACCAATTAACTACTTGGCTAGCTTTTAATCTAGTAATGGTTAATAAAAATGATAAATGGACCCCTTATTTTGAAGGCGATTCTTTCGAAAAGAAAGAGGAGTTCATGTGGGATTTGGAAGAAAAACAAGATGAGCTTTATTTTAAAGCGTTGGAAAAAATTTCTTTCTATGTCGGTTTATATTCAAAGGGTATTGATACGAAAGAGCAATTCGAATTAATTGAAAAAGAGCTTAAGGCTAAACAAGAAGAGGAAAAAGTTACAAAAGAATCTCCTTCGGTTAGTTAATGGATAGTTTCAAAAAAACGTTTCGTGATATTACCCGAGGGTTTTCTTCGGGTAATATTTTTTCTAAAGATATTTATATCAAACATTTATCTTGGCTAGACCAAACTGACCAAGAGACGAAATATGATGAATTTTATACATATGCTTTAAATCATGAAATATTGACCGTCGAACAAAAATTAAAAATTTTAAAAGAAAACAATTTATGGGGCGAAAAGGACGAAAGGGAAATCAGCGAGATAAGGATGATGATAGACGGACTAATAGATTCTAAAAAAAAGAATTTAAAATTACCGTCATTGGTTAAAAAACAATTAGAACAGATCGCCGAAGAGGAAAAGAAGTTACAACAAAAATTATTAAAAAAACATCAATTATTAGGACTTACATGTGAGTCTTATGCTGATATAGAATTAAATGATTTTTACTTATTAAATAATCTTTTTCGCGACCCGGCGCTAGAGAACAAAGCATTTTCGGTAGAAGAAATCGACGGGATGGATAATGAAGAGGTTTCTACTTTAATTTCCGAATGCAATAAACTACTTTCTTTATGTTCTGATACAAATATAAAGAAATTAGCCATGCAACCATTTTTTCAGGCATATTTTTCAGTTTGTGGTGAAGATTTCACAACCTTTTTTAAAAAACCTGTTTACGAATTAACATTTTTCCAAGTGTCGCTACTTAGATTTGCTTCGCAATTTAAATATATCTATGCCAATCATGATGTTTCGACATGGGATAAAAATATATTAAATGATCCCGATCTTTTCTTGGAATATGCCGCTGCCGTAGAAAAAGGTAAAAACGAAGTAAAAGAAAAAGGTATGGCGGATGACGAAGTAATTAATATTGGCGTGAATCCGGAAGATAGTAAAGCGTTGGGAATAAAGGCAAAAAATACATTAGCTGAAGAAGTTGCCAAATCTGGAGGTAATTTAATGGACTTTTTTATGAAAAGAAAATGATTTTTAAAAAGTGTAATATATAATATATCAGGAACGGTTTAATAATGGTAAAGTAATATGTCTTCTTCTCCGTCTTCAGTTACACTCACTTATGATCTAAAGCCTTCGACTCAGGCCATGTCTTCTTTGCAGCAACAAATTGCTACAATGCAAAGAAGTTTGGGTTCGACTAATTTTAACGCTTTCGGTGTAGCGGTACAACAAGTTAATTCTTTAAATTCCGTTCTTGAAAGAGCTAACACCCGCGTAATTTCTCTAGGAACCTCTTTTTTATTTATAGACGGTGCAATTAGATCAATGAAAGCTATGGTTAGCTCCTTTTTGGAAGTTAATCAAAAAATGGCGGATATTAATTCTGTTTTTCAACTTACTACCAATCAAGCGGATAGATTACAAAAAAGTTTATTTGGAATAGCTCAACAAACCGCAACTTCATTCACTCTTGTTTCGGATGCAGCAAAAGAATTTGCGCATCAAGGTTTAGGCGTAGAAGAGACATTGAAACGTACAAAAGACGCGATGATTTTGACTCGCGTAACAGGCTTGGGTGCGGCAGATGCCGTAAAAGCTTTAACTGCAACTATTAATAGCTTTTCAAAAAGTGGTTTAGATTCTACAGAAATTTTAAACAAATTAACCGCTGTTGACCAAAAATACGCTGTTTCTTCAAAAGATTTAATTGAAGCAATTTCAAGAGTTGGTAGTACAGCGGCTCAAGCTGGAGTTAGTTTCGATCAATTAATTGGTTTAATAACCGCTGCGCAACAAACAACGGGACGTGGTGGCGCAATCATTGGTACTGCTTTAAATAGTTTATTACAGAGAACCGGAAGAAGTACCACTATCGAACAACTATCAAGAATGGGCGTTACAGTTAAAGATTTACATAATAATATCTTACCTACTTTAACTATTTTTGAAAATTTCGTTAAGTCTTATCAAAATTGGGGCGCAGCTTCTCGTAGAACTGGCGAAGAATTAGTTGGTGGTATTAGAAATCTGAATATAATGCAAGCCCTTATTGATGATATATCAAAAAGAGGGAATAGTGTTTTCCTAAACGCAACTCAAACTTCACAAGGCGCTACTAACCAAGCTTCCGAACGTTTGGCGCAAATGAATTTAGGTTGGAAATCAGCTTTTCAACAATTAGGAGTTGCTAATCAACAGGTTAATGAAAATATTGGATTAGCTCTAGAAAGAATTATAGGCGATCCGTTAAAAAGAGCTATTTCAGGAGCTTTAAGCAGCGGATTAGTCCAAGCTTTACAAGATGCTTCTAACGCGCCTGAAAGTGTTGGCGGCCAAATAGCAAAAAAACTTTTAGACGGTTTGGTGGGGACATTAGCTTTTACTGCCGGACCCGCTATTATTGGTTTATTAGGTAGAACTCTATATAGATTGACCTCCTCCGCGATAGAGGCTTTACAAAAGGAAGCTGGCATTGGTCAGGATTTAAAAATCACTGAGCAACAAATTAATCAACTTTATAGACAGGGTGATGATGGTTTAAAAGCGCAATTAGCGACAATGACCTCGTTAGCCGAAAAAGCGGTATTTTTGAAAGATGCTTTACAAGCAGCTACTATGGCGGGAGCGCTTCAGCAAGAAGAAAGTCGTAATTTAGCAAAAACAATGGTATTACAAGGATACCGTCCGACCCAATATTTAGCGGATGGATATATTCCTAATTACGCTCATGGACGTGGCGCTCATCATGCTTTATCAGCGGAATCCCATGCTATTGCCAGAGGTGTTGGGGGTGCGCATATCCATGATAAACCTGTTTTAATCCATAATTTTGATTTTGGTAGTGGAAAACATGGACCAATCGTAGCCAATACGGGGGAATTTGTAGTTAAAAATTTCGCTGGAGGAGGGTCTGCAATTTTTAATCGGCATATGATTCACAGAATGGGATTACCAAGAGGGGCCGTACCCATTGCAGCGGGTGGTTATACACCTTTAGACCCCTCAAGTTATGGATATTATTCTATACAAGTTCCCGCTGTCAATGATTTACTACAAAAAGCCGCAAGTGGGGATGAGACTAGCTTAAGTAACGCTACCGATTTCGTTCTATCTCAAACCAAGGGTCAATTACAAAAAGATGCTTTAAAGCAATTAGCGGGAATATCTACGGACTTTTATGCCGCACAAAGAATTAGAGGACATTTAGTTTCTTATCAAGCTTCTCCAAGCGCTATTTCAGATTGGATGGCTAATAGAACTCCTTCTTCGGGAATTTCGAAATTAGCTTTATCGTTAGGCATTCCCAATCTTAATATAAATGAACCTAGTGCTAGAGAAAATGCTATTAGAAAATATTTGACCTCTTTAAGCACAGGGAATATCGAATCTCTTGGAGGAATCACGGGGGGGTTTGGAGGTGTTACATTACCAAGAGATGAAATGATAAGAATTATTAGAAACGAGTTAAGAGGCGGCGCACTTGACCCCGCTTCAAATTCTACATTCCTTGGATTAAGCCGCTCATCCACTTTGACTCAAGATTTTGATAAACAAGTAAAATCATTGATGAAATCCGGAACAGAACTTGATACAGCGTTTAATCAAGCATCGCAAGATTTTATTAAAAACGGGGGGACTAGAAAACAATTATTCGCAACTCAAAATCTTTTAGTTAATTCATTGACAGATTATGAAAAATCACTGGCGCAAGAAACAAGGCAAGCGGAACTAAATATTGTTCAGGAAAAAACAGCAATAAGATTAAAAACAAAATTAAATTCGATTAATGAACAAGTGGCCTCGGGTGGTTTTCAAGCGCTATCTAGTGGGGATCAACGAATTTACGCCGCATCTGTCCGCAGACAAGTTGTTAATGATTTAGGGTATGGGAAATTTAATCCAAGCTTATTAAGGCAAGATATTGCGGCGCAAAAACAAATTGAAGAAGAATTAACTAATAGATTACCTAACATTGGATTAATTGGACCTTCACAGCCCCCCGCATTATCATGGATGACTAGACTTAAAATGTTTGGTAATCAGAACCAAAATAAAATAGCTATGGCGGCGCTCGCCGCTCCATTTTTAGCCCAAATGTTGCCAGAGGGACAAGCGGGGACATCCGGCGGAATGGCATGGGGTGCTGCGAGAGGCGGTTTATCAGGAGTTGGTGCTGGGGCAAGTATTGGTATGTTCTTCCCCGAATTGGGCGGTCCTGTTCTTGGTGCCGCTATTGGTGGATTAGCTGGGGCAATTATCGGATTAATTAATAAAACTTCTAAATCAATTAGCGAAATTTCCCAAGAAGCCGATGATGCTATCCGTTTAAATAAAGAAAAAGTTCAAAATATTTCCCAATATTTAGATTTTTCTTCGCAATATAAAGAAGCGAAAGCTAGGGGTGAACCAGCAAGTTATCTACAGTCATTGCAAAAACAAGCTATGGATGCGGCTTCCAGATTAACGCCGACAGATTTGCAATATTTAAAAATTTACGGTGAAAAAACACCGGCAATCGAAGGGCGAATTGTCGATACCCAACAGCAAGCCCAACTTTCTTTCGCGGCTTGGAATAATTTACTTTCCAAAGGTATCACAGAAACTAATTTAAGAAATAATTTACCAGATATTTTTAACTCTTCGGGAACAAATCAAGGGGCTTTAGCAAATTATTTATTAAGAGTCTCTAATATAATGTCATTGCGGATGCCTAAGGGAATGTCGAATTATTCAGGAGCATTGAGTATGAATATGGGGGGTGCGCCCACGGTGCCACAAATGAATCCAAATATTTCGCAATTTTTAGGCCAGAAAAATGCAATGAAAAAAAGTTTAATTCAAAGTATCGAAAATTCTTTATTAAGTAATTTAAATTCTGACCAAAAAAATAAAATTGTAGAACAAATGAATAATATGTCGGTAGAAAATCTTAGAGATTTCCTTATTGGCATGCTAAATCAATCGAATACCCAAAAAAATTTGGAAAATCAATTAAATTTCACTACCCCGGAACAACAAGCAAGAATAACTCAGGGGACATATATTGACACTTATAATACCGAAGCTTCTAATATACAAAATCAATTGCAAAGCATGGCCTCTTCTAATGCCGTCGCAAATGCTAATAGACAATATAGATTGAAGGTGGGCGGCTATTCTCCTTATGTAATCCAAAGTGATTTAGCTACTAGAAACGCATTTCAAACCGCTCAGCAATTCAGTCTAACGCAAAAAATGGCATTAGACCAAATGAAAGCTCAAATTTTGAATACTTTGGGCGGCGAAAACATGGTTATGGGCCAAGGTCGTTTAGCCGGACAAAATATAACGGGGGTTTCAACCATGGGCGATTTGAAGAAAATCATTGAAAATACCTCTCAATATTTATCAAGCGCCGATAGAAAAAAACTGGATGATTTCTTTAGTAGATTAAGTAAAACTATTGATGAAGCTGGCAAAAAAGCGCAAGAGGCTGGAGTTAAAGCCCAACAAGCCGATGCGGAATTACAACGTTCCAATTCAATAACAAATGCGCTCGCTTCGATCCAGAGTAAAAATTTCAATGACCAAATGAACGCTGCAACTTCTGATTATGTTTACAAACAGAATTTAGCGAATTTATCAGATAAACTTTCTAGCGGTGATATTTCAACAATTTCGGCTTCGACTCAAAAATACGCTTTAGAAATACAAAACGCCCGTGAAATGTCGGCTTTGAGTAATACGCAGTCTCTTCGCGGGGTTCAACAAAAATTAATTTCTACACCGGGTATTAACCAACAAGATTTTAGTAAAATTCAGGGAATGGGTTTGAATGAATTAGAAGCTTATGCTAGACAAAATGTTAAAGATTTGCAACAACAACAATCTTTAGTAAATGATATTTATCAAGCTAGATTAAAAGCCAAACAAAATGAAGGTAATATTAATAGTTTAATTGCCGAACAAAATAGAGAATTAGATAGTCCTCATGAGTTCTCATGGAAAGCCTTTTCGTCTGGATTCCACAAAAAAATAATGACAATGACGAAAGATTGGCAGGATTTTAATAGCTTGGGAAGCCGTACCGCCGATTCTTTAAGTTCTCATTTTTCAAATTCTTTCGGCGATTTTATCACGGGAGCAAAAAACGCTAAACAAGCTTTTAACTCCTTTATAACTGGGGTGTTAAGTGATGCGGCTAGAGCGTTGGCAGATCAAGCTTTCCAAGGGCTTTTAAGAGCGGGTATTACCTCCCTATTTACTGGTCATTCTTCGTCCGGGATTAGTCCATCCGGAGATTGGACTTCAACTTTCGCTTCTTCGATAGCGAATACAGGTGGTCCTATTGGACTGGCGACGGGTGGCAAAGTTCCTGCGTTATTAACGGGTGGCGAATATTATTTCTCTCCACAAGCCGCTAAAAGCATTGGTTATAAAACATTACAATCTCTAAACAATGGTGTTTCCAAATTCGCTAACGGCGGTATGGTAAGAGGAGGTTCTGGAATGAGGGATGATGTACCCGCCATGTTAGCGCCGGGCGGATTCGTAGTAAAAAAATCCGCCGTTCAAAAATTAGGGCCGGATTATTTAAATGCGCTCGCAAATGGTGGAGCGCAAAAAAGATTTATTGGCGGTTTTATTCTTCCCGGTATGCTGGTAGGGGCGGCTATTGGCGCGGCTACAGGAGGCGTTAAAGGCGCTTTGTGGGGAGCAGTTGGCGGCGGTTTATTAGGCGCGGCTGGAAATTATGCTCAAACGGGGTCATTAATGGGGGCAGCAAGACCGATGATGACGGTTACTCCTTTAGATCCGAATTACGAACAAGTAGCGGGGAAATGGGCGCAATATGGAAATCCAATAATGACTAACGCTCCTTTAAGTTTGGGAGAAAAATTAGCGTTAAGTGGTGCGGGGCTAGGCATATTAGGTTTGGCAAGCGCCGCTTTGAATCAGCAAGATAAGCCTTTAACCGCTTCTCAAATTTCAGGGTTACAGCAAACTCTTTCGGCGGCACAGAGAAACACATTAAGCGGAAATATGTCGAATGGAAGCGTTCCGGTCATGCAAATTAATCCGCAGGGCGGCTATACTATCTTAGGATATGGATATACCCCAGCGACAGAAAGATTCGCAGACGGTGGAATGGTTGGGGGTTCAAACTTCGCGCCAATGTCTATTTCTTCTTTTGCAGACGGTGGAATGGTTGGGGGTTCAAACTTCGCGCCAATGTCTATTTCTTCTTTTGCAGACGGTGGAATCGTGAATTCTACTCTTCCAACAACAAATTCTTCTTCGGGCCATACTTCCGTTAATATAACAATCAATCATAATGCCAATAATGGAACAAGTTCGGCGACTGCTAATAGTAATGGCATTTCCCCGGAAATAGCAAAGAAATTAAGTGATTACGTCACTCAAAAATGGAACGAATTAACTCAAAATGGATTTAGAAATGGTGGTATTTTCCGTCAACAAGGAAGATTCTTGAATCCAACTATGAACGCCGGGATCGTTCAACAATAAACTATAAAATATGAGCAGTAAACCTACAAATTTCTCTTTTGCTTTTTGGGACGGTGGTTCTAATTATAAACAACACGATGTAATTAACGGTGTAAATTCTTCTCAAGATGCATATTATTATGCTACCCAAGATAATACAAACCAATATCCGTTAAGTACATGGAGTATTAGCATTACTAGTTGGTCAAGAATAGATAATATTGTCACGATAAATCTTTCTACCCCAATTACGCCTCCTTTGACACAAGGGAGTTTTATCACAACTTCTATTACAGGTGGTTTTGCTTATACTGGTTGTTGTATAGACGGAAATTCTATTAGCGCCAAATATTTTAATCCCGGTCCTGATAGTGTGGGAGGGCTTTTAACCGGAACAATTAGTTCGACTTTAAACCCCGCATGGACAACCGGATTTGGATGGATTCCGTCTTATGATACTAGTTTTGAAAATAATTTTAGAACAATCGAAGCAAAAATGGGAGATGGCTATTCTCAACGTCAAAGAAATGGTATCAATTCTATTCAAAATGTTTATAATCTGACTTTTGCGGGGCGGTCCGATAGAGAGGTAAGAGCTATAACAAATTATATTCAGGAGAAAAATAATGTAGACCCTATCAAAATAAACACTGTTACTTCTTTGCAGGGAGATAATTACATTCAATATATTTGTAGCTCGCTTAAAGTTTCTCATAAATCCAAAAATATTAATGATTTAACCGTTACGGCCACTCAAGTCTTTGATACATTATAATAAATTCTTCGTTTTTTTGTGTAATATAGTTTTAGGAAAAGGATTTAGAAAGGAAAGGATATGCCCGATAATATTATAAATAAAGAAATGTTTTTATTTACCCCGAGCGCTCTAATAGAGCTATGGAGTATAGATGGTACAAGCGCGGGCCTTTCACTTACTTACGATTTTTACGATGGAAGTAATTTTAATTATAAATCTATTGTTTTTGGTGGAACCACATATACTTCTTTCCCAATAAAATTAGAGCAAATGGAAAAAGATGGTAAGGGTACTTTACCTAGGCCAAAATTAACAGTTGGTAATATCGGCGGTTTCGTCTCCCTAATTCTTTTAGGAAACTCCGATATTATCGGATCAACAGTGACTAGAAAAAGAGTTTTTGTTAGATCATTGGATGCTGTAAATTTTCCTAACGGAACAAATCCATGGGGAACCCCTGATTCAACAGAAGTCCTTACTACGGATACTTTCTATGTAAATAGAAAAATTCAAGAAACCCCGGATTATATCCAATTTGAATTAGCTACTCCTATAGAAATTGATAACGTTCAATTACCGGGAAGACAAATGTTGGCGAATAGTTGTGGTTTTATTTATAGAGATTCGACTACCTGTGGATACTCCGGAGACCCGGTAACAGATAAAAATTGCAAATCTTTTGGACCCGGAGGCTATAATTTAACAATTAGCGCTAAAGGGGAATATAATTCCTCTTCTACTTATAATGCGGGGGATTCTGTCTATATTATCAGCACTATTCTGCAAACAGCGGGTCAACAAATTTTCTTTGTTTGTTTACAGAATGGGGTAACTGGCGTCGATAATTCGCCCATAAATAATACAAATGTTTGGGTAGCTGACGCATGCCAAAAAACAATGAATGCCTGTAAATTCCGTTTCCCTACAGGGGATTTACATTTTGGGGGTTTCCCCGGTATAGCCAGATATAATTATCAAAATTAATTCTTGAATGAATACAAATATTAAAAATAAAATAATTAATCTTGCGCGAAATTCAGAGGAAGAGATTTGCGGATTTTTATATTATAATGATTACGGCCTATTTGATATTTTTCCCTGTGAAAATGTAGCTTTTAATAAAACAGAAGAATTTGAAATTGATCCAAAAGATTTTTTAAATTGCGAAAAAATAGGTAAGATTTGCGGGGTATATCATTCTCATCCCGGCGACGAAAATTCTTTTTCCGAAAGTGATATTGAGTTTATAGAAGAATTAGGAGTTCCGCTTTATATGTTTTGCGCGGGAGATAATAGTTGGCACGAATATATTCCTCCTACATATAAAATAGAATTAGAAAAATTACCTTTTATTTGGGGTCTTTTTGATTGTTATTCCATTATAAGAAATTATTTAAGACAGGAAAAAAATATATTTTTACCCGATTTTGATAGAACAGAAAAATTTGAAACCATGGAAGTGAATGAACCCGATATTATTTCGAATATAAAAGGTGCGGGTGGTGTAATTATATGCGAACAACCTAATATCGATTTTACAAAGTTAAAAATAGGAGATGTTCTTTTATTTACAACGAAAATCAAAGAGAAAAATAATCCTCTTCATTTTGGAATTTTTTTGGGTAATTCCACCTTTTTACACCATCCTCAAAATAGAATTTCCCAAAAAAGCTATTTAAATTTAGGTTGGTTAAACCGTTTATCTCACGTAATCAGACATAATACCCTTTGATATGGAAACTTTTACAACAGTTTATTTACATGGAAATCTTGGCCGGAAATTTGGTAAAGAATGGCGTTTGAATGTAAGAAGTGTTGCCGAAGCAATTAAAGCAATTGATATTAATTTAAAAGGAGCTTTAAAACAATATTGGAGAGAAAAGGGAAGAGATAAAAAATACAAAATCAAAGTCGGGGAATATTTTTTAAATGACGAAAAAGAAATTCTTTCTAATTCGGATAAACCGAAAGAAATTCATATAATGCCTTTTATTAAAGGGCGTAGTTCGGGTTTGGGAAAAATTATAGCCGGAATCGTTCTGATTATTGTAGGGTATTTTACTTTTGGATCAACTTCTGCATGGGGTATGGCATTAATTTCAGGAGGTGTTGGAATGGCTTTGGGTGGAGTAGTTCAACTCCTTACACCTATTCCAAATTTCAATCAAAATGCGGGTCAAAGTTCGGCTACATTTGGAGGAGGAGCGTTCCAAGGAAATGCAGCCACTGCAATTCAAGGCGCGGCGGTTCCAGTAGTTTACGGTGAAATGATGGTCGCTCCAACCCCTATAGCGATTTCATTATCAAATCAAGATATGATAATTTTATCAAATGGAAGCATTGGTCTAGTAACACCTTATTATATTGGTCAAACAAAAACTGGTGTTCCATCATCTAGTAATTATGGGACACAATATACTTCTACTACAACTATTCCAGCTACGCAAAATATTGATAATCCTATTCTAGGTGGGACACCTCCCGTTTACGAGTATATCCCGGGTGGTCCTTCCACGACTTTGTGGTAATTTTTTATGAGTTCAACTAACGTAGAAGCTCCTAATTCTCTTCTTTCTAATAGTACATATCGTATTTTGGATGCGCTATGCGAAGGAGAAATATCTGGTTTTGTTACTACTACTGGAACTGCTGGTAGCAACCCATTAGTTTCTACTTATTATGATAATACACCCGTTATAAATCCAGATGGATCAAGTAATTATAATACGAGTGGTCAAGGGTTTACATTTTATTATACATTAGGAGAAACCGGACAAACATCTATGCCCGGATTCGGCAAAGTAGAGGCTTTGGTTCCTCTCCCTACTAACACAGAAGTAACTCAAATGCCTCCGGGGACAGGGACCTCAAAATCCGTTACCGTTTCATTTAATTCGGAATTATATCCAGACGCGGACTCAATTAGGATTTCAATTAGAGTGCCATCCCTATTAAATATGGATAATCAGGGTAATATTAATGGATACGAAATTGATTTTGCTATAGATATTTCTTTAAATAATGGCCCTTTTCTTCAATATGGATCACATGTTATTAATGGCAAATGTACTTCCGCTTATTTAAGAGATGTTATCTATACTTTACCAAAAACAACTCCTGCTTCCTCTTATTACGATTGGAAAGTACGTATTAGAAGAACTACAGATAATATTTTATCTACAAAAACTGCGAATTCTTTATTTGTTGAATCATTATCAGTTATTTCAACAAATACTTTTAATTATCCAAATACAGTTTTAGTTGCAACAAGAATTGACGCTTTACAATTTAGTACAGTCCCAACCCGCGCTTATCATATTAGAGGTTTAAAAGTAAAAATCCCAACCGGATATACACCCACAACTTATAATAATGATGGAACCATAACCCCCGCTGTATATCCGAATGTATGGGATGGTACTTTCAATTCTTCTAAACAATGGACAAATAATCCGGCATGGGTTTTTTATGATATAATTACTAATAAAAGATACGGATTAGGAAAATATATTCCGGAAAATTTAGTTGACAAATGGACTTTATACCAGATTGCACAGGATTGTGATACGATGGTAGATAATGGTGCGGGAGGTTTAGAACCGAAATTTACTTGTAATTGCGCTATTTATTCCAGACAGGACGCCTACCAATTAATACAAAATCTTATTTCCGTATTCCAAGGAATGACTTATTGGTATAATAATCAAATTATTGCCAGTAATACCAATCTCCAAACAATCGTCCAAAATTTCACAAACGCTAATGTCATTGATGGTGTTTTCACTTACTCTAATACAGCTAGAAATACCCGTTCAACCGTTATAAATGTAAAATGGTTGAATCCGGATAATTATTATAAAGAAACAGTAGAAATTGTAGAAGACATTGACGGAATTATCAAATATGGATATATTCAACAAAATGTAACTGCTTTCGCATGCGCTTCAAGAGGGCAAGCTATTAGAGCGGCGAATTGGATGTTGACAACTCAACGTCTGATGACGGAAACAATTACTTTCCGAACCGGATTGGAAGGAAATTATATAATGCCGGGTGATTTGTTTTCTGTTTACGATAATTTCAGAAAATCGAATTATCAGGGGGGTAGAATTATAAATACGGACTCTACCAGAGTTTATGTAAATCTTGATAGAGAAATTTATTTATCGCCGGGTTATTCCTATCAATTGTTATTAGCGTCCCCAAATTATAATTTGGACACAACTCAATTAACGGGGTCTAATCAAATTCCATTAATTAGAAATCCGCAGTTTGAAACAAGAAATGTAACTAATTCAGCGGGATATACAAATCAAATTATCGTAGATTCGGGGTATTCCACTGGAATTTTTAATGGTTCAGTCTGGTTATTAAGCGCTACAGGAACTACGAATCTTTTAGCTTTAGCCGAACCATATCGTTGCTTGGCTACGGCTGAAATCCAACCCGGAGTTGTAGAAGTCTTAGGTGTTGTCTATAACACGGGAATTAATTATACTGTGGATACAGGGTATAATTCAAGACCCTTTCCCGTAAATTCGGGAGACCCATCTGTCCCCCTTCCGCCGTCTAATTTGCAAATTGGTTATGTAACCGGAGCACAATACAATGGTATTTCAAGTACATTCTTAGATTTAAGTTGGACAGGCAGCGCATCAACAAACGTCTCTTATTATTCTGTTTCCGGAAATATTGGCACCGGCTGGTTTTCATTAGCAAATCAAGCGGGCACGGTATATAGAAATTATATTTTTGACACGGGATATTATTCTTACGATATTAAAGCAATTTCTTATAGTAATGTAGCCTCAACTTCTTTGACGGGAGGATTTTTAATTGACAAATATAATCCATTCGGAGCCCCACCGCCATTAAGCGGAATTTATTTTATTTCGGGTCAAGATTATAATTTCGCTCCAACTGGATATTTAGGGAATTCTTTCGCGGTCGCATGGAAACTTCCAACCGGGCAATACGGATATGACGTTCCAGAAGCTAGTTATATTACCTCTTATAAATTTCATATTCTGGACCCGAATACTAATACAGATTTAATTACGCCTATTAATTTAAGTGGTGTTTCAAATACTTCCTATGTGGTAACGCCATCTCTGATTTCAAGTTATAATCAAAGAAATGTTAAATTATACGTCGAAAATATTGATGAGGATGGGGCGATAAGAAGTGGGGCCAGTTTGATAATTAACAATCCAGCACCTTCCGCCGCAGATTCAATTTCATTTTTCGGCGTCACGGGATCACTAAATTATTCTATTTCAGAAAAAGATATTGATGTAGGAGATTTGAGCGGAGTTTATCTGTGGTACAATTTAAGCAATACGTTTTCTCCAAATTTCTCTAATTATAATGTCTCTACAAAAAGATTAAGCGGTTTGGTTAATACCAATATTACGGGGTCATATTACGCTTGGTATTCTCTTGTAGATACTTTTGGGACTGCAAATTGCCAAATCAACGGGCCAATTGGAGTTACTGGATTAAGTGCAACGGGGCCTGCTGGACAGCCCGGAAATTATTTAAAAAGAATATATCTAGCGAGTTTAACCGTTCCTTCTACCCCGGTCGGAAACAACCCTTCTGGTTGGACAACAAACCTTCCCGCTCCTTACGAAACAGCAATTTGGGTTTCTGAGGCGTTCTTTGATTATAATAATAATCTTATAGGTACATGGTCAACCCCACAAAGATTATCAGGAAATATTTTATTCTTTAATTCAAGCGCTCCCGCCGGGACCGCTTTAGTAAGTGGGGATACGTGGTTCGACCAATCCAATGGAAATAAAATAATGACATGGGATGGCTCCGGATGGATAAGCGCCCAAAGAATTCTTGATTTAACTGATTTCGGTTATGCTGTGCGCCCCATTCAACCTTTAAGTTCGTTACCTACCGGGGGAAATATTTCCGGAGATGTTGTTTTATTAAGTTCAGATAATCAACTCTATAAATATAATGGCACTTCTTGGTCCGCAGCGATTCAAGCGGTAAATATAACTGGGTTGTTAACGGACGCGCAATTATCTGGCATAAGTTCTTCTAAATTGATTGGTTCGGTGGTAGATTCCCAATTAGCGGGATTAAGTTCAAATAAATTAATTGGTTCTATTGTCGGTACACAAATTGCCAATGGAACTATTACAACATCTAATATTTTAGCTAACACAATTTTAGGTTCAAATATCGCCGCGAATACAATTGCTGGTTATAACATCGTTGGTTCATCAATTAGCGGTTCAAATATTGCGGGTGGGACTATTACAGCAACAAATATTGCTGCTGGCACTATTCTAGGATCTAACATCGCGGGTCAGACAATCACCGCTGGCAATATAGCCGCTAACACAATTACGGCGAATCAAATCGCCGCAAATACAATTCAGGGTTCAAATATATTAGCCAACACAATCAGCGGCGGTTTAATCGCAGCTTCCACAATTTCCGCTTATAATATCGGTGCGAATCAAATTATTACCTATACAGCGAATATCGCAACGGGTATTATCACCGACGCTTTAATAGCGAATTTAAGCGCCGGAAAAATTACTGCCGGAACAATTTCCAGCCAAGCTATAACCATTTCTAATTCAAACGGTTATTTACAATCAGCGGGGTATAGCTCTGGAGTCTCGGGATGGGTTATTAGAGGAGATGGGTATTTTGAAGCTAGTAACGGATTATTCAGAGGAACTCTTAATGTTGGCGCTGGATATAATAATACAGTTATAAATAGCGCTGGTTTAAGTGTTGGCGGCGCTTTCGGTGTAGCGCAAGCGGGTATAGGTGTACAAGTATCATTAGGCGGCGCGGGTGGAAGTGTAACCATGGTGGCTTCGGCGGGAGCGGCGGTGAATGTGTATAATTTGGGCAGTACTGTTTATAGTAGTTTGGGATATAGTGCCCTTACTTTTAATGGCGACACCTCTCTTTCCCGTTCTTCGGCAGGTATTTTATATACTGCTGGTTCTATGACAATTAATACTGATTTAACTGTCAATGGCGGGATTCATATTGGTTCAACACAAGCTGGTTCCGACCATCCATTTACTAATTATTGGAAAACTACATTAAATGGAAGTACGGTTTATATTCCTTATTATACCTCTACCCCGTAATAATATTTAATTTGTTAATTAAGATAAAAAATAATATTTATTTAGTGTAAAAATAATTTGACATGGATATTCCGAAATATAAATATATATCTCGTTTTTCTTCGATAGCAAAGATTATAAAACCTACTGAAGAGTTTAAAAACGAAAGTAAAGCTTCTCTTTTGCCATTAAGAGATTTACTTCCGCAAAGTATTGATATAGAAAAAAATCCAGATTTACTATATTTTTCGGCTAATGGTGCTGTAGGAGGATTGTGCAATAAAAACGATGATAGTTTAGACGGCCCAACCGCAATATTAACCAACGATACAGCAAAAAATAAATTTATTTCCGTAGATCACGATAGATCAAATATTGTAGGCGTTGTTCTTTCGCCGGGTTTTTCAAGTTTTGACCAAAATCAAGTTATTAGCGCTCAACAGGCTAGCGAATTAAATCAGCCTTTCAATATGTCTGTACTAGGCGCTTTGTGGAAAGTTGTCAATCCATTGCTTTCTAAACTAATTTGGAAGATGGACGGCGATACGGATGGAGAATGTTTATCTTTAAGTTGGGAAGTCGCTTTTAATGATTATTCGATTGGGGTTGGTAGTAGAAATGTTTATGCGGCTACTATAATTCAACCTGATAATCCAAAGTTTAAATATTACGATAGTCTTTTAAGAGTTAATCAGGGGCCCGGTGTAGATTCCGAGGGTAATTCTGTTTATAGAGTGATTCAAAGCCCGGCTGTAATTCTTGGTTATTCCATAGTTCCAAATCCAGCAGGAGCAGTAAAAGGAATTTTGCCGTTAGATCAAGATATGATGAGTCGGAAAGAAGATGAGGATAAAAATGAAGAATCAAAAGCGAAAGTAATTCCAGAGGGAAATGCGCCGTCTAATGCGCCTGCTATAGATACAAAAAATAAAGAACCAATTCCAATGGAGGATGTTATTACATTGGAAAACGGGGTTTATCCGGGATATCTTTTCAGTAACTATTTGGAAATTGGACATAACGCATATAAAACAAAATTAACATTACGTAATAGCAAGGAGGAAGCGCCAATTTCCGCCATCCTGATTGAAAATGGCAAAGCATATATAGTCAACAAAGAAAATATGCCCCAAGTCGTTTCAGAGCAAACAAAAAATAACTCTGTACAAGAAATTTCACAAAAAAGTGAAGAAAATACAAAAAAAAATATAAATGCCTCTAATATCGGTGTAAACAGATATGCGGGTGTAAAAAACTCTATGAAGATTACTAATCTAGAACAAAT
>JAEHJW020007937.1_pt1 | contig 20034 bp, 21 predicted proteins | sample 9271431 | NCBI WGS metagenome assembly JAEHJW02 | reverse complement strand
CACCCGCAGGCCCAGGTGCAGCTCGCCATCGACATGGACAATGAATGCTTCTACGTCACACGGTCATGGAAGAAGCGCCACGTCATGGCAGACGTCGCCTGGGGGGCCGTGAAATCCTGGGCAGCGGGCGTGCCTACAGCGTGGCCGCTTGACGGACTGCAGACAGAAAAGGGCAGCGGCAAGCAGCAGAAAGCCTACTACTCCGAAGCCGGATTCAAGATGCTGCCAGTGCATGCGACTTGGCCAGATGGGTCAAACGGCGTCGAGGCTGGACTGATGGAAATCCGCGATTTGATGCTCAAAGGCAAGTTCAAGATCTTCGCAGGCCAGCGTGATCTGCTGGACGAGTTCTTGCAGTATCACCGGGACGAAAACGGGCGGATCGTCAAGGCAGGCGAAGACGTGATGGATGCCATGCGATACGCCTACATGATGCGCAGGTTCGCGATTCCATTCGGTGACGTGGGTAAGCCAAAGACCATGAACTTCACCCCGATCCCGATTTCGACACCGTTTCGCAGGAGCAAATAATGACTGATGGCTTGTATTGGGTAACAGGTGGTCGTAGGCAGAGATATGTGGCGGCCAGCCTATGCCAAGGGGCAAACCTCTTGCGTGGCGGTTATTTTCATGAGGACGATATGCAATCCCTTGATGCTCCAGAACTAATGACGAGCGGGGTTAGCGTCAGCGGTGGATTCTGGGGGCCTGTGTTGAGCGGCAGGCATCTTGTGCGTCGCGAGGAAGAATATCGGCCTAACTTCCCATGGCCAAGAGATGGCTACAAGGATCGCATGCAAATGTGGGGACTTCGTCTTCCGACGCAAGGCGAATGGAGCGCCGTTTTCGGTTCGTGGCCGATGCCGCGCGGGGAAGATCTTCGAATGGTGCTTCGTGAACTTGGGTTTGGATATAGGATTTAGCCCATCCACCAAGCAACAGATCAGAAGTGAATTGTCGCAAGCGGCGGATTTCCGTATCATTCGCGCGTGTGCCTGCAGCAACAGGAGTTGCCTGACGCGTCATCAGTGATGGGCGGCCACCCGGCAGGCGCACACTTTTGGCCATTCGGCCCCGCTGAGTTTTCCCGAGCAAGCCAGCAGCTCATTCAACCCATTGTGGGGAATGACGCATGGCGATCAGCAAGGAAGAAAAGCTCCGCAAAGTCCACCAGGAAGCGATCACCGAGTTTGCTCGGGTGCAGGGCGCTTTGCGTGATGAACGACTGCAGTGCCTACAAGACCGGCGCTTTTACTCGATTGCCGGGGCTCAGTGGGAAGGCCCGCTCGGCGAACAGTTCGAAAACAAGCCGCGCCTTGAGTTCAACAAGGTTCACTTGTCGGTCATTCGGATCATCAACGAGTACCGAAACAACCGGATCACCGTCGATTTCCAGACTAAGGACGGCACCAAAGACGACAGCATGGCCGATACCTGCGACGGGTTGTACCGCGCAGACGAGAAGCGCTCAACCGCAGATGAAGCCTATGACAACGCGTTTGAGGAAGGCGTCGGCGGGGGCATTGGTGCATGGCGCCTGCGTGCCGAGTACGAAGACGACGAGGACGAGGAAAATCAGGAGCAGCGAATCCGCATTGAGCCGATCTTCGATGCCGACTCATCCGTGTTCTTCAACCTGGACGCCAAACGCTATGACAAAGCCGATGCGACGAAATGCTGGGTTTTGAGTGCTCAGACACGCCAGGCCTACATTGATGAATGGGGTGACGACCCGGTCACTTGGCCAAAGATCATCCACCAGCGCGAGTTCGACTGGTGCACGCCGGACATGGTCTATCTGGCCGAGTACTACCGTGTGGAAGAAGTGTCCGAAATGGTCTTCTTCTACCGTAGCTCACTGCTGGCCAACGAGCAGGCCGAAGACGTCAAGGTCACGCAATCCGATCTGGACCGCGACCCCGAGATGTTGACCGAGCTGCAGGCCACGGGCTTCCGCAAGGTCCGCGAAAAGCGTGTGACTCGCCGCAAAGTGCACAAGTACATCATGTCGGGCGGCAAGATCCTCGAAGACTGTGGCTACATCGCAGGTTCATGCATTCCCATCGTGCCGTTCTATGGCAAACGCTGGTTTGTCGACAACGTGGAACGCTGCATGGGCCATGTGCGTCTGGCAAAGGATGCGCAGCGTCTGACGAACTCCCTCATGTCCTGGCTGGCAACGATGGCCGCCCGCTTCGACATGGAAAAGCCGATCCTCACGCCTGAGCAGATCGCAGGCCATGCCACGATGTGGGCAGAGGACAACGTCACCCAATACCCGTATCTGCTGATCAACCCAATCACGAACGAGAACGGCGAACGGGTGGCAACTGGTCCGGTTGGATACACCAAGGCACCAAACCTGCCGCCAGCCATGGGCGCGCTGATGCAGATCGCCGAGCAAGCGTTGCAAGACCTGATGGGCAACCAGCAGGCCGGCGAGCAGATGCAGCCAAACATCTCGGGCAAGGTGGTCGAGCTCATTCAGAACCGGCTGGACATGCAGGTCTTCATCTACATGAGCAACTTTGCCAAGTCGATGAAGCGATCCGGCGAGATCTGGTTGAGCATGGCCAAAGAGTTGCTGGTCGAGCCTGGCCGTTCGATGAAGGTGATCCAGAACAACGACGAAGCCGGAAACGTGGTGCTGAACAAGCCTGCCTATGATGAAGACTCGGGCGAGGAATATCTGGAAAACGACATCACCAGGGCAACCTTTGAGGTGGATGTTGAAGTCGGCCCATCGTCCAGCAGCCGCCGCGCGTCCACCGTTCGCGCGCTGACTGGCTTGGCCTCAATCACCGACGATCCAGAAACCAAGCAGGCGTTGATCCTGGCCAGTATCGCCAACGTGGAAGGCGAGGGCCTGACAGACCTGCGTGATTGGGCTCGGGCATCTGCGGTGCGTAAAGGCATCGTCAAGCCAACCGACGATGAAAAGCAGCAACTGGCGCAAGAGGCAGCAAGTCAGGCGCCAGATCCTCAGTCTGTCTACTTGCAAGCCGCCGCAGAGAACCAGGCCGCAGACGCTCGCAAGAAGCAGGCAGAGACGGTCGAGACGATGGCCAGCGCATCACTCAAGCAAGCGCAAACCCGCAAGACCTTGGCTGACACATTGGGCGCCCATGTAGCGCAGCAACTGAGCATTGCCGATGCGATGCGTCAGGCCGCTACGCCGCCGCCCGGTGTCATGCCATCGTGACAGGAATAAGCCGCGCTAATACTTGGTGGGCGTTTTGATTGCTTATGCAGCATTCGCCCCGCTACCATCGCGCCAATGGTTACCCCCGTCCGTTGATCGGGGAGAGCAAAGGCAAAGATGACGCAGGAAGTTTCCGACCAATTGGATGACGACATCCAGCCGGCAGGTGAAGCAGAGCAGCAAGTCGAGCAAGACGGCGAGATTGAGCAATCAACCGATCAAGCAGCGTCCGACGAAGCAGCGAATGACACTGATGGCGAGGATGATGAGGTCGTTGTCCAGATCGGTGATGAGCAGCCAGAAGCCACAGCCGAAGATGATTTCGACGGCCAACCCGCTCCCAAGTGGGTCAAGGATCTGCGCAAGCGCAACCGGGAACTGACTGCCGAAGTTCGTCGCCTGAAGGAAACACGACCGCAGCAAGCGGACGCCGATCCAGAGATCGAGGTAGGCGAAGAGCCCACGCTCGAAAGCTGTGAATACGATCCGGTGGCCTACAAAGAAAAGCTGCACGAGTGGTTCCAACGCAAGAGCAAGGCCGAAGAGGCGCAGCGCAAGAAGCAGGAAGCGGAGGAAAAATCCCGCGAAGCCTGGGCCGAGCGTTTGAGCACCTACAAGCGTGCCGCCGCGTCTCTCAAGGTCAAGGACTTTGATGAGGCCGAAGACGTCGTCAAGGAAACCCTCAACATGACCCAGCAAGGGATCATCATTCACGGCGCCAAGCGGCCCGAGTTGGTGAACTACGCGCTGGGCAAGAACCCGAAGAAGCTGAAGGAACTCGCTTCCATCAGCGACCCCGTCAAATTTGCATTTGCAGTTGCAGAGTTGGAGACGCAATTGAAGGTCACACCACGCAAGCAAGCCCCAGCCCCTGATCGGGTTGTGCGCAGCTCGGCCCCCGTGACTGGTTCGGTTGATTCACAGCTTGAGCGACTGCGTGAAGAAGCCGCCCGCACAGGTGACATGTCCAAGGTCATCGCATACAAGCGTCAGATCAAAGCACGCTCGGCGTAAGCGGCAAGCCTCTACAGAGGCAACGGCATCACCCACCGTCAACGGGTAGCGACACGAGGCCACCGTCCGGCCCTGAACGGATGAGTCAAGCGAAGCGGTTCACCCCGCAAACCTCAACTCATCCAGCAAGGAGCCATCATGGCCAACGCATTTTCGAAAGAAGAGCGCGTCGCGTTCGAAAACATCATCGAGGGCTTTCAAGACGCCCTCGTCCTCTCACGCAACGTCACCGTTTTCCCGACTGCATCCACCGAAATGGAACGCAGCGGCGACACGATCTGGCGCCCTCAGCCCCACATCGCCCAATCGTTTGCCGGCACGGACATGACGTCCAACTTCAAGGACAGCACTCAGTTGTCAGTGCCTGCGACCTTGGGTTACAGCCGCTCGTCTCCCTGGACGATGACCGCCAAGCAGCTGCGCGATGCACTGCGAGAGCAATGCCTGGGTGATGCCGCCAAGCAAAAGCTGGCGTCTGACATCAACGTGTCGCTGATGGCCGTCGCCGCCAACCAGGGCACCCTGGTGGTCAAGCGCACCGCCGCCGCTTCCGGCTTTGACGATGTGGCGCAGTGCGAGGCCATCATGAACGAGCAAGGCGTGCAAGCCTTTGACCGTTACCTGGCCTTGTCGACCCGTGACTACAACGGCATGGCCAAGGATCTGGCCGGTCGCGGCACGATGCAAGGCAAGCCTGTGACCGCATATGAAAAAGCGTATGTGGGCATGGTGGCTAGCTTCGACACCTTCAAGTTGGATTACGCCAACCGCTTGACTGCGGCTGCCGGTGTGAGCGTGACGGTTAACGGCGCCAACCAGTACTACACCCCGAAGGCCACCTCCACGGCTTCGACCGGTGAAGCCTCCAACGTCGACAACCGCTACCAGAACTTGGCCATCACCGTGACCTCTGGAACCGTGAAGGTCGGCGACTGCTTCACCATTGCTGGCGTCAACGCGGTGCATCACATCACCAAGCAAGACACCGGTCAGCTCAAGACCTTCCGCGTCACGGCTATCGTGTCGGGCGCAGGCGGTACTGGCACCATCCAGATCAGCCCCCCGATCATCTCGGGTGGCGGATCTACCGATGCCGAACTGGCTTACCAGAACGTGACCGCAACGCCTGCCAACGGCGCGGCCATCACCTGGTTGAACACCGTGTCGGCCTACGTGAACCCGTTCTGGCAAAAGGACGCCTTGGAAATCCTGCCCGGTCGCTATGCCGTGCCGGACAATGCTGGCACCGCCGTGTTGCGTGCGTCCACTGACCAGGGCATCGAAGTCGTGCTGCAGAAGTTCTACGACATCAACACCATGAACATCAAGTACCGCCTGGATACCCTGTATGGCGTGGTGAACAAGCAGCCCGAAATGAGCGGGATCATGCTCTTCAGCCAGACCTGATAGAGCAGCGAGCCTCAAGGCCTAAGCCGCGAGACATGGGCCGCCTCGTGCGGCCCTTTTCATACCCGAAAGGTCTGACATGACCCAGTTCGCACAATTCCCCCAGATGCTCTACAAGGCGTGCGGATCCGAGCAGATCCACGGCGGGCGCTTTTCGACTTTGGTCGTCAGCAACGAGCAAGAGCACGCCGACGCCATCGCCTCCGGTTGGTTTGAAACCACGGATGCAGCGATTGAAGCCAGCGCACCAGCAGAAGACAACAGCCCCGCGACTCGCGAAGAGCTTGAGCAAAAGGCCACCGAGTTGGGTATCCCGTTCAGTTCTCGCACTTCCGACAAGAAGCTGCGCGATCTGATCGCCGCCACCTTGGAAGAGTGAGGCGGCCATGAGCTGGACCAAGGGCGAAATCATCAATGACATCTTTGCCATGCTGGCGATACACGGCTATGTCAGCGACATCGAGCCGGAAGAAGAGCGACTGGCTGGCCGGATTGTCGACACGATGATGGCCGAATGGGATGCGCGCGGCATCCGTATTGGCTATGCCCTGTCGTCCAGCCCTGGCTCGCTCAATCTGGAGCAAGACAGCGGCGTGCCCTTGTATGCGGTCAGCGCCGTGATTTCAAACGGTGCGGTTCGCTTGGCTGCCGCCAAAGGCAAGGTGGTCACGCAAGAACTCAAGGCACAGGCCAAGACCGGGTATGACCAGTTGCTGATTGACGCGGCTCGGCCTCAACAGCAGCAGCTGCCCAACACCTTGCAGCGCGGCCAAGGTTCTAAACCGTGGCGCACTCGCAACCGCCCATATCTGCCTACGCCTGATGACAGCCCTTTGCGCGACAGCCAAGGCGGCGACCTCACCATTTTGACGGAGTGATGCCACATGGCCATCGAACGACTCACCCAGGGCGACATCAGCACGGCTGCATCGTTCCCCTTCTATGACCCTCAAAACGGGGCAGACCGGCGCGCATCGATCTCGGCGCTGATTGCGCTGATTCAACAAAGCCTGACGTCGACTGGCTCATTCGAAACGCAGTATTTCGGTCCGAACGTCACCGGCTTTTCTGTGACTGTGTCGCCACCTGTTGCTGGCGGCAACGTGCATCTGTTGATGACGCCTACCGCTGGCTTCGCTGCTGGCACTGTGACTTTGCCGGCACTGGCCAGCAGCGTGCACGGGCAAGAGGTGATCGTAACCAGCACGCAAGCAGTCACCACGCTCACGGTTGGCGGCAACGGCGCGACCGTCAACGGCGCCCCCACAACACTGACAGCGAACGCCTTCTTCCGGCTTCGCTTCGATGGCGTCTTGGACGTCTGGACACGGATTGGATAAGGATCAGACATGGCAAGCATCAAAGCATATGGACGCGCAGAAGTCACCGTGCCTGCTGGGCAGTCGGTTTTTGTGGCGTCCTATGGTAACGGCATCACGACTGTGAGCGGCACGGTTGCGCCTGGCAACTCGGTTCCGCGCTTCATGTCGCTGGGCACCGTCAGCAACAACTCATCCACGTTCGGCCCTTATGCGTTTGATCGCACGGTGCGCATTGACGCGGGGCCGGCTGAGGTTGAGTACAGCGTTGGTCTGGCGCCAGAGGTTCGCAGCAAGGCGACAGCCTACATTTCAGCTCTGACAAACCCATACGGGTTTGACATGATCGGAGACAGTCGGACGGCTGATTTGATTATTGGGAATGGCCTGAACTCTCGAAACTGGTTCAACCAAGCGTGCGCACGCTACAACCAAGTTCCCTTGCTGATCGGTGCCTATGGTGCTGCTGGCAAACGTTCGGATCAATATCTTACCAACGGCAATTTCGAACTCGCGCTGGCAAGCACATCGAAATGGCTGATCTTTGGTTATCCGGCAGTCAATGACATTTCGCAGTCGGCGACAGGCTACACCGACACGTTTGGCCGCGCGATCACCGCGGGTAACGTTGCCGCATATGCATGTGACAACATCATTAGTTACGCGAAACGGGCCGTCTCTGCAGGCAAGTCAGTGATCATCCTAACTGAGGCTGGGGCAACGACTCTAGCAGCCGCACAAGTAGCCTCTGTGCACGAATTCAATCGACTGCTGAAGCTGCGGATTGCCGAAGTGCCTGGCGCTATTCTGTACGATCCTTGCCCGCTCATTTGGAACGCTACATCTAGCGCAACATTGATCGCCTTCAAAACGAATTTCAGCGGCGACGGCACCCACGCCCAACAGATGGCCGCTCGGGTTGTTGGCATCGACTTTGCGCAAAAAGTGTTGCCATCGCTGATTCCTGCTGATGACTTCACCAACGCGAATATCTCCGATTCCGTCGCGAACGGCACCAACCAGATCTACCGCAATCCTCTGTTCAACACCCTGACCGGTGGCACGGCTGGGGGAAACTTCACCCTGACGAGCGGGAACATCCCGGCCAATATGACTATCTCCGGCAGCGCGTCTGCCGGCCTGGCCGCCACGATCACATCCGCAGCGAATGCGAGCGGCTACGGAAACGACATCACCCTCAATTTCAGCAGCACGGGTGCTGTTGGTGCGCGGATCGACTTGACCCTGACCACAACGGATTGGAACCTGACCGACCTGCTGGAAGGCTTCATCGACATGGATGTCGCATCGGGCGGGACCAACGTATCCGGCGTGTACGCGGAAATGATGATTCAGACGGACGCGGGGACGAACGATCTATGGGCCAACTATTCAGGAAACTCTGGACCGATGGCAACAACCGGCGATACAGGCTTGCGTCTTCGTACTAGGAAAGGGGGGGTTGTTTCTGGCAGCGCATCCAAAGTCGCAGCACAAATGCGCATCTGGGTTTTGTTCAGTGCGGCTGGATCACAGTCAATCACACTTCGCCGCCCTCAAATCATGCGCTACTGATCAGGAGAAACCATGTCAGTCAAATCACCATTCCAGCCCAAGCGCGGCGCCAATCAAAAGGTCACCGCGTCTACCACCGCTGCAGCTATCCCCATCGGCTTCGGCAACAAGAGCTTGCGCGTTCTCAACGCGGGCTCTGTCGTTGGCTACTTCCGAACCTACAACTCGGTTGACGGTCCTGAGGTGGCCACGGCTGCCGATACGCCAGTGGCAGCCTCAGGCACTGCAGGTTCGGTGATCGTGATCGAAAAGCCTCAGGACCATGACAGCGTGTCATACCTGGCCGACAGCACGACCACCGTCATGCACTTCCAGCCGGGTGAAGGCGGGATCTGACGCACCATGCAGATCCCAATCCTAAACGGCGTCTATGCCGATCAGAATCCAGACTTTCGGACCTCATACCCCCGAAATCTGATTCCCGTTCCAAAACAGACGGGTGTGGCTCAGGGCTACCTGAAGCCTGCTGATGGCATCGTTGAGCAGGGAACGGGCCCAGGGCTGGCGCGAGGCGGGATCAATTGGAACGGAACCGAGTACCGAGTGATGGGCACGAAACTTGTGTCCATTTCGAAAACCGGCGTCGTGTCGACGCTTGGTGATGTTGGCGGGGCTGGTCCGGTCACGATGGATTACAGCTTCGACCGGCTTGGAATTGCCTCAGGCGGGCACCTGTTCTACTGGAACGGCTCGACGTTGACGCAGGTGACGGATCCAGACATTGGCTTGGTGCTCGATGTGAAGTTCATCGCGGGCTACTGGATGACAACGGACGGCTCAAACCTGATCGTCACAGACTTGACTGATCCGACATCGGTCAACCCACTGAAATACGGAAGCGCGGAATCTGATCCTGATCCGGTCAAAGCCGTGGATGAGATGCGCAACGAAGCGTATGCGCTTGGCCGGTACACGATCCAGCTTTTCCAGAACGTGGGCGGCAACAACTTCCCGTTTGCGGCCCTGGGAAGCGCGGACATTGCCAAGGGTGTGATTGGCACGCACGCTTACTGCAGCATTGGCAATACTTTTGTGTTCTTGGGCTCCGGTCGGGGCGAGGCGCCAGCGGTGTACATGGTTGTACCTGGAGACGTGCGCAAACTCAGCACGCGCGAAATCGACGTCATTCTCGAATCGTACTCAGAGGACGAACTGTCTCAGGTTGTCATGGAATGCACGGTGAGCAAGAATCACCAGCACGTCTACATGCACCTGCCCAATCAAACATGGGTCTACGACACGATGGCCACGCAAGCAACTGGCGAGCCTGTGTGGTTCTCGCTGGATAGCGGGATGGCTGATCCTTCGCAGTATCGGGCGCGCGACTTCGTCTGGTGCTATGACCGTTGGAAAGTCGCCGACCCTACCACTGGAAAATTCGGCTACATGTCGGCTGACACCGGTTCCCACTATGGCGCCAAGAACTGCTGGGAGTTCGGCACGCTGATGGTCTACAACCAAGGCGATGGAGGCATCATCCACGAACTTGAGTTGTGCGCGCTACCTGGCCGCGTTGCGCTGGGAGACAACCCAACGGTGTGGACGTCGTACAGCCTGGACGGTGAGACCTGGAGCCAAGAACGGCCCAAGAGTGCAGGCAAGCAAGGCGAGCAGCAAAAGCGCCTGATCTGGCGCGATCAAGGCTCATTCACCAACTACCGCATCCAGAAATTCCGAGGCATGTCTGATGCTCGGGTAGCCGTTGGACGCCTTGAAGCCAAGATCGAAGGCCTGTTCACAAAGCCGGGGGTGAGAGGTGGCTAGTCCTGCTGTCACCGTCAAAACCCAAGCGGTTGCGCGGCTGATCCTGGCCAAGCTGGTCGGAAACAACCAGCCCATGATCAAACTGTTGGAAAACCTGACAGAGGATGTCTCGTCAACCCTGCCGACTGGTGTTGATGTGGCAACCGCTTTGGCTCAGGCGGCCCAAGCCGCCGCAGACGAAGTGACTGGGCTTTTCATCGCAGAACCTGGTTATGGGTCTGACATTGATGCATTGCGGCGATCACTTGACGAAGCGCATATGCAGATTCAGGCGATGCGCCAGCAACTGGCAGAACTGGACAAACTGCGCCGGCAGGTCAACGAGCTGCAGGCCTATTCATTTGCGAGCTGAACCATGGCAATGACTTTCACCCAACTGTTTACCCCCGTTCAACTTCCTAACGCGGTTGGTGTGCTTTACACCCAAAGCGTTACGGGCGGGGTGCTCAAAAACGGGCGCGTTCGGTTGTGCAATACCAGCGCCTCGCCTGTTCCTGTGACGCTTTACGCAGATGTGGCAGCTAACGCAAGCAGTGCGGCAAACTGCTTTTTGTCTGCCAAGTCGATTGCTGCAAATGACTATATCGACATCGACATCCCGACATTGAAGGCCGGGGATACCCTGCGCGGATTCGCTGGCACTGCCAGTGTTATCACCATGCATGAGCTGGGCGGCATCATTTGGAGTTGATGCATATCGACAGAACAGGGCTTCCCTCTATACAATCCGCAAAACTGACCAGGCATCAGCCCTGGTTCGCTGAGTAATCGAGCGCCAGCAGCTCACTTCAACCTATATGGGAGATGTGAATGCTGGCCCCGCTCATTCAACATCAAAGTTTTGTTGCCGCGCAGCAGCGGCTGCCGACTCGCGCGATGATTCAGCGCTTGCAGTCGGAAATGGTTCCGCTCTCTTCGGAACTTCCAGAGCCTGAGCACATTTTTCACCCTGGGTGGTATGAGCGGCGCCTATTGGTGCCGGCTGGCATGTTGATTGTCGGCAAGATCCATCGTCATGCGCATCCGGTCGGTGTGATTTTTGGGCGCGCCATCATCGTTAGCGAGTTTGGCCGACAAGAGGTAGGCCCTGGCTTCCTTGATGTTTCAAGTGCAGGCGTCAAGCGTGTTGTTTTGGCCCTTGAAGACACGCTTTTTTTCACCATCCACGCAAACCCTACTGATACCCAAGATCTTGCTCAGATCGAGGCCGATCACATTGAGCCTGAAGCAATCGGCTACAGCGCCGAACGCGAGGTGCTGCAATGACGTGGGGCGCAGTAGCCATCGGTGGCGCATCCTTGGTCAGTGGAATCATTGGATCGCAGGCCCAATCCAATGCAGCGCAATCAGCATCTGATGCACAAGTCGCATCAAGCAATGCTGATATTGCGCAACGCCAGAAGCAATTCGAAGCGATCCAGGCTTTGTTGAAGCCTTACGTCGACTCTGGAACAAATGCGCTAGGAAAGCAGGGTGACCTGATCGGGCTGAATGGTGCGGCGCCCCAAAAGTCTGCGATTGACGCGCTGCAATCATCGCCCATGTTTCAGTCGCTACTCAAGCGCGGCGAGAACTCAATCCTAGCGAACGCATCGGCAACGGGCGGCCTGCGAGGTGGCAACACCCAAGCTGCGCTAGCTCAATTCAGTCCGAACCTACTGGCGCAAACCATTCAGCAACAGTTCCAGAATCTTGGCGGCCTGACAAGCGTCGGTCAAAACGCAGCGGCTGGCGTTGGTAATGCCGGGATGACGACCGCGAATGGAGTCGGGGCCGCGCTTCAGCAGCAGGGCGCCGCACTGGCTGGCAGTGCTTTGGCTCAAGGCAACGCAGATGCGTCTATGTGGAATGCACCGTTCCAAGGTCTGGGAACCTATTTCGGTCTTGGCGGCGGAAAAGCATTTGGCATCCAGGGAGCGAAATTCTGATGGATCCCATCAACTACAACCTTCATGTCCAGTCTCCGTTTGAGTCGGCCCTTCAGGGCTATCAGGCGGGCGCGGCCATTCGAAACGACCAGACCGCCCAACAGCAACAACAGCTTGCCATTCAGCAACAGCAACAGCAAGCCAAGGTCATTCAATCGTTGGTGTCGAATCCAAACGCGACGGCTGACGACTACGCTAATGCTGCTTTGCTTGTCCCTGGCATGAAGGACAACATCAAGCAAGCATGGGAAACCAAAAGCACACAGCAACAGCAAAACGATCTGGGGCACGTTTCCCAAGTGTTCGCAGCCTTGAAAAGCGGCCAGCCTGATATTGCTTTTCAGCTTTTGTCAAATCGGGCTCAAGCTCTGCGCAACTCAGGGAACGACCAAGACGCTCAAAACGCCGATGTCATGGCGAAAATGGTCAAGGAGCATCCTGACTTTGCTACCTCTTTGATTGGGATGAAGCTGGCTTCAATTCCAGGCGGCGACAAAGTCATCACCAACGCCCGCACATTGGCCATGACGCCAGCAGATGTGCGCAAGGCCGAGGCAGACGCCACAACCGCAGAAGTCACGGCAGACAATGCGCCGCTGTCGGCTCAGATCCAGAATCGCAATCTCCTGAGCCAAATCTCAGAGCGCGCGGATCGGCTTGACCTTGATCGCGACAAGCTGACATCTGACGTGCAGATGAAGCTGGCCGAACTTGGCCAGAAAACCGGCGAGTTGCCTGAGTACGTCTCGAAAGCTGTCACCGACGCGACCACTGACTCGATTGCCTCTGATCAGTCGGCTGGCCGGATGTTGGATCTGGCGTCCAAGATCGACCAGAACGCAGCCGCGCTGGGCTCTGGTGTTACCGCCAAAGCAGGGGAAATCTGGAAGCGTGCTTTCGGTGATCAAAACGAGTTGACCCGGATCCGCTCCGAATACAACCGCATCGTGACGCCTGCTGCTATGGCCGCATACAAGAAGGTTGCCAGCGGGTCGACCTCGGACAAAGACATTGAAACCGCGATGACTGGTGTACCGGCTGACACGTCTGATCCCGCCACCATGGCTTCATTCTTGCGCGGTGCGGCCAAGCTGCAGGTCTACGACTCGGTTATCAACAACGCAAAGGCTGAATGGTTGGGATCTGTCAAGCATCTTGGCAAGACGAAAACGGACATCGAGATTGACGGCGTCAAGGTTCCTGCTGGCACGACGTTCAAACAGTTCACCGATGAGTATGTGCCCAAGAAGGTGACGGAGCAGCTTGGCGCCAAGTCATTGGAACAAGTCAAGAGCCGCCCTTATATGCGGTGGGCAACGCCTGATCAATCCGTTACGCCAAACGGCCTTGGATCTGGAACATTCGGCATCCAGCAGGGGCAATGATGGAAGGCGCACCCAACAGCTACAAGGATCCGTTTTGGGCTCGGCTCGCCGGTACGGTCGAATCCAAGCTGGATCTGCCTCGCGGCATCCTGACCAGCGTCATCACATCTGGCGAGCGCAGCAATCACGACCAAGTGTCGGAGGCTGGCGCGCGCACGGTTGCGCAGATCACGCCGACCACCCGCAAAGCCGTCATCGACAAATACGGCATCGACCCCTACCTGAGCCCCGAAAACGCCGTAGAGTCGGCGGGTCTGTTGCTCAAGGAAAGTTTGGCGCGCAATAACGGCGACGTCAGCGCGGCGGTGGGCGAGTACCACGGCGGTACAGATCGAAGCAACTGGGGCAAGCGCACGAACGCATACATCGACCGCGTTCTGGCTGGCATGAAAACCTCCAGCGCAGGCCCATCGACGTTCGACAAGGCCAAGGCCGCAGCGGATGCGGTCAAGGTTGATCCTCAGTCAATCGCCAATGTTTATGCCGCCTACCAGGCCGGCCAGATGACGCCGCAAGAGGCCGCGCAGTTTGAGTCTGATGTGCAGGCCGGGCACATCATGCTGCCGCGTGGCGCATCGCTCAAAGGCCAAGAACCGCAAGGCGCAAATCAAGGCGCGATGGTATTGCCTGCTGGCGTGATCGACGCCTATGCAAAAGGCCAGATGTCACCCGAAGAGAAGGCGCAGCTTGAAGCCGATGTGGCTTCCGGTTTGGTGCGCATGCCCCCTGGGATGATGCTGGGTAACTCGTCTGCAGTGGCGCAAATCCCTGGCGCTGACCCGAATGTGCAGTTCACGCCGCCCGCGCCAGAGCCTTCATTCGGTGACAAGGTGGTCGGGGCCGGTGAGACGGCGGCCAATCTCGTGACCGGTGCAACGGGCGGGACTGTCGGCATGGCGGGCGGCCTGATCAAAGGCCTGGCCGGCGAGATCATGAGTGGGCAATTCGGAACGCCACAGGCGGCAGATCGCATCGAGCAGTCAGCCATGCAAGGCGCGGATGCCTTGACCTACATGCCGCGCACGCAGACGGGCCAAGACTATGCGGCGGCAGCGGCTGACGCGATGGGCCAATTCGTACCTGTTATGCCGCTTACCGGTGAAATGGCTGGACTGGCTCGTTCTGGTGCTGCGGCACAAACAGCCGCGGCAGACGCAGCCCGCGCCACTGCATCTAAAGCTGCCCAAGTTGGCGCCAAGGCAGGCGAGGCAGTCAAACAAGCTGCAGGCGATGCCGGGGCAGCAGTCAAGCGCGCCGCACAGCCAGTGCTCGACATGATGCCCGGAGCCTCCAAGGAATCCGAGCCAACAGCCGGAACCATGGCCAGCGGTGGCGCAGCGGGAACAGACGTGGCAACGCAGCGCCGGGTGGCCGCGCAATCGCTTGATGTTCCGATTGATCTCACCAAGGGGCAGGCGGACCGCACATTTGATCAGCAACGCTTCGAGCAAGAGGCGGCAAAGGATCCAGAGGCCGGAGCACCTTTGCGCGAGCGGTTCGCTGATCAGAACCAGCAAGTCCTGCAGAACTTCGATTCGTGGATTGACAAGACAGGCGCAGAGGCGACCAGCCCATACCAAGCCGGGGTCGTGGTCGACAAGGCCCTGCGCGAAAAGGCTGCCCGCGACAAGGCAGAGATCCGCGTGAAGTATCGCGAGGCTGAAAAAGCCGGCGAGATGGAAGCGCCCGTGTCTATGGATCAACTGGTCCAGCACTTGAACGATCAGGTGCCGGAGGCTGAAACCGCCCCGGTGCTCAAGGTCGCCCGCCAAAAGGCAATCCGGCTCGGCATCGCTGAAGAGGCGCCAGACGGGACGCTGGTCCCGCGCGAGGTGCCTTTGAAGACGGCGGAAATCATGCGCAAGTCGCTGAACCAGGCCACCGACAATGAGCCCACCAACATCCGTCAGACCGCGATCATGAAGGGCTTGATCGATGACGCCACGGACGGCCTCGGCGGCGACCTATACAAGCAGGCGCGCGCCGCTAGGGCTCGATACGCCCAGCAGTATGAAAACGTGGCCGTTATCTCTGACTTGCTCAACAACAAGCGCAACATGGCCGACCGCAAGGTGGCGTTCGAGGATGTCTTCCGCCGAACGATCCTCAATGGCAGCCTGGATGATGTGCGCACCGTCCGCAAGACGCTGCAGACCGGTGGCGAGCAGGGCAAGCAGGCATGGCGCGAACTGCAGGGGCAAACCTTGCAGCACATCCGCGACGAGGCAACCAAGGGCGTGCAAACGGACGTGCGCGGCAACCCTCTTGTTTCTGCGGCTGGCCTGCATCGTGTGATCACCTCGCTCGACAAAGATGGAAAGCTCGACTTCATCTTTGGCAAGCGCGGCGCCGAGCAGCTGCGCACGATCAACGAACTGGCCAAGGTGATCTACACCTCGCCGCCTGGTGCGGTCAACCACTCCAATACTGCCAGCGTGATCATGGCCGCGGTTACAGAGGCTGCAGTAACTGGAAGCCTCACCGGCCTGCCAGTTCCCGTAATGAGCGGGCTCAAAGCACTGGCGTCACACATCAAGGACAGAAAGATTCGCGCACGCGTCGCCGAATCGCTGGGCCAATCGCTCAAACCAGCAACCAAGCAGGCCGCCAAGAAGGCCGCAACCACGACCCACAAGTAAGGACGTAGCATGCTCGCGATCCAATCCCCGTTCCCTCAGTATTACGACGTTGACGGCAGCCCCCTGGATGCCGGGTATGTGTATTTTGGCGTGGCCAACGACAACCCGGAAACGAATCCGATCACGGTGTATTGGGACGCAGCTGGAACACAGCCGGCAGCGCAGCCACTGCGAACAAAAAATGGGGTCATCTATCGGTCAGGTAAGCCGGCCCTGGTGTATGCCAACTCAGATTACTCGATCACCATCAAGTCTAAGTTCGGTGACTTGGTTAGCTATGAAAAGAGTTCGAAGGATTGGACCGCATCGCTGCAAATTCAGTCAAATCTCGCAGCATCTTCTGGGCTTTCATTGATCGGCTTCATCCAATCTGGAACTGGTGCAGTAGCGCGAACCGGGCAAGACAAAAACCGCGAGATCAAAAGCGTTGAGGACTTTGGCGCAATTGGCGACGGGTCTCTGACGACTGCTCAGATGTATGCCGCGTTGTCGGTTGCGTGGAACAGCGCACTAGCTGATAACCATGATCTGTTGATGCCTGCTGGCGCGTATGACTGCGGGACCAACAATTTCCCATTTCGGAATCCTTCCAGCGCATCACTGCTTGATTGTGGTGGTTTGACGATCTGGTGCCAAGGCGAGAAGACGATTCTCAAAACGACTTCGGTCAATGGCGCGGATGTGCTCCAACTCAATGCGCTGAAGAATTTCCACCTGAAGGGTTTCCCGAAAATCACTGGGACCATCAGCGGTACGGCTTCAGGCTCAAACGGCGTGAGCGTGACTAACGGGTTCGACAACATCACGCTGGAAATCTACGGCTACAACCTGCCTAGCCTGGACAAAACCACATACGTTGATGGTGGCAAAGCGCTGACGCTCCAAAACGGGACGACTTCAAACGCCTGCGGGTTGTTGAAGGCCACGGTGATCGCGGATGGTTGCGTGGAAGGCTTTGGCGTCGATGATGACTTGGTGACATCAGCCGGGAAGAATCGTTCCGTTTTTGTGGACGTGATCGCCCGCAATTGCTACATCGGCACGAAGTATGTGGCCGCTGGCGCATCTGGAGCTTTGTCAACCAGCATGACGTCAGGCATCCGCGTGCGTGGGCAATCGATTGACTGTCAACATGGGGTCTTGGTGCAGCGCGCTCATGGAATTGACGTTGATGTGCAAGTCATTTCCACCAAGACCGCAGCGGCCAAGCGGCTTAATCCAAGTGGTGTGGCATGGATAGCATCCGACACTGTGGTGGAGGGCGTGCAGATCGATTATGCAAAAAACGGGATCATCAAAGTCCATGGTAATGCAGGCGCATGCGACTACAAGGCTCAGATCGGCGCGGCATCTGCGGGGTCATCTGGCCTAAATGGGGCAACCCAATACAGTCAGATCAACATCGATTTGGGCGGGACTGCTGCGATTGCAGACTTGAACGCGATCAATTCAGGCGGCAACACGATGAAGGACAGCGCGCTGACAGTTTCCACTGTCACAGCCTCTTCCTTCCCATCTGATTTTGGTTTGGCATCCAATTCAAACCGTCTGCTCCTTGGCAACAAATATGTGGGCTCGTTCACTGCAACTTTGACTGGCTGCACGACCGCGCCAACGGTGAGTGTTTCGTACTGTGTTGAGGGAAATCAGGTGACCCTGAATATCCCGCAGATCTTGGCTACCTCGAACGCGACGGGCGCGACCCTCACTGGGATGCCTACGAACCTGTACCCGGCTGTGAACCAATGGCCAGCCTGCCTCGTTCAAGACAACGGGACTACTAGCCCAGGCCGATTGCTGATTGATACGGCTGGATTGATGACGCTCAACAAACTTGCTTCTTCGATCTTCACGAATTCAGGGACTAAGGGGCTTGAGTATTCGACGGTCACGTACTCAAGAAACTGATCGCAGAGCAACAACATGAAAGACGCACAGATGACGACAGACATTGACCCAGTGCAGTTCGGGGCCCTGACTGCTCAAGTTAAGACGTTGGAAACCCAGGTTGAGGAATTGAGGGCGGATGTGAAAGCCCTCCTTGAACTGGCGAACCAGAGCAAGGGCGGCTTTTGGATGGGCATGGCTGTCGCGTCAAGCGTAGGCGGCTTTGTTGGCTGGGTTGTCAGTCACATGCCGTGGGTTGTGAGCAAGTGAGGCGGATATGAAGCTGATTGACGAGTGGCATCAGGCTTGGAAGTTCTTGAGCGTTCAGGCGAATGTGTTGGGCGGAGCGATGGCGTCGGCCTACGCGACGTTCTACCCGCAGCTCAAGGAAACGATCAGCCCTTCCATGATGGGCTACATCACCGGGGCCGTGTTCGCGCTCGGGATCATTGGCCGGGTGATCTCGCAGCAGCCTAAGCCAGCGGATGAGAGCAATAGTGAGGTGACGCGATGAACATCGAACACTTCGACCTAGCTGAGTTTTCCGCGTCAGAGGTTGCGCTGCGCCGCAGGATCGACAACACCTTGCCGGAAGACTTGGAGCCCAATGCATGGGCTACTTTGTCGATGCTTGAGGCGATCCGGGCTCATCTGACAAAAGTGGCGGGCAAGGACGTTCCGGTCTACATCTCGTCGGGGTACAGAAGCCCGCAACTGAATGAGGCTGTCGGCGGTGTACCGTCATCGGATCACGTCAAGGCAATGGCAGCTGATATTCGCGCCCCCGTGTTTGGATCGCCTTACCAAGTCGCCCAAGAATTGTCGGGCCACGTTGATGATCTGGGCATCGGACAACTCATCAATGAGTTTCCTGGCCCTGGCGGATGGGTGCATGTCTCTACTCGCCATCCTGACAAACTGGTTAATCGCATCATCACGATTACCTCGAAAGGCGCGATTGTAGGAGTGAGGCAAGCATGATTGACCTATCCCTACGCATCGGCCTCATGTTGGGGGCCACGGCGATGATCGGCGCCGGTGTCCTTGAGTTCGGCCACCACGAGCGGGCGGTCGGTCGTCAGGAAGTTCAAGCCAAATGGGACGCCGAAAAGTCCAGCCGTCAGACGGTGGTCATCACCCGGCAAGCCGAAGTCATCCACGAAAACGCGGCCAAGGATCATCTGGCCGAGAAGGTAGACAACCATGTTCAAGACCAAATCAAAGCCGCTTTGGCTGATCGTGATCGCGCTGTGCGGGCTGCTTCAAGCCTGCGCGACGAACTCGCCGCAGTTCGAGCCGACGCCATGTCCGAAACCACAACCCGTGCCCGCCTCGCTGCGGAACTCGCCGCCACCGCCGACAGCTTCGGCGAGTGCAGCACTCGATATTCAGCGCTGGCAGAACAATCTGACCGCCTCTCGATACAAGTGAGTGGATTGCTGGCTCTGGCACCTCAGTGAGCCGATTATCCGAATCAGGATAAGGGCCGATAAAAGACCGAAGCCCCGGCACACGAATGTGCAAGGGCTCCTGATACCAGATCCGCGCATGGCTGGCTGGCAATCCAATTCTATCAACCCCACCCGAGCCATTGCGGCCAGGGTGGGGCTCTTTTTGCGTTTGGGTGTCATTTTGCAGCGTTCAACGCAGCCTCAACCCACGCGGCCAAACTCACACCAGCGTTATCAGCTTTAGCCTGCCATGCCGCTTTTGTGTCGGGGTGGACGCGCAACTCAACTCGGGCATTTTTGCGGGCGTCTGGTGGCACTGGTGGTCGCCCGCGCTTGGCGGGCTGTTTTTGCTCATTCACCTGCAACCTCAGAAAAACTGATCACGTTGTCATCAGCGACAAGCAATTCATCTGCGTATTGGGCATTTTCCTCCGGGAATGTTATGAAAAACAGGTCGTGCTCG
>JAEHJW020008790.1_pt1 | contig 20037 bp, 31 predicted proteins | sample 9271431 | NCBI WGS metagenome assembly JAEHJW02 | reverse complement strand
TCTTCCTCCTACGGGACGAGCAACGTCGCTTCTGTCCCCGTGGCACAAGGATGGTGGATGGTGATTTGCACTACAACCACATCTACGTGTCACGCGCAACCGATCACATTCAAACCGCAGGTTACCGAACAGGCGACGGCCCACTTGGTTCTAGGGCAAGCATACCCGAATGTGGTGGCATCCGTCATGGGTGGTCAGGACGGCACGGCCACATTTGAAACGTTCTCCCAAAAGGACTACGGAGACTTCCAGAAAATACTGCAATCCCAACAAGTCGTGTTCATGCAGAACCCTTATGCCACACCCTACACGCCAACGTATGCACGGTTCGGTCCTCAATCGGGGGGCATGTCCACCGGCTACGGCGTCAAGGCTAAGACAGGGAAATTGAACCCATCGAGCGCAACAGCGCCCCACCACAACACCGCGGTGACCTGGGTTGCGCAGCCGAGGCCTCCGGTTTAGGTCTCACTACCTAAGTAATCCACGCTTGCGCAACCGGTCACAGGTTTTACATTCGCGCGCCCCGTTCGGCTTGGTGCGGGTATTAGCCTCCGAGAACGGGTGCCCGCGCTTACAATGCGTGGGGCGCGGCCTCAAATCCCACTGATTGACCACCCGCCGACGATTCATATTTTCTCGATGGGTCACTGGTTCGAGATGCTGGGGATTAACACAACCCTTATTGCAACACAGATGATCCAGTTCTAGCCCTGGGGGGATTTCCCCTACCCACAGCATATAAGCGGCTTGGTGGGCACGATAAACGTGTCCATCCCATTTGAACATTCCATAACCCCGCTGAGAGTGTGCCACCCATTGCCAACAATCGTTGGATTGGACCACCACGTGGCTCATGAACCTTTCCCGGACTGGCGCGCCCCGCAAGTACATCCTCACACCGGCGTCCCCGTGGCGCTTCCACCGAGCGTAGTGCATCGGGCACAGGCCGTTGGAACTGTACCGTGGCCGGTCACACCATTCGGCAGCACAAACAGTCATAATTATATTATACCATCCTTGTGACCTTCAAAGGAACCCATGTCCTATCCTATGACAAGCGCTTTCACGGACATGTTGCGGTACGGCACGTTCCTGGTGGACGCCCGCTTGACCGTGTTCAAAAAAGGGAAGCGTGTCACAACAATCATCCTGCCAGTTTCCACCATCCGCATCACAATGGACAGGAATTCAACGTTCCGCTGTCAGGGGACCATCGCCGTCGAAGTAGTACCAACGGTGCCACCCCCTCCCTATTTGCCAGTGACACCGGCCGGGTTGCTGTCGCCCCTGGAGAATGAAATCTACGTTGAAACCCGATTGTTGTCCAAAACAACCAACGCCGACAGATACGTGCCTTTGGGACTTTTCTCCATCGACACCACGAAAACGGATGACACCGGCGTGGACTTGCTCGTCACAGTCCATGTCTACACACGCGCTTGGCGTATCGGGCAAAACCTCTTCCAAAAGGCATACACCGTTCCGGCCGCGACAGGAACGTTGGCCGGGGAATTGGAACACCTACTCACACTGGCATGGGATACACCCACAGCGCCCTTGACATTCGGTGGGATCATGAAGACAGGGGCGACCCTCAAAGTACCAGCGCAATCCTTCACACAAGGGACGTCCCCGTGGACAGCCGCCCAACAATTGGCTCTATCCGTTGGCTACGAAGTATGGATTACAAGCGCCACAATCGTGCGCCCCACAACGACAGCCCCCCCTACTAGTATTAAACCGATTGTGATGGCACGACGCGTGCCCACGGGCTTCCTAGGACACATCACAGTCACAGGGGTGACAAAGACAATCACGACATGGCTGCCCACAAAGAGTGCAGGGGTGCAACAACCCTCCTGGTTCTTCACGACAACAAAGACACTGGTCTACGGTTCGGGCACCGGACAGGGAGATTCGGCGCTCTATGGCGACCAATATACGGTGCCCGTGGGTACCCAAATCCAGATGACCACGACAGGAGTGTATAACCAAGTGATCATGACGGGGGCCAGTCCCGCAACGGCACCAGGAGCGACAAATGCGACAGGGACCGCAGCAGCCAACACAAAACCCATCGTGGCCGTAGCTACCACACCAAAGGCGAAGACGACGAGGGTGCGACCGGAATTTGTGAGCACATCTTATATCACCAGCGTGACAGGGGCACGACAAGCGGCCATCAGCCACCTTGCTCAATCCTTGGCGGACGCTTGGCAAGTGACGGTGACGACTGCACCCAACCCCACCCTGCGTATCAACGATATCATTTCGATCACGCGCCCTCGTTTGGGGCTGAATCAAGCGATTGCTATCGTGGACACCATCACGCATACCGTTTCTTTCTCCACACTGACCACCATCACGGGACGGATTATCAAGAACAACACAACCCGTTGGTCCGTACCCAAGGGCAGTTAGATGAGCCGCAAATCTCCCCATCCCTTGATTGGGACATATCACACACTCCTGCGTTTTACCATTCCCAATTGGTACATTACAGGCTCACTCCACATGGGCGTGGTTCACGCCACTAGCGGGAGTGGAGCACATGCTTGGGTAGAAGTAGCTCTCACAGCTATTACAGGACGTCCAGGTTTTACACCCACCAAGACAGTCGTCAAATTGCGATACCTGAGTACGTATGTCCCCACGGTGGGGGATGTGGTGATGATACACCGTGGCCAAGGAAAGCAGAATTCGTCACAATATGTAGTGGGCAAACTCGCCAACGGTCCCCCCCCTGTTCCACCCTTGATCACAATACCGACGAGTGCGACAGGTGTAGCATTGATCAATGGCACCCAAACGTTTCTTTCCCTCACGGTCCCCAATGACGCCCACCCGCATTTGGCCTTTGTGTCGGCCACCAAAGCCGTGACGACGGCCTTGACGGGTGGCCAGACGGCCATCAAAGCCACGGAAGCACCAGCATTGGCCTATTCTCTGTTAACAACAGCAACGGCAGTTGGAACAGCACACAGTGTGGCCAGTGCATTGCTGGTCGCCCCCAACACGACGATCACGGTAACGCAAACGACCGCCATGACGGCCGGGGCTGCTAAACTCTACGCTAGAATCGCGATTATCTAAAGGAATCTAAAGGAGTCACGATGGGTTGGGTGAAGAAACTGTTGGCGAGTGCAACGATTGTGAGCCTCATAGGTTTGGGGGGTGGTGGCAGCCTGGCGGCCGCTACGCCCACCGCCAACTCCAATACGTGTGGGGCCTTGCGGGCGTTACAACGGGCGATCGTGACCACGGAACAGCCAGCGGGGGAGCCCGAAACCTACGTGTGCCCTACATGGATGGCAAGTACAGCCGTCGTCGGTGCCCCTTATGGACAAGGAGCGACGGCGTGGGGAGGACGCGCTTTTCTGACGGCAAATGAAGGCGTCACATGGCACGGTTACGAGTACAACCTCTACGAAACATTCGCGCCGACGTACTTGGGGGAGGTGGCCGCAGCCGTTCCGGCCGGTTTCAACGTGAATGCTTTGGCACAAGCGTGGCGTCCTTTCAACTACGTGGCAGCCGGGCTCGATAGTAGTTCCTGGGAAATCGGTGCGTTTTGGGCCCCCATCGGGGGGCTAGTGGTTCCCGAATATGCCGGGGAACCGGTCCCTTGGACACCTATCACGCAAGAAACATCTCCCTATTCCAATTCGTCTCGAATCTGGTAGTGACTCATCACGACATACAGAAAGGTCCCCAATGACCACGGATGTCATCCTGGATATTTCCAACTACCAACACCCAACAACACAACCTATCACATGGGCCAAAGTGGCGGCTGATCCCGTCCGCGTGGTCGGCGTGGTGCTGAAAGCAACGCAAGGCACTACATACGTCAATCCCTTCTATGCCCAAGACTTGGCCGGAGCGGTAGCCAATCACGTGCCCGTCCTGGCATATCACTACGCTGATTTCACCACAGCCAAAGCCGAAGCCGCGCATTTCTATGCGGTCGCCGGACGACGCGGACGTGCATTGGATGTGGAGACTTCGCCGGACGTGACATGGATGAATGCTTTTTGGGCTGCGTTGCCTGCGGAACCGTTGGAAGAAACCTACGGGTCCGCCAGCACGTTGCCGCGGGCAGTCAAATCCGGGTTGTGGGCGGCGGACTACACATCGAACCCGGGCTTTGGCACACTCTGGCAAGCGGGTGACAACCTCACTGTGGCCGGTATTCCCGCGCCCGTAGACTACAGTGTGTGGCTTGCATCCCCCACTGCATTCAACCTTTTCTTCGGTATCACAACTCCCCCCGTTGCTCCCCCGACTAGTGGAGGTTCCATGGTTTCCGTTTGGGTAACGACCGACAAAAATGGTAATGGCTGGACCCTGACTTCCATCCCGTGGACTTCTTTCCGAGGAGTTTCCTGTCAGGGCAGCTATCCGCCAGTGGACGGCTATTGGGGGGGTATGGCCTGCGCACAAGAACGTACAGGACGCGTTTTGGTGAGCGTGCTGACAACCAAGAAACCCAACAGCGCGGTGCTGGCTTTTGTTAACACGGTTGGATAGGCCATGCGCCGTCACGGTTGGGCCTACACCCTGTACCGCAAGCTAGAGACCACACATGATGCTCAGATTCGCTTCCATAAAGGCGCTATCGCATTTTGGTTACTGAACGTGCCGGTTGCTCTAGTGTTGCTGGTGCTCTTTCCGCACCTTTGGAGTGCTTTGGGTGTCTTCTATGTACTTTTGTTGTCTTTGTATGCCAACGGCGACACTGATTATGATGCAATGAGCGCTGCACAAGCCGCCAAGCACGCACAGATGGCCGAGCGCCAAACCCAACACCCCATCCCCGACAACGAGCCGTAGAGATGGTATACTTTTAGCAGACACTATGACAGGAGGCTACGTGCCGGAGCCTAGCCGTAGAGAACCTCGCATCCTCTTGTGGGATGTCGAAAGCTCACCATCCCTGGGATGGGTGTGGAACAAGTGGCAGACGAACGTCATCGCGTTTGAGGAAGATTGGTATCTTCTCTCCATCGCTTGGAAGTTTCTGGGGGACAAGAATGTCCAGGTCAAAGGCTTAGACGATTTCCCAGACTACCATACACATCCCCAGACAGACAAGCAACTGGTGGAGATCGCCCGTGACCTGTTCGATGAAAGTGACATCGTAGTTGGGCACAATTGCGTGGCCGCCACAACCGTTATCTTGACTGCGGACTTACGATGGGTAGCGGCCGGGGACCTCCGGCCGGGAGATGAATTGGTCGCCTTCAATGAGGGCCGATCCCCCCTGAACCCGGCCCGCCACACGGCTTCGGTGGGACGCCGCTTGCAAAAGAGCTACGTCACCCACAACGTGGTCGTCCGCCGCCAATGCGTGCGGGTGATTTTCGACAACGGAGACGAAGTAATCACCACCCCGGAACACCCGTGGCTCAAATTGGCGGCCCGTGCTGGTGAATATCGGTGGGCGGAAACCCAGCACCTCGCCCCGGGGCAACGTGTACGTAAATTCTTGACGCCATGGCAGGAAGACCGTTCCTATGAAGCGGGGTGGCTTTCCGGTTTCATCAGCGGCGAAGGCAGCCTGAGCCGCAACCCCCATTCCATAGCTGGGATCGCCTTCTGCCAACGGCCCGGGACGACCTGGGACCAAGCACTCGCCTATTGCCAAGTGGTGGATGTCCCCATAGGCAAAGTGCGCTATCCCAAAACCGGGGGGTTGGGGCGTCAAGACACCCTCTATACGTATTCCACGGGCGGATGGCCCGCGGTATTCACCATCCTCGGACGCTTACGTATCCAGCGTTTGATTGATAATATCAATTGGGACAACTTGCCGACGCTCTCGGCGCACGAGGTGCCCACCCCGCGGATCGTCGCGGTCGAACCGGCTGGCATTCACGAAGTGGCCCTTTTAGGCACGTCCACGCGCACGTACTTTGGGGCGGGCTATCCCATGCACAATTCCAATGCTTTTGATAACAAAAAGTTACACACGCGAATGCTGGTCCATGAATTGCCCCCCCCGTCTTCCTACCAGGAAGTGGACACGCTCAAGATCGCCCGGGCCAAGTTTTCGTTCACGTCCAACAGCCTGAACGACCTCTGCCAAGCCTTGGGCATCGGCAGGAAATTACCAGTTGGTACATTCGCTACGTGGCGTGGGTGCATGGAAGGCGATCCCGTGGCCTGGAAGCGGATGAAGAAGTACAATGCCAATGACGTTGTCCTCTTGGAAGGCTTGTACAAGACGCTGTTCCCTTGGTCACCGAAATCCGGGACCCCGAACGTGGCCACCATGGCAGGCATACCTCAAGCGTGTCCTCGATGTGGTTCTGAAGCAGGTATGATCATCCGAGGGTATGTCTTCACGGGGGTCAGTCGGGCCACTAAGGTGCAATGCAAGCATTGCTTCGGATATTCCCGTCACCGTCAGCTAGAACGTATGGAGCCTACGTATGTCCCTGCCTAAATCCACCCCTTTCCCGGATCGCCCTTTGGTCTACGTGGCTGGCCCCTATGTGCATCCGGACCCTGTGGAAAACACGCATAATGCCATCCAGGTTGCGGAACGCTTGCACCAAACCGGGCTCGTCACGTGTGTAGTGCCCCACTTGACCCTCCTGTGGAATATGGTGGCTCCGCACGAGGCGGATTACTGGTACACACTGGACTTGGCATCCTTGGCACGGTGCGATGCCCTCTTCCGGATACCGGGTTATTCTGTAGGTGCCGAAAATGAAATCCGTTTCGCTCACGGGGGTGGCGTGCCAGTCTTTTACAAGGAGACTGCGTTGCTCGCGTGGGCGACGGTGAGACAAGCGGAACGGCAAGCATGACCCTATCGCATCAGCAGGGGTGTGACACGTTGGTTGATCCTCCCATGCCTGGACAGTTTGGTGTCACCATCCCCGAAACTCGGATCACGGACCCACGGACGGGCGGCAGCAAAGGGAAGAAACTGGCGCAATTCAGCCTCATCCCTTCCCGGCCGTTGATGGCCCTCGCCGAACACTATGGTAAAGGGGCTCAGAAGTATGCCGAACCCCGCAATTGGGAAAGGGGTTACGCGTGGGACTTGTCGTTCGACGCCATGCAGCGACATGCATGGCTGTGGTGGGGGGGTGAAGACCTGGATAGCGAAACCGGCAGCAACCACCTGACTGCGGTTGCATGGCATTCATTCGCACTCCTAGAATGGAGTTATACCCACCCAGAATTGGATAGCCGTTCACATGGGTAAAGATCGTGAGAAGCAGAATCAGAAGGGAGCCCCCAAAGTGGCTGGTCAGAAGCAAGAAGTCACGGTGATCCCCGAACGGGAACCCACCGAGGCTGAGGAAGAGCGCACGCGAGCCCAAGCGGAAGAATCTCGCGCCGCTGCTGAGGAATCCAAGGCCGCGGCGGCCCACTGGAATGCTTTGGCTCGCTTCGCCGAGCTGGAAGCAGCCAGTGCGGAAGCACAATTGGAAAAGATTCGCAACGACCGTGACCGGGAAAGGGAAGTCCGCGAACGCGAGTTGGCCGATGACCTCAAGAACTACACCTACCCCTTCTACGGCAACGTGGACACAGCGTCAGTGAGCAAGTGCATCACGCAACTGAACCTATGGCGGCGACGCTTCAAGGACAACCCGGACAAGCCGGAAGTCACCGTCATCCTCAAGTCCGGTGGGGGCAGCGTGGTCGCAGGCATGGCCTTGTTCGACCACATCACCACCATGAAGCGCGAGGGATGGCACTTCACGACCGTGGCACGTGGGATGGCCGCTTCGATGGCAGGCATCTTGCTGCAAGCTGGCACAACCCGATTGGTGGGGGACCAGGCATACGTCCTGATCCACGAAATCCAGTCTGGCGCAATCGGTACCATGGGAGAAATCGAAGACGAGGTTGAATTCCTGCACATGATTCAGGAACGAATCCTCGACATCTTCGCAGCCCGTGCTCACGGCAAGATCACCAAAGCAACCCTTCGACGCAAGTGGCGTCGGCGCAATTGGTGGCTGAACGCCAACGAGTGCGTCAAACTGGGTATTGCCGATGACGTGGGGTAAGCCATGACCGTTTTCATCTTCATTGCCTTGTGCGTGGTCTTGGCCATCCTGGTGTACACATACTACCGGATGCGCAGATGAGGGAGTATGGGTTTCTTCCAATGGATATTCCGCGACCACGGACCCTGGTACTTGACGACGAAAACCGCCTTCGCTAATCCCGACGAACCCGACAAGGGACGCAAGCAGACCCCCCCCACAACGGGGGGGGATTCTGCGCGTCTACGCATCTTGTCCGAGAACGCGCGAGAAGTATGCAAACGCTTCGGCCATACTTGGCATCGCCGCAAGTGCGTTGTCTGTAGCGAACTAGCTGAGGATGCCACCATGGAGGATGTGTTTACGTGACTACGGTACCCGCTCATACAGCCCCCATCACCCACACCTACGTGGTCCATTATCCTACACACGACCCCCGGACCACGGACCCCTACTATCGCACATTCGAAGAATGGCGTAGACAACACGGTAACTACGGGGACTACAAATGCCATTTCGGGGTGGAGCGCGGAGGGGATTTTTCCGAATGTGATCTCACCCATCCCCTGGAAGCCCACCATGCACACATCGAATTCGCAATGATGAACGAAGTAGACTTTGCACTACTTGAACATACATACCCCGGCATCTCGGATGCGAAAGCCTTGGGGCACTGGATGAATAGTACACCCAACCTCATCTGGCTCTGCCGTGTGCATCATCGAGGCCACGGCGGTGTACATTCCGCCACGGCCAGCGACTACGGGGCTGAACACTTCATCCGCCATTTGATCAAATGACTATGACGCCCCGATTTTCGGCCGCCATTCTGGGGGCCAGCGATGGATTGACTTCGCTGTCTGGCGTGATCGCCGGGGGCGCTGCGGCCCATATCGCCCACGGAATCTTGGGACGTACCGTCTTGGCCGGTGCGTTGGCTGCTACCGTGTCTATGGCGGGTGGCGAAATGCTGGCGCAAACACAAACCGATTGGGGGTCCATCATCGCCATGGGGCTAGGCACGTTAGTGGGTGCTGGCGCTCCGGCGTTGCCCCTATTCCTGGGCAATGTCGCTATGGTGGGTTGGCCACTGTTCGTCTTACTGCTTATGGCCGCACTGGCGGTCGTGGCAATTGGTCTAGTGCGAGCTCGCATGACCCACAGAAAACCTCTAAAATCCATCCTACAAACCGTAGCTGTACTTTTAATCGGAAGCATAGTGGGCTTCGCCATGGGGAGAATGTGAAAGAAAATGACTGAATCATATGTTCCAATACCACATCCCGTCAATACGAATGCAATCTGTTCGGAATGCGGTTTGTCCTGGACGTTACACGCGGGCCAACCCCCCACTCTCGAAACATGCGTCAAACTCCTCAAAGGGGCCAAGCAACCATTGGGCGACACATTCACAGGGAACGTGCCCCAGGGCACGTGGCAGCCACCGTGGTGGCGGTGTGGCTTGTGCGGTCAATGGATAGCGCCCGGAAAGCCTCACGCTTGTTATGTGCAACCCATCTATTCAGGGACGACATTCGCGCCCCCACCACGAAAGGGACCTTATGCGTGAACACGGAAAACTAGGAAGGCTACCTGGTCGAATGCCTACGGGACTGCGCACTCTGGATTACTATGCAGCCGGGCCATTGCCGCGCCCGCCCGCTGAATTGGAAGTGCCGACCGTGGCGCATTGGGGAATGTTAGGCAACACAAGCAAAGGCAATTGTGGCGTTGCCGGATGCGAACACGTGTTCATGGCTGACGCGGCGGTCAGCGGCAAGAAGGAAACATTCCCGGACGCACAAGAATGCGTCGGCTACTACCTCCAATACACGGGCGGGCAGGATGCCGGGGTCCAACTAGCCACATTCCTGCTCTACGTGCGCAAAAACGGCTACTACGGGCACCGGGTCGAAGCCTTTGCACCAGTCCATGTTAACGATCTGCAAACGTTGCGCTTTGCAACCTTTGCCTATGGGGCGATCTACCTGGGGATCGTGGTGACGACCGCCATGCAGAACACCTTCCGCGAACAAGGCGTATGGCAAGTTGCGACATTGGAATCAACAGTTCTAGGCGGTCACTGTGTCGTCGGCGTAGGGTATGACGATGTGGGGATCGACGTCGTGACCTGGGGTGGGATCCAGAAGCTCACCTATGCAGCCTGGGCTGAAATGTCTCGCTACGGGGACACCGAGGCTTTCGCGCTCCTCACGGGCGAACTCGACAACGGCGATGGGCGCAACATCAACTACGCCACGCTGCAAAGAGACCTGAACAGGCTATAACAAGTGTAAAGTGGATAGTTAACCGAAACAGGAGACACGTTTGGTCTAGGACCCTCCCTTGACATTGCGACTACCCCCGGGATGGTGGGGCACACGCTTAAAAACGATTGGGAACACGCCACGGAGTTCACTGAGCTGGAGGATTTCTCCGACCGAGCTCTCGCGAGAGACCGGGAATACTGGGAACCAGCAACAACGATGACGCGTGGTCCAGTCAGTTGACTGGCCAGGAGCGCGGCCACGGCGAGATGTGGTGAGCGTGGCGAGAGCTAAACCCATAGAGGCTCTCGTTGGACAGAGTAGGGGTAGAAGCCACCTTAGAGTCAGACCCGTGAAGCTCCTTCCCAGGAGTTCATTGGGTCGCCCTATGCCCAAAACACGGTGACGCACAGAGTGAGCCACTAGGCTGGTATACTTTCTAGTGAGATGATAAAAGTTTCCCGTTACGACCGCGGTGGTGGTTCTCCCTTAGGGGTGGGCGCTGCCGCGGTTCGTGCGTGTCTGATGGAGCCGATTGGAGGAAGGGACCGTGCCCCGTCTTGACACAGATGCCCCCGAGTACCATTTCCCAGACGAAGAGCCGGACGTACACGGTATCACCGGCTACGGATGGGATCAAACCAACGAGGCCCATGGTTACTGCACGTTTTGTGGGCACCGTTGGGAACACACCACGGAAGATTGCCCTTCACGGGCACCCAAAGCGCCCAAAAAGGAGACCATGACTGACCAGGCGAAACGGAAGGATGCTCGGGACACGAGCTGTAAGCGTTGTAAGCACCCTCGTTCTCAACACGAACTCATAGGGTGTCAACGATTCAAGCGCAGTGGTCAGTGGTGGCGCTGCACTTGTCAAGAATGGATACCACCCAAGGAGGCACATCGTCATGAGTCCAATTCAAAAGACTGACCCTACGCGCCCACCGCATGACGCCGTGGTTCCCTTCATCGGGTTTGCGCTCTACCTCTTCTCGACTGCCTGGGTGGGGATGCTCTTGCTGGGGGCCGTCCACGGTTCTGCGCCCATCGTACCGGCTCTAGGTTACTTGGCGACGGTGGCTTTGTTCTACGTTGGAGCGCTCATCACGGGTCTGGGAACCGCGACCGGTTTCTGGCGGGTAGAACAGCGTGCCAAGACGCTAGGGGCGCTCCACGTGGCTGCGGCGGAAAAGACGTGGACACCGTTGGCCGCAGCATTGCGTAACCGGGGGTCTAAGTGATGCCGTACATCGCGCCGTCCAGGCGACACGCCATCGACCAAGGGACACTACCCCGGGGGGTGGGGGAACTCAATTATGTCCTAACGCAAACCATTGTGGAATACGTGCAGCGTCGGGGGATCAGTTACGCCACCCTGAGTGAAGTGCGGGTGGCCCTGTCCGACGCAGGCACGGAATTCTATCGGCGCATCGTTGGGCCTTACGAAGACCGCAAGGCCGAAGAAAACGGTGACGTATACGAACCGCTTCTCGGAAAGCTAGAAGGATGAAACGCACGCCGTTGCGGGCGAAGTCCAAGAAACGTCAAGAGCGTGACCAGGACCCGGAACATCGACAGATCCGGGAACGGGTATTCGCTCGCGACGGGTATACGTGTCAAGCGCCGAAGTCGTGGGGGGTGTGCTATGGGGTGCTCACCCCTCACCACGTCGTCAAAGCATCGCAAGGAGGCGATTACTCCGAGACAAACTTGGTCACGTTGTGCGCTCATCACAATGGTCTGATTGAATCAGATAGTGTGATTGCACACGATGCCCAAGAGCAAGGCTTGGTGAAGAAATCATGGGAATCATAGGAAAACCGCGCGAGCAGATGCATCTTCCTCCCAAAGATTCGCTAGAAAGCGAATTGATTCAATGCGCCGCCGTGATCTATGTGTGGCTCGAAAATCGAGGTTGGAATAGGAGCGACATCGCTATGGCTATCGCCACGGAACGTAAAGCGCAGGATGACAAATGGGGGGATCAATCGCGGCATAGTTTGTTGCGATGGTATACTATCCTCGCCGAGGAAGTGGGGGAAGTGGCTAAAGCGGTGTTGGAATCGTGACAACCATCCCTTCGCGTCCGTATGCGATCATCAAAACAGGGCTCCCTTCCGTCACGCAAGTGTTGGAAGAATTGTCCAAACCGGGTCTGCGATGGGCGGCGGCACGTGAAACGGCGAACTTCGCAGTCCACCACCCCGGCGAATGGATGCACTTGTCCGATGAACAAGCGGTGGACAAGCTCTACCGCCATCATGGGGGAGTGTGGGCCAGTCGTGCGGCCATGGGCACTCTGTTGCACCGTTGTCTCGAATATCTGGCCAGCGGCAGGGACTTGTCGCCCGAAGTGGTCGATACCCTCTTGCGTACCGCCATGCAGAACACAAAGGACTGTCGCTTGTGGTGGCAAGAACCGTATGACAAGGTGCATGAACGGGTCTTGGGTTATGTGAACGGCCTGGAAGAATTCTGGCAAGACTACGCGCCGGAAGGGGTGGCGTCGGAAGTGGTTGTACGTTCACCGGGCAACTACATCGGGACGGCGGACTTGTACGCCACCCTGAACGACGATCCCCGGTACACGTTGCTGGACCTTAAAACGACTGCTCAGCAAGGGGATGGCAAAGGCTTCTACGCAGATTCCTACAGTCTACAGCTCCACGCCTATGCTCATGCGACCGAACGGATCCACTATGACATCGACCAAGGACGCGTGGTAGAAGCGGGAACGCGTGCTTTGGCGATGCCCCAACGTCTAGCCGTCTTGCACTTGCAGGGCAATACACGATACACCCTATGGGAGATCCCGCTAACACGGGGTACCTTTGACCAGTTCATGGCCCTCTTGCAAGTGCATCGGTGGCGCAAGAACCCGCCGAAAGCGCGTTTGATCCTTCGAGAAAGTGCTATACTGTAACCCAGGGGGACGTCATCATCGCCGGTGTCATTGCGAGATGCGTCAGAGTTTCCTGACACTCTACCCGATGTCAGGATTTCCGGACATTCTTAGCGATGGTGGGAGGATCGCCGAGCATGGAATTCAAGGAGGAGAATAATGGCAATTGACTTGTCTACATACAAGGATGTGGCTGCACGGTTGGCGGACTTGAAAGCGTTGTATCCCGACGCGACCTTGCAACCGCTCAATCTTGAATCACCGTTCAAGATTATCACGGTGGGGGACCAGACTTTCGTGGTGTACGTGGCGGCGTGCTACCGCACCCCCGATGACCCACGGCCTGGCATTGGTGTGGCATGGGAACCCTTCCCCGGCAAGACGAATTACACGCGCACATCAGAATTGATGAACGCCGAAACGTCGGCTTGGGGACGAGCCATCGTGGCCACGTTGGCCAGCGAATCCCGGGCCATTGCATCGGCTGAGGAAGTCCGTAACCGTAGTGCCGAGAATGACGAAGAGGGTCACGTCTACGGCCGCGGTGAAAAGGCCGCGGCGGGGACCACTGATGCTCCAACGGCCAACCAAGTCAAGTTCCTGCACGCGAAGGCCAATGACAAAGGGTTGAGTGAGCATGACCTCAACGAACTGTCGGCCCGTCTCGTGGGGACCAACGTCGAGAACCTTTCGAAGGTTCAAGCCAGTCGGCTCATTGATGCCGTGCTGGCATTGCCCTAGGTTCCGAACGGTCCCGAAACCGCTATAATGGCAATATGAAAAAACCGCCAGAAATCGCCCTACGCGTGACGCGACCCTCGACAGAACGAGCACGTTTTCGCTTTCCCCGGCGCAAGCCGGGTGAAGCGTCTCCGTGGCCCGTAGAAGCTGTCCATCGCTATTTGGTGTGGGATCAAGATACAAGGCGCGCTCAATTCGGTTCTACCCGCACAGAGCTTCCTGCGGGCCCTCGCGCCGCTTTGGTGCGCCATTTACTCGAAGGATGCAATTTCACCCATTTGAGTACCGTGTCGACTCGGGTGGGGCGTTGGTATCAGCGAGGTTTGACCGACGCCGAAGCCGATAATCTGGCGGTGAGCCTGGGACACCATCCGGTCGATATCTGGCCGGAATGGTTCACAATTCCATTGGAGCCAGATACAACATGACGATCTACACGTTTGAATGTCAGCAATGTCACACGGCTTATTCCCGACACACACGGGGGGACATCCACCGTCGTTTCTGTTCGAAAGCGTGTGCCGTTGAATTCATGCGTAAACCGCCTGGCCAAGCCGAATGTGGCCAGTGTGGCAAGATGTTCGAATACCAAGGCGCTCGAAAACGTCATCGGCCGCCTCGTTTCTGTGGACACGAGTGTCGCCAAGCGTGGCGTCGGAATCGTTATCGGGAGAATTACTGTTTCACCCTAGAACCGTTGCTGCACTTGCTCCCTCGCCATCCTTTGCATTCGTCAGCGTACACGTTTGGGGATAGCGAACTCGCTTCTCGATGGTTCGAATATGAGACAAAGAAATACACCCTGATGCGCACCCTGCGCACGGCAGGGTGGTCCGAGGTCACTGTGAGTAATCGCGTGAACCGTGCTATGCGCCAAGGCTTGACTGCGCAACAGGCAGACGAAATGGCCTGCGCGTTAGGATGGCACCCGGCGGAAGTGTGGGGGCCCGAATGGTGGCAACATGCGTGAAGACCACAATTGCTTTCCGAAGGGTTGTGCCGGGATGCACTTCGGCGATCCCAATGAAGCCCGTGCCCACGGTTATCCGGTTTTCTGTTTCCCGTGTGGAGACGCCCAACGGGCCGGGCGATTCCAGTGTGCCGATTGCGGTCAAGAATGGAAATGGTGTGGAACCGGGTGGTCCCGCGTATGAGCCTTGAATTGGTTATTGACCGTTTGCAAGAAGCGGGATGTAATCCACAACGCAAAGGGGATGAATGGGAAGCACGTTGTCCTGCACACGATGACCGTGTGCCCAGTTTCGCCGTTTCGGAAGAGACGGATGGCCATGTCCTGGTGCATTGCTTTGCGGGTTGTGAATTCGGGGACATCCTGGCGGCTTTACACCTAGAAGCCAAAGACTTGATGCCCGACACCGAACCGGAACCGGAACGGCAAGAAGTAGCCCACTATCCCTATACCGATGCGCAAGGGACGCTGCTGTATGAAGTCGTGCGGTATGTGCCTAAAACGTTTCGGCAACGCCGCCCGGATGGGTCCGGCGGTTGGATATGGAACATGGAAGATACGCCCCGGGTACTCTACCGTTTGCCCGATGTCCTGGAAGCGGTCCAGACCGGCAACACGATTTGGGTACTAGAAGGCGAGAAAGACGCAGACACTTTGGGTGCCCAAGGCGTGTATGCTACGACTATGCCGGGCGGCGCAGGTAAATGGCGGCACGAATATACCGAAACCCTCACTGGGGCTCACAAAGTGATCATCGTGGCCGATGCGGATGAACCCGGACGTAAACACGCCCGTGCGGTGGCGGATGCTCTTTTACCCCATGTGCGTGAAGTGGGCGTCGTGGAACCCGCAGCGGGCAAAGACGCAACGGATCACGTGCTCGCGGGATATGGGTTGAAAGACTTCCGTCTGTCCTATCATCCGGGTGAGATCCGTGCTCCAGCACGTTCCGTGCGCCTGATTTCGGCGTCGAATGTGAAAGTGCGCCCCGTGCGGTGGATATGGGAGAAGCGTTTCGCTGCGGGCAGTCTCTCATTGCTGGCGGGGCGTGAAGGTGCGGGGAAGTCGAGTGTGTGCTATGATGTAGCAGCTAGCCTCACGCGTGGGGTGCTGCCGGGCTGTTGCTACGGGATGCCCCGCGCAGTGATCGTCGCAGCTACGGAGGATTCGTGGGAGCATACCATCGCCCCCCGGTTGATGGCGGCTGGCGCAGACCTGAGTAGGGTGTTTCGCATAGAAGTGGATAATCACGGGACGATTGAAGAAGTGGTGTTGCCGGTGGACCTAGACGAATTGGTGCGTGTGGGCCGCGATGCGGGCGCTGCATTGCTCTTGCTGGACCCGTTGCTTTCGCGTCTGTCGTCGGGCTTGGACACCCATAAGGATGCCGAAGTGCGTCGTGCCCTGGAACCGTTGGTCCGCGCTTCCGCGGAAGCGGAATGGGCCACGGTGGGGATTATTCATCTCTCTAAAGCATTGACGAGCGACCCGTTGCAGCAAGTCATGGGATCTCGTGCCTTCCCGGCCGTGGCTCGGTCTGTTCTGTTCGTGGCCCCACATCCGGACACACATCGGGTGCGCTTGTTGGGCCAAGTGAAGAATAACTTGGGAGAGTTTGCACCCAGCATCTTCTTTACCATCGAAGGACGCCAAGTGGCGGACACGGACGAAGGCCCCGTATGGTCTTCGCACGTGCGATGGGGGGACGAGACTACAATGACTATTCAGGAAGCTTTGGCCGGGCGATCTCGCGCCACGCCTTCTACTGACATGCCGGAAACAGTTCGAAGGGATTTACAATGACACCGAAAGGAGTATCCAATGAGGATCGGACAACCGCGCAGGGTTATACGCACGCCTGCGCCCATCAGCATTCCCGACTCGCCCAGCACATTGCCGGAGCCAGTACACACTCCGGCCCCTGCCACGCCTTCACCTTCGAGAGTACCTGTGCCCGCCTAGACCTTCCCATCGAAGAACAGGAAGACGGTTTCCTGGGGTGGAAACTGGTGATCGTGCGTAGTTGCGGATGGACAAACCGCGAACGGCGTTGGACGAGTTTCTGCGTTCAATCCAAGATGTTCGATGAAACCGTGGCGCTCACAGCCAAGGCCCGGTGTCGATACCATGACCACCGGGCCCCATGGCCCACGTGCGCGTGTGGATTTTACGCTTGTGCGGAACGTCTGACCCCCTATCTCACACTGGCTTTGGCCGAAGTGGAACTACGGGGCACCGTTATCGAGCATGAAGACCCGAAGGGATTGCCCGTGTGGCGTGGGGAATACCAACGCATCCTCTCCCTCGAAGTGGCCGTCAATTTCCCGTACAACCCGTTGACAGTCACGCAAGCGTTGGGGGTCGAAGTCCGGCGACCTTCGGACTGGGATCTGATGGATTCGATCCAGCGTGAGTTCGACATTTGGATGCGCAACCATGACGAGCAGTCCGAGTAAAATCCGAGGTACCCGTTTCGAGACGGAATGTGTGAGGTTCTTTCGCGACCACGGGTTCACTAAAGCTGTGCGCAACATGAACCAAACCGGGGCCAATCCTACACGCTTTGATGTGTTGGGGATTGCAGGATGGGCTGTGGAATGTAAAGATGATGCTCGCATGTCGGACGGGAAGGCCATGGATGAAGCCATACGCAAAGCGTATCAAGGGACGCCTGTCGTGATCCGCAAGCGTCGGGGGTGCGCGATTGGTCGTAGTTTGGTGATTATGGAACTGGAAAGTTTCGTTCGACTCGTGGGGGACGCATGACTACCTATACGGCCAAGCAAAAGCGTGAAGCACAGAAACTCGCCCGCAAGGTTGAAGCCTGTCGTAAAACGCTAGAGAATCTCGAATATCCCGTGCTGATCGAACTAGCGCGACGGGCGGACGCAGAAATTGGCATCGACGTTTACCATTCACGATTGGCTGTAGGTGGGCGTAGCAATTTCGCGGATTCCGTGGTCGAGCAAGCGATTACCAGGTCCACGCCACCGGACCCCGTGGGGGATTACATTGATGAAATTCATCGGCGCATCAACGAGATGGTCGTGATCACGCGCCGGTTGGATTTTCTGCTCTACGTCTTGACCCATGGGGCCAGCGGGCACCAAGGTGCCCAAAGGGAGACACATTTACAAGGCGTATGTACGGTTGCGAGCTGCCCGGAAGCGCCGTCCGGGGTGGGGGAGGATCGCCTGCGAAGCGGTTTTTGTCCTACGCACTACCGGGCGTGGCGTGCATGGCGAGCGCAGAACCCTTCACCCGATCCCGGTTCTGCGCGTCGCTCATTCATCATGCACACTGCCTGACATATTTACAGATAACCTCCCCACCCGAAACTGCGCTTCTTCTTTTCGGGGGGTGGGGTTGTGGGGACCAATTGTACTTCGCGTACCCCTCCCTGGATGAGTAAATTCCCCACCTTTTCCATCATGACGAGGAATTTGCTAATTTCGGCCGGGCGTATCCCCAAGAGGGTGAGAGATTGAAGCCCGGCGGCCCAAGCGTGAGCCTGTTCCTCCTGTGCCAAGGAAGAAACGCCTTCCTGAATCAACCCTACGACGCAGGCGATGGCCGCTGTGCGTTCGTTGCCCATGAGCTCTTGCAAAGCCTTGGCAATTTCTTCGCTCAACGGCGTGTCCGCCGTCTCTTTCTCTTTCTCATCCCCCGATGAACGGATGAATTTGATCATACTCTACTCCTTCCGGATTGAGACATCAGCCACCGAACCAAACCGGGCGTAGGTCGTTGCGCGCAGTGATCCGTGAGACGACGTTCGTGGTCTGTTGAGGTTAGTGCTTCGTATTCTTCCTTCGTCATGGCTTGTGTGAAGGGTTTCTCCCGCTTAGAGGGCGTCATGGCTACCCCCGCCATTCGGCACTCTCGCAATGCGGCACCAGATGTGCGGGGAACACCGTTTCTGTGTCTCAGCACTCACGGTTGCGTCCTTCAGCTTGGTCCGCAAGTTCCTGTAGGAGCTTGCCATCGTGGTAGAAACCGCTGTCACTGATTCTGCCACGTCGATCGGTGCCAGCCGACTGGAGCACGATGCCAACCTGCCGCGCTTCCTCGGGCCAGTGGAAGGTGATGGTGATCGTCTTGCCGTCCCGGCCCAGTCGAATATCAGGTGGCATCGCTCGGCTCCTGGGGATGGAGGGCCGCGGCGGCAATGGACACGACTGTGTCCGGCACCCTGACCTCGCATGAAGCAATGAGTCCGAGCGCGGCCCGTAGCCGCTCGACCTCGGCGACGAGGGTATCGACGTTTACGCCCGCGTTCCGCAAGCATTCTACCAAGAGTGTGCCGTCACAAGGTTGGTAACCCTCATACCATTCACGTAGCAATCCGTTGAAGAACCCCGAGAGGTCCAGCCCTTTGATCGCTTCGATGTCCAGGTCAGTCATCGCTTCTTCTCCTACTCAGTTGTGTGATGATGTAACTTCCTTGCCACACCCGTTCCCTTTCCGGATCGGGCGTGATTGACGCCGCCCATTGGGCGATCTCGGCCGCGCCGAACGAGAGCGACGTGAAGATATGGGGGACCAATCGAAACTTTTGAGTGTCAACCTTCAATGCCTTACAAGCATCTATCGCCCACAAGTCCGTGATCCTTCGGTATTCCTGATGGGAAATCTCTTGCCCCAACAATTCCCTGTGAGCAAGGAGAACAGGGATGGTGTCCGGTAAATCCGGTACTGCCGTGTAAAGAGCCGGTAACACATGGGTGAGGAAATCCACTTTCCACCAATGCGTCATTCCGTTTGTGACGGTGCCGATGGGCACGATAATCCGTGCCTGTTCAAACGCCACTTTGTCCGGTGCGGTGATCGCTTTTCCCATCCCCTTAGCCGTCCACAACACCGCGGGCCACGTGACGGGCATATGTTCCGCCACGCCGCCCAAACGGGCCAAATGCCACCCGGATCGACACAACACGGGCGTCTCGGGCGGCGTCCAACTACGGGGACGTACCGGCCACGTGATGCCCGTGAAAACCGTGCTCCGATTGGGGCGCAGCCACTTGTAGAATTCATCCACCGAGCACCTCCAGGATTCTGCGCCCCTGCCACTCGCGCTCGGCGATGCAGGCGGCGGCGGCAGCGTCGGCGGCGGCGGCGGCGTAGGCGTAGGCGGCGGCGGCG
>JAEHJW020005855.1_pt1 | contig 20038 bp, 29 predicted proteins | sample 9271431 | NCBI WGS metagenome assembly JAEHJW02 | reverse complement strand
TCCGGGCGGTCGTTGAGGCGATTCGGCAGGATGTAGTAACGGAGGAAATCATTGCTGCGGCGTATGCGGCGGAGGCGTCGGCGCGTGCGGCAACGGCGGCGAATGCGTCGGCGGCGGAGGATGCGTATGCGGCGCGTGTGGCGTATGCGGCGTCTTTGGCGTATGCGGCGGGGCGTGCGTCGGTGTATGCGGCGGGGCGTGCGTCGGTGTATGCGGCGTATGCGGCGGCTGCGGCGGATGCTGCGGCGGCTGTGGCTGCGCGTGCGGCGTATGAGGCGTATGCGGCGGCTGTGGCGGCGCGTAATGCGGCTGCGGCTGAGGGCGCCGAGATGAAGGCGCAAATAGCCGACATTCTGCAGTTTTTGAAAGATATTTGAAAGGATGAGGATTATGCTTATCACTGCAAAAATGAACCGGGATTTCAAAGCATGTTACAGCGACGATAGGTTGGACGAACTGTACGGGGACGGCAAAACACCAGAACAGGTCGCAACGCTGCGGACGGGAGCGTGGGCGGACGTTTCGGACACCGACAGATGCTGGATTCTGTGGCGCGTAATTGCCACAAAAAACAAAGCCGGTATGCGGGAGTGCCTCGCTCGGATGGTGGAGCGTGTTTTACCTGCGAACTGTGATCCACGAATCCGGGCGGTCGTTGAGGCGATTCGGCAGGATGCAGTAACGGATGAAATCATTGCGGCTGCATATGCGGCGTGGCGTGAGGCGGCTGCGGCGCGTGCGGCTGCGGCGCGTGATGCGGCGTATGCGGCGTATGCGGCGGCGCGTGCGGCGGCTGCTGCGGCGTATGCGGCGTATGCGGCGTATGCGGCGAGTACGGCCTATGCGGCGTGTGCGGCTGCGCGTGCGGCGTATGAGGCGTGTGCGTCGGATGCTGCGGCGGATGCGGCGTATGAGGCGCAAATAGCCGACATTCTGGAATTTTTGAAAGATATTTGAAAGGATGAGGATTATGCTTATCACTGCAAAAATGAACCGTGAATTCGGCGCGTGTTACAGCGACGATAGGTTGGCCGAACTGTACGGGGACGGCAAAACACCAGAACAAGTGGCAACGCTGACCGATGGCCTATGGGCGGACGTGAGTGATCGGGACAGATGCTGGATTTTATGGCGAGTGCTGGCCACAGAAAATAAAGCCGGTATGCGCGAGTGTCTGGCTCGTATGCTGGAGCGTGTTTTACCTGCGAACTGTGATCCACGTAGTCGCGCGGTAATTGGTGCGTTGCGAGAGAATGCGGTAACGGATGAAATCATTGCGGCGGCGTCTGCGGCGGCGGATGCGGCGTATGCGGCGTCTTTGGCGTATGCGGCGGGGCGTGCGTCGGTGTATGCGGCGTATGCGGCGGATGCGGCGTCTGCGGCGCGTGCGGCCTATGCGGCGTGTGCGGCTGCGCGTGCGGCGTATGAGGCGTGTGCGTCGGATGCTGCGGCGGATGCGGATGCGGGCACCGAGATGAAGGCGCAAATAGCCGACATCCTGGAATTTTTGAACGGTATTTGAAAGGTGTGCATAAAATGGAATACTCAAAAACACCCCTTGAAGTGCTTAGGGAGACCCGGCGGCAATACATGCTGGAGTTATGCCTGCTGGAGGCCGAGATAGCCCGGCGCGAGGCCAGTACCGTGCCGGAGCCGGCAGACTATCCGATCATTCCGACGCGAAGGATTGGCAGCGACGGGCCAGCAGAATATTAACGATCTCCTCATCTAGTTGGCTCCCGGCGTGGCTCGTTGTCGCGCCGGGGGCTGATGAGAAGGCAAAGGAATAAGCATCCCCCCCCTAGACCCCCGCGTGGGGTCTTTTCTTTTTCCCAATAACGTCCGATAATATAATGTCCAATAACTAGCGCAATTTAACATAACGTGGCAACCTCATGGTGCGGCATGACTTCCGCAGGAAGGCAATGGTAACTCATTAGAGCCGATTTAAGGCGTTCGTCCCCCCGGCATGACGTTCGATACGTTGGGCCGCCTACGGCGTCAAATTAGGTATGGATTCGGGGGCGTCGGGAGGCGTTAAAAATGCCGAGACTGGCCACATTGAAAAATGGGCCTGTTGCGCTCATTAAAATCCAATAAAATCATAGCTATAATGCGGATATGGCAACACTTTGACGGCAACAACCCGTCTTAATAAAAAAAAGACATTAAAAACAGATGGGAAAAAGTAATTAAATAACCGGTATGTGAATCGTTGCCGGATTGGGTAAAAATGATATAAATAACATATATATAATATTATATATATGTGATTTTACTATCTTTTCTTACTCTACGTTTCGCAAAAGCGTAAACAGAAAGCGCAACAAAAAGTGTTGCGCTTTCTGTTGCGCTGTTGCGCTTTCTTTTACGCAAATGTAAAAAAACACAGAAAGCGCAACAGAAAGCGCAACAGAAAGCGCAACGCCTTTGTTTCGCTTTTTAAGGTGGTTATTTTGCTTCTAAAAATAGCCCTTTATGGCCGTTGGGGGAACGTGTAACTAAGGCTATTTTTTCAGATTCAACCAGGGTCTCAATAATGCTCTTGCGGATACGCTTTTCCAGTCGCCAGAAGTTGCGGCTAAATTCCGCGTGCGATACGCTTCCACGTTCTTTGATGAATGCCAACATCTTGCGGGTGGCAACTTCGATCTCCGAATCCCCGATACTGGCCTCGGCCAGTTTGGCGAACCGCTCCGTCAGGTAATCAACGAGTCGGCAGGCCCATTCCATTGTGGCTTCGCCGACTTCCGGCTTCTGAAAGTTCTTCGATGCGGCTGCAATGATGGCAAACTTGGATGCCTGTACCTCTGTTTTACCCCACAGTCCATCAGTTCCATTTATGCGGCCTTCAATCTGATGTGCCTTCCATTTAGCACGGTACGCTAGCTTAATCTTGGTTGCGGCATCTAATTCTGTCACCAGCATTGGAATTTGCATATTACTTAAATTGCCCGGCTCCATTGGAAGATCGCGTCTATTCCACCACTTGCGGACGTGCTCAATTAGTTCATTAGGTGGCAATTCTGGCGTTATGTCGCGTTGGACTGGATCATATTGCGATGGTGGAAGATCGAAAATATTGAAGCGAGCCAACGACCCATCGGATAAATCGGCGGAATTAAGCGAATTGTAGTATGTTCTCGGCGTGGTAACGCCGTATAGGCACACATGCGGATAACGCACCACAATCGGTGATCCTTGTGCGTATCTTTTTCCGTGATAAACATTGTTGGCACGATCAAACAGCTTCATTAAAACCGGCATAATTTGCTGCGATGTAAGGGATGCCATGTGGCTTTTGAGACCTTTAACAATATGGCCGAACTCATCCATTAACATCATGCGGACTGGGCTTTCCTGGATCATAGCCTCAATACTGGCCCCGCTGGTAAAATCCTCGCCCCCTAAAATCTGTTCATCCAGGCCCGCGGCATTGAGTAAATTGCGTATTTGGTGTTGGCCGTGCTCTTTTCCGCAACTCGACGGCCCCACGCCGACGATGTAGACGTTGCTGCGCAGGCCGGTCACACTTTGTATCTTGCGGCCAAAAATGGTGCCCCACAATGCAATACTTGCGGCCAGCGAGAGAATGGGCTGCGGATGGTGGGCGCTTTCATTCATCCATGCTGCGGTATCGCCCAAAACGCCGCCGACATTGAGCAAATCCATCGGGAAATCATCGGCAGGGGTGGCTATTTGCGGTTTGGGCGGTGGCGTGGTGGCAATCGGAGGTAACGCCGTGCGGGACTCCGCCGGCTCACGCTGTGGCCTTTTATAGGCTTGGGCGCAGCTTGCATGAGCTTCGCGGAGCGTATACGGTTGATCGCCTTGTGGGACAGTCTGCTGAAAGCGGCCCATGACCATCTCGGCGTGCTCAAATGGCACATCGGAATCTCGGAGTTGACAGGCGAGCTTAAACCCGTTCTCGTTGCGTTCACCAATACAGGCCTGCTGGACATAATGGTTCAACCAGAACTCGGCGTCCGGCACCAGATCGGACATTTTGTCGTGGATGGGCGGCAATTCGGGTTTGGTATTTGCTGGGACTGGAGCTGGGGTTGGTGACGGAAATTCGCTCATGGCGTACCTCATGCTTGGGTCGGCGTGAAGAAGTGTTGACATTGCGGATGGCGGTTTGTGGTTGGTAAATCCGGGCAATCGCATGATGCGTTCAGGGTTCTTTATTACCCGGTCGGTCTGCAAGATTTCGATCAGGTCACATTGCTTTGACCTCCAAGTATCCCAATTGGTGCAAGGCTCCGTTAAGAGCCAATAGGCGTGTATGCCATGCCCTGACTCAATTAAGACTGATGGATTGGGTATTCCAGCGGCCTGGATGCGGCCTATGGCGTCCTGGCGGCTTGCGCCGTGGTCAAAATCGACGAATAGCGTCCGGGCCAACGAGCAATTCTTGTCGCCGCGTACATTGAGTTTGGTACGCGGATTGACTCCCACGTAGATATGGGCACCCGCTGTGTTCTGGGATTTCAACCACGCCAACTGGCTACGCCAATTTGACGCGGTGCACCATCGCGAGGTTGCGCCGTCGCGTTCCGGGTGATGAACTCTAAATTCGATTATGTCAGAAGGTTCAAAAATTGCGGCAAGAAATTCCCCGATGGCATGTTCCATTTGTCGTTCCTTTTGGTTCCACTATACCACCTTTTGGGGGATACCGCCAAAAAGCATCCTGTATTATCGTTATTCGTCCCGTATCCCAAATAGTTCGCCTTGAGCCAGACGTTTGACTGCAATTTCGCAATATTTCTCGCTGATTTCTATGCCGATAGCCTTGCGGCCTAATGCTTTTGCCGCCACAAGCGTGGTGCCGCTCCCCATGAATGGGTCTACTATCACTCCGTCGCTCATCTTGATGCAGTATTCCATCAGTGACAATGGCTTTTGTGTTGGATGCAGGAATGGGTTCCCTCCACGGCTATTGCCATGCCAATTGCAACTAAATTTATGAACGCGCGTCAAGATATTCGTCCAAGCGAGTTCACAATGAGAGTAGATAAATCCTTCGCGGATTCCGTCCGGTGTTTTATCCCAAACAATCCAGCCGCCAGAGTTTTGGAGTTTGTTCGCGTAATGATTCGCGCCCCAGAGGATCGTTTTAGCACCCAACGCCAAGATAAACGTTGGATCAAATTCTTCATCATCGCCGGTCACGGTTTCATCACCCCACATCTTTGATCCGTTTGATCCGCGTAACGGTTTATAGCTGATCCCGTAGGGAGGATCGCTGACGACAAAGTCCACTTTTCCCAACCTCGGCAGCACGTCGCGGCAATCGCCGCAATAAATGGTAATTCCGTCACGGTCGTAATACGGAGTCATAATTATCCTTCTCAAAACGGTGCAGGCTCATCCATTTCAGCCGTTGCCTGTTTATGATATGTGACCACGTTCCAGTATTTGCCGCGTTTGCGGATTGTCATTTCGGGTGCGAAATCCAGTATGGCCTTGGTGTCGCCCGCGTGCGATTCGCCAATAATCTCCGTAAATTCCGCGACGCTGGCCGGAGCTTTGGTCTCTGGGTATCGCGCTCGCCACCACGCGCGGGCCTTCATCGCCGGCACGCCCGCATGATCGAACAGCAGGAACTCCCGAAAACGGAGCGTTCTGGCCGGATTGGTGCAATCGACGCAGCCATATTCGCAAAACCCCATGCTCGGCCTACCATCCGTCGGGTGAAATATGTCCAGATTGGCCCACGTTATTTTTACCCGCATGGTCTCGCTGGCCATTTCAGATGATACAACTGCGGCCATGCTTGGCATTGAAGCGTGTTTGATCTCCGGTGGAGGCTTGGGAAACTCATAGCCGCACTCTGGGCATACGTGGCAACCTCCGGCCACGACGGTTTTGCACTCCGGGCATTTTTTGAACACACCTGCGGACGTTGAATCCTGCTTTTTGCGTTTATTTACCGCGGCGATCAAATCGACCGGGCCATGCGTGATGATATTGCCCGCAAAGTCCAGCACCAGGCAATTCTCTTTGCCGGGGAAGAGTCTAAATCCACGGCCCACCTGCTGATAATACAGACCCATTGAGTTTGTTGGCCTCAACATCACCACGCAGTCAATGCCGGGTGCGTCAAAGCCCTCGGACAGGACGTTCACATTCAGGAGATACTTTACTTCCCGCGCCGTGAACCGGGCAATCGTGGCATCACGGATCATCTGCATGGTCTCACCGGTTATCAGGGGTGCATCCACGCCCTGTTTAAGCATTTCGGCCCGGACTTTTTCCGCGTGCTCCACGCTGATGCAGAATATCAGAACCGAGTTCCGGTCTTTGGTGCGGTCAATGATCTGGCGGACGGTATCCGGGATAATGGTATCGACCAGATTTTCAAGTTCCTCGGTGATAAATTCACCGTTCCGCAGGTGCAGGTCTTTGCGGTTGACTTCATACAACGAGCGGCTTGTTATGCGTGACAAATACCCTTGCTCAATGAGTTCATCTACGCCAATGCTGTAGCAGATGCGGTTAAGGAAATTGCTTGGCGTGCATATTGGCTGACCGCCCATGCGGAATGGCGTTGCCGTCCAGCCGATGATTACCGCGTTTGGGTTGATGTCTTTGATGTCCGCCAGGAATCGCCGGTACATTCCGTCCGATTGCAGTGGGATGCGGTGGGCCTCATCGACGTGGATGATATCCCACGGCACCGCTTCTCTGGCTTTACGGAATATGCTTTGGATATTGGCATAGGTGAGTGCGTATTGGTGGCTCTTTTGCCGCAGTGATGCACTGTAGACGCCGATAGGAATTTGCGGCTCAATGCTCCGCATTTTATCGACGCCTTGCGTCAGAAGTTCTTTGACGTGCGCCAAAACCAGAATCCGAAGGCCGGGGTATTGTGTCCAATATTTTTTGTTCGCCCATGCCATGAGCGGAGTTTTGCCTCCTCCGGTCGGAATCTGTACGCATGGATTTTCGTCTGGATGTTTCAATAGATGTTCATCCAAGGCGTCCAAAGCGTCTTGCTGATATGGTCGTGGTTCCAACTTAAACTCCGTTGATCGTCAGCTTGACCAATTCGCGACTTGGGTAAACATCCGTGCACCCAAGTGCATTTGCGTTTATGAATCGCTTACCTTTTGCATTTTCATACTCTACAAACATTTTACCATCTTCGCTAACGCCAGCATCGACTTCGCGTGCGTTAATCATGCCGGAAATGTAAATATGTTCTTCGCAACCTTTGATCTGATCCTCTTTTGTCAAGTCACGTTCATGGCGGGGGAGCGTGCATTTTTTGTGGCTATAAAAAGTACACGTCCGGCAATTCACGTCCGGGAACTTCTGGCTCCAGCACAAATCTTTGAAGTCACAATATTGGCACTCTTTGTCAGCCGGGTCAAGACCGATGCGATCCGGTGGCTGCACCATCTTACTGATCTCCTGGGCGCGAGCAATGAGTTCATCTGCGAATTTCGCGTTTATCCGCAGACGTTCCGTGTACACATCATCATCGTTTTTGTTCACGGCAACGAATAAACAGCGATCTAATCCCGCGAGCCGCATACCCACCTGTGCCTGTGCGTAATAATGCGGGTGCGATTTTTGCACGCCCTTGGAGTCCAGCGTCTTGAACAGGCGGTCATTCATGGTCTTGATTTCGAGCAGGTGAACCTCTTTGGATTCAGGCGTGCCATTTACCATGCCGTCGGCCTTGAACACAATCTCGCCGGATTCATCGGTGAACTCGAATTGCGTGTTCGGCTCCGGTGCGTCGGGATCAAATAACGCAACCTCGAATCCGGCGCGTTCAATATCCTCGGCGACGCGAATTTCTTCGCGGTGCCCCGTGTCGAATAGTCGAAGCATCTGGCCAGAAAAATTAGGCATCATGGCCCAATGATATGACAGCCAGATTTTGCGCTGGCACGGCGTGCCGATCCATGACGCACCGATACGGCTTGAGTATCGCGGCTTGTCGGCAGCCTTACGCGCCGCCGGGATCATCTGCGATAGTCGGCTCTGGGTCTGTATTGGGGGAAGCGGAGCCATTCTGTTCTCCTAGTATAAATCTTCTTCGTTTGCTCCGGATTCCCATTATTCTCGATAGTCCAAGGCTTCATCAATATCTCTTGAAAACTTTTTGCAAGCGAGTTTTACCGCTTCCTTCAACGGGCTTTTTACCCAATCCTGATCGACTAGCCAATCCAGATAAAGCGGGAAGTTTTCGCCAATCCATTGCAGCGACTTACCCTTGTGCTTGCCAAACGGAAGCGTAATATCGAGTTGGTTTTCTTTGGGTAATTCTGGAAGTGTAGCCATTACCGTATCCTCAAATGTTTGCCTTGAAACAACTGTGCGAATTTGAGAAGTTTGCCGGCCATGAGTTCAGCTTTGATCTTGGCCTTATTGATTACCGGCGTCATCTCAACGTATTCCGACGGCACTTTCGATTCGTCCGCAATCTCCATCGACGGCGGGGAGTTTTGCAGAGCCAGCTTGAATATCCCGGCTTCCATTTTCTCAACGCCGATGACGCCCATCTGTTCGGCCATATAGAACTTCATCTTTTCGAGGGCGTTCTCGGTGGCCCGCTTGCGTTTGGTCAGTGTGGCGATTTCGACTTTAAGGCCTTCGGATTGTGCTTCCCATGAGCGAATCACGCGGCAACAGGCTTCGAGTTTTTCCTGAATTTCGCCTTCCAGCGATTCCATGGTGTCCAGCACTGTCTGGGCATCAATTTCTTCGTCCACGCCCATTTCGTAGATGCGATTGTATTGTTCTGAAAGTTTGTATAAAGCGGTCATTTGAATCTCCTAAAAAGTTTTAGAAAGGACGGCGACGTTCGGTGAGAATCGCCGCCGTCCGAGGAACAAAAGGATTACGGTTGTTTGTTTCAATCCGCTCCGCTTCAAAAGCGGAGAACTAAATTCACGGTTGCTTCGCGAACACACGCTTTGCGAACGGATGCGGCTTGGTCGGCGCAGCAGTTGTCGGTGCCGCAGGTGCAACATGTTGCTGTTGAGCCGGTGCAGCCTGCTGCTGCGGCGCCTGTTGCTGCTGGTATGGCATGTACTTCGATACCGCGTTCTGGTCAGGATATTGCCCGTCTTTTGATGTTACAATACGAAGTTTCAACACAGCCATACCGTCAATGAGCTCGTCGGTATCCCGTACTCCACACCGGCCAAGGACGGCCATTTCCATGGATTTGCGGGCGCTGTTCCCAATATTGACGGTTTTTTTTTCACCTTCCGTAAGATTTTCCCACGGCACAGATGGTAAAGCCATACTGATACGGTCAAAGAATAAGCGGGCCGCGTATTCTCCGTCCATTATCTGCCAGGTTAAATTCAAATGCTGGAACTGGCCGGACTTGACCACCTTCACAGAAGCATCGGTTATTCTGGCGATGTATTCTCCGACCGGCAAAACCGATCCCATTTCATCTGTTCCCTCGATGTCGTACTCTGGTAACTCTGGCATAAAAATGCCTCCTTTTCATGTCACGCTATCCGGCGTGCCGGTTTTTAATTCCCCGTAGAAACCGAGGAAGTTTTACGCGCCGCAGCAACAGCCGCAGCAAACGCATCATAGGACAGTTCTAGCTTGTAGGGCAGACGTCCGTATACGCCACGTCCACCGCCAGGATGGCCCGGACGTTTCTGGCAGTAAAGCACTCGTTTATCAAGGCCAGTTGCATGAACGATTTTCTTTTTGCCCGAACGCTTATCTTCCTCTTGCACCATTCTTGTGTGCTTCTCGAAATCGGCAAACAATATACAATCCGCCCAGCGGTTTAATTGATCCAAGAGCGAATCGCGAACATCTACTTTCCACGCATCATAAGGCTCGGTGAGCGGATCGTTGATTGTGCGCGGAGACGCCTTGATGTGGCCAACCAGTATGACTGTCATATTCAAGTCTGTGCGCATGTAGTCCAGGCGTTCCAAGAGCAGCGATAGGTACTTCTTAAGTACGCCCTCTTGATTGCCGTATCCTCCGCCCAACTTCTGCAAACTGTCAACCCTCTCCGTGGTCACGGCGTACTTTTCAAGCAGTGGGATCATGGTACTTATGGAGTCGATCACGACGGTTTGAAAGGAATGCTCTTTGCCGATAAGTTCATCCAGCGAATCCAGTATGTCGCCGAAATCGTTTGCAGGCGGAAATTTTCCGGCAACAATTTCATCCAATCCCGTCTCACCTTTAATCGGAATGAATACCGGACTTGGGAAACCTGCCGCAAATTCACTCTTGCCAACTTTTTCCGTACCCCACAAATTGATGCGAGGTGGCAAGATAATGGTTCCAGTTTGGATTTCTTCTAACGATGCCATGATTTTTTCTCCTGTTCAATGCTTCATGTCAACCGCATTACTATCGGTGACAACTCGCAATTTGCATTATTTTAATTTTTTTTCCGTTCCATTAGTTGACATCTTACTGCGATCTCTTTACAATGTCAAGGATGAAAACGAAAAATAAAACAAAAATAATTTACGTGCGATTGGAAGAATCTGATTACAGAGAATTGCGAGTTGTGTCCGATAGAAGGTCATGGACGCAAAGCCAAACGGTTCGCAAATGTGTTCAGGCGGCGTTAAGCAAGCGACTTGTTTGATCTTTATCCGCGTCCCCTCGTGCGGTGATGCTGGCCGCGCCGCACGGGGGGGGGGTTAGGCCAGTGGAGACGATGCAATGAATGATGAACCTAAAATATCAAACGCCATAATCGTGGATGTCAAATTATGTCTTGAAGGTCACGGCTTGTTGACTGCATTTATCATGCTGGATTATGACGATGGGCTGGTGCAAGGATTCGGCGGATATAACTGCTACTCGCCGAACCAGAATAACAATCTGTATAGCTATGCCGGGCGGTTCATTTACCGCTCAATGGAAGTAGCTGGTGTATCTGATTGGAGCCAGATGGTTGGCAAGTCAGTACGGGCAAAGAGTACGCAGTCAAAAGTTACCGCCATCGGCCATATCACGCGGAATGACTGGTTTGACCCGTCGGCTGATTTTGCCACATACAAGGAAAACAGATCATGAGTATGCCCGACGACTACCGAGAATGCCCGACTTGCGGGTGTGATATGGCCCGGCACATCCAGTGCATGTATTTATGCGGTAGGTACATCCATCCCGATGAAGACGGGAAAATTTTGAAGCATGAGACAAACCCGTGGGGCGTCAGGACGGCTCGCGGCTGGGTGTGCATGGAATGTATCGCGGAAGATGCCAAACGCAAGGGTGCCGCGAGCGTTGATGATTTTGTTAAGGGTGTTCGTTTTGCAATGCAAAGGGGTGACTTATGAGTGAAATAACCAAAGTTAATCCGTGCAATAAATGCTGGAAAGAGCCAGATGTGCTTGGGTATGCTGCGCGTGACATCGTGCAATACCATTGCTGTGGCGACACGGGATGGATGACTTATGCCGCATGGCAATCCGCCAATCCGCTCACCGAGAAGCCCGCAATCGACGCGGGCGTTATATCGGACGCGCCCAAGGCCGAGCCGGAGACGCTGCCGAAGTGTTGGTGCGGGGTGGAATGGGAGCTTACCGAAAGTGAAATAAGTTATGAACATCCATCGACTGAATGTGACCTCAGTGGTATTCGTTTTTTCAAAAATCAAATTCGATTCCTTTTCAATCCCGAAATAATAAAAAAGCTGGTTTCGGAACGCGATGACCTGCAAGCCAAACTTGACGCGATTCCATCCGAGCGATTCACAAGCCCCGTCGCATACGAAAATCTTGCCAGACGATATGCGTTGGCTTGTCGGATCATAAGGGCGTTCACCGATATTGTTTTGGAACATGATGATTGAAAGGATTCCCATGTTTGTAGTTTTGTGCCGTACCAACCTTGACGATTTTCCGATGTATGTGTGCCAGACGCGCGAGGGCGCCGACGCATTCGCCGAACGTGTGACACCGCGGCAGATACGCCGCTATGGCCGTGATGTTTTCGGTGTGGACGAAGCGGGGTTGGTCAATGTGTGCATCATGGAATTTAACACAAAAGGTCTGCCGGAAAGCTTGGAGATTGTGCGTGATTTGAATCATCCAGTGAAGAAAAAGAAAGGTAAAAAATGAAAAAGAAACAGCCAAACGGATATTCTAAACTTATGGCCCGTTGCCTAGAATTAACTGCGGAGCGAGACGGATACCGCGATCAAGTTATCGTACTGAAACGTGAACTCTTATTACTCCGGCAAGTTCAGTACAAACTGAATATTGCTAACAACGATTTCAATGCGCTCAATAACTCGTACCGCCGGGATATGGAACGCGCTAACGCAACGATTGATATGCTGTCCCGTAAGATTGCGGGCGTGCAGCCATGAGCTACGCCCGCTTCCTCAATACTGATGTGTATGTGTACGAATCTGAAAGCGGATTTGAATGCTGTGGCTGCAAAATCTACGGTGGTTTAACTCTGGCAACACGTCAAGAGATGATCGAACACATGCGGAATCACATTGCTTGGGGTCACAATACTGGCGATGTTATCGAAGTATTGGAAGAAGAAATTAAAGACGGATTACAATGAAGATCACCCGAGAAATGCTCGGCCCCGCGTGCCAGGCCCAATACGATGCCGCAATGCGTAGGCGTGGCGTCAAGGTTGCATCCAAGACCGGCGCAAAGCGTAGGCGCAGGGTGTATGACTTCGCTCCGATATTCAAGGCTGATATTCCCAACCGCACCGTGACGTTCTACGGATGGGACGCCCTGTCGTTTGCGAATACCGCGATTCACCGCATGGCCAAGGCGAAGCGTGCCAAACTTGAGGTGCGGGCCGCACACATGGGTATGTCAATGCTCGGACATATCGTCGCCGACAAGTTTCGTGTGACATTTACTCGATACGGCGCGAAGTTATTGGATGATGACAATATCCGCAGCGCGTTCAAGCACGCGCGTGATGGCGTGGCCGCATGGCTGGGGATTGATGACGCTGACCCGCGAATTATCTGGGAGTACGCGCCGCAGCAGCAATGCAAGCGTGGGCAGCAGAAGATTGTGATTAAGGTGGATGAGGCATGACGCCATACTACTCGAAAGACGGAATAACGATTTATTGCGGAAATTGCCGTGAGTATTTGCCTTATATCGGGGTCGCTGACCTTTGCTTAACCGATCCGCCGTATTCACACCAACATTTAGACGGAAGCGGATTTGAAGGCGGCGCTAATTTCTATGCTGGCGGAAAACTTGATGGCATGAACGATTTTGACTTAGGCGAATACGAGGCTATGTTTTTGGCTGTATCGCCAATGCTGGTGGCGTTTTGTTCGCGTGATTTGATACCCGATTATGCAGAACTATCCCGCACGGCGTCGCGTAAGTTTGATTTGCATGTATGGCATAAAACCAACGCAATTCCGTTCACCGCAAACACTTGGAAAAGCGACCTTGAATACATCGTGCTGCTTTGGGACAAGAAGCCCGGATGGAAGCAATTTGCACAGCACGAGCACTCCAAGGCGTATATTTCATCGCTTTGCACAGATCGGTTTCACCCGGCGTGCAAGCCGGTACCGTTGATGCAGAAGTACATCAAGATTCTTGACGCCGAGACGATAGTAGACCCATTCATGGGTAGCGGCACCACGCTTGTCGCGGCCAAATCGCTTGGCAGAAAAGCGGTAGGGATAGATATTTCCGAGGCGTGCTGCAAAATGGCTGTCGAGAGATTGCGGCAGGGGGAACTGTTTGGGATACGGGAAGATGGTAATTTGCAATCCGTCTAACCAAAACCGCGAGTTCGCGCCGATATAGGTTGTGTTCTCCGTGGCCCAGAGTCGCGGAGCGGATTGAAATTGGAGAATTATTATGGATATTCCAAAAGACGTACAAATTATATTTGACGAATCGTACAGCGACTCTGCCCTGTATAACTTCACCAAGTGCATAAGAGAGTGCGATTCCCGCCTGTGGGTAAATGCTGGGGATGGAAGTTTTAATTTCTACTACAGCGATCGCTACATGGATCGCTACATGGTTTCTGGCCACTTCGCCCGCACCGTCAAAACGCGCCGCGTGGTGTGGGACTTGCCGGATGGGATAACGATTGAGCCAGAATTGAAGGCCAAGATGGAGGCGTGTGTATTAAAAAGCAATCAACATCCCTATGATATGCGAGAGGCTGTCGGAGAATGGTGGTACTGCGTTGGAAAAACAAAGAGTTTCCATCATAGTAAATGCGGCCTGTTGCTTCTGGTGTCCATTGTCGAATCCACCGAAGAAGTGCCATGGAGTCCGTTTGAGGTTGAAAAATGAGTCAATGCTTTGAATACAAACTGGTCAAAGCCCGCAAGCCGCATAAGTGTACTTGGTGTGGTGAAACAATTAAAGCTGGCGAGCAGTATCATCGGCGTGCTGGAGTTGATGACAATGGATTCTTTTGGACAATGGAAATTCACCTTGAATGCCTGAAGGCCGAGGGAGAAATCTTGAAAAAAGAACCGAACTATTATGATGAAACGTGGGAACCGTATCAATGCAAACGGGGAAGCGTGGAGTGCCGAGTATGAAAAGCCCAATCGTTAAATTCGGCCTCAACCCACCGGCGTACTACACATGCGATTGTTGCGGTGTTAAAAAAACCCAGCTTTATTGCATGAATTGCCATCGGTGTGTTTGTTTGAAGTGCGTGCCGGATCATCTTAGCAGGCACCAGAACGGCCTGATTGAGCCGCGCGCGAGAATGTCGGTCTTACAAAGGATTTCAAAATGGCTGAAGAACCGCCCATTAAAACGTCCATGACGCCCAAGGAGATGGCCAAGGTTCTGCGTGACCGTCCGCCGCTGTCGGCGGCGGAACTAAAAAGTTTTCAACACGCCGAGCGGAGCCGGCCTTGTGCGCTCCGCATCGCGACCATGGATAAAAACGGAAAATGGACAAAGGAGCGTGTCGTACCATGAAACCAAAAATTGTCTACATCGCCGCCAGCTATCCGCGGAAGGACGAAGCTCAATCGCTCGCCGGGTTGCTCAAACACAGGGGCCACTGCGTCAGCAGCCGCTGGCACCGTGAAGGCCCGAAAAAGGACAATCCAACCCTTTGGCCGACCGACTGCCTGCGCGACTTAGAAGACCTCGAGGAGTGCAACGTCCTGGTGGGGATCACTGGAGACAATCTCTCCAGAGGGGGCCGACACACGGAAATCGGCATCGCTCTGGCCACAGGAAAGCGAATAATCCTGGTTGGCCCCATGGAGCAGGTATTCCACGCCCATCCCAAAATCGAAGTTGTAAGCTCCCCGGCTGATGCCGTGGAATTGCTTGGGCGAGAATCCAGGACCTGGGAGTAAGGAGATCGCATGAGCCAGAAAACCGGAATATCTTGGACCGACACAACGTGGAATCCCGTCACGGGCTGCACCCGCGTGAGCGAGGGCTGCCGGAACTGTTACGCCGAAGCGCTCGCCGCCACCCGGCTTAAAGACTCGCCGCGGTATAAGGGCCTGGCCGTGATGTCGCCTTCCGGACCGCACTGGACCAACAAGATCAACCTGCATCCCGAACTGCTGCTCCAGCCGCTAAGCTGGCGCAAGCCGCGCCGCATCTTCGTGAATTCCATGAGCGATCTGTTTCATAAGGATGTGCCGGATTCATTCATTGATCAGATCGTCGCCACGATGGCGCTTACGCCGCAGCACACCTATCAGATCCTCACCAAGCGTGCCGACCGGATGCGCAGCTATTTCTCCAAGCTCCCAACCAACATCAACTGCAACCGGTATCAGGCCATCTTTGACGCCGCCAATGTCCAGTTCGGCAGCCGACATACTCACTGGCCACTGCCCAACGTCTGGCTCGGCGTGAGCGTGGAATCGCAGGAATTCGCCAAGGAACGGATCTGGCCACTGCTTCAAACAGCCGCCGCCATTCGATTCGTCAGCGCCGAGCCGCTGCTGGGGCCGCTGGATCTGGAAGTCATCGAATCACTGTGCAAAGACTGGTGTGTCGGTGCCACGATTGGCACCTATCTGGACTGGATCATCGTCGGCGGAGAATCGGGCCCCCATGCGAGGCCGTTCAAGCTAGAATGGGCGAGAAATCTCCGCGATCAATGCCGCGGTTCGGGTGTTCCGTTCTTCGCGAAGCAACTTGGCTCAAACCCGTGGGATTGCGACGTGCCCGGAGCTGCCGATCCGAAAGAGCACATGCGGTACCACACCGACCATCGGTCCGGTGCCGATCCCGCCGAATGGCCAGATGACCTGCGAGTTCAGGAGTTTCCGCGATGAATGAAGCTTCCCCACGCGACAAATTCCACGTGTTCATTCTGCGTGACCCATGCGGGAGGGAATTCGATGAATGGTGGACGCCTACACGGGATCAGGCGGTTCACAGGTGGGATTGTACACACGATTGCGGTAATACCCATTGTCGTCACCGGCCCCACGTCAGACACGCCATCAGGACGCGGTCGCAGATTGACGCCTTGGATTGGAGCGAGGAACCGGACGAAAAATCGGCAGAGGAACGCGGATTCGAGCCAGTAAAAAGGATCCTTAGATGATTACCAAAGAACAGTCTAAAATCCTTCTTTTTCTGGTGGACAACAAGGTTCTGAGCGGCGTAACATGGATGATAGACGATGAGGACGAGAACGCGGAAAAGGTTTTCCTCCAATCATCGGAGGCTCTCAATCTTTATATCGAGTCCTTGACCGAGCCGGATTCGGAGCCAGCCGAGAAATCCGGAAAGGGGACTTAAAATGATCGTTTCACTGTACATTTTGGGGGCCATCTTGGGCGTATTGATCTTGAGGCCGTTTTGCAACACCAATAATCTAAAGTACCTTCTTTTGGCATTCTTGGCCATGATACCCGTGGCCATTGGGTTTTTAATTGGCTTAGGCTGGAGGATTTAACATGAAACGCGGATTCACGATCATTGAGTTGCTGGTAACGCTGGCGATAATCGCAATCCTTGCGGCAGTCGGGGTCGCCGTCATGTCGCAAGTCATGGCAAACAGCAAGTCCAAGCTTACGCAGGCGGAACTGGATGATCTGGCGATGATGGATACTACGCTTGTCCACAAGGTCGGCATTCAACCGGTCGATATGACACAGTTTCTTCAGGCATGGCAATCGTTGCATTGCGCGTTGATTGGAAAGCCGCAGCATTGGGTATGTGAACCGTCTACGCTGAATAAGCTTCCCGGCGTACAATACGGCCTGATAAACGCGCCGGGAAGCCCTGTGCAGATCAAAGGTGTTGTCGCGATTGATGACGCATGGGGAAGGCCGATTGTGCTGCATAACGGTGTGTTTCAATCGGCTGGATATTCCGGAAAGATGGGGAATGCGGATAACCTTTACAGTCATTGAAATGACCATATTGCAGAAAAATTGCAACTTGACTATGAAAAGCACCATTATCTGGTCAATTTTATGATTCTAAGTGACGTTTTTTGCATTACTGATACGGAAACCGCTGATTCAGGCTCACCCGGCGGTCAGGGCATCTGCAATCAATTCCGAGGCGCTTCATCCACGCTATAAGTTCGTCTGCCTTTGGAATCAGCCTGTGAACCGTGTCGCCAACCCCTTTATCTTCCGGTTTGCGGGCTTCCGCGATGAGTTTGACGCCAATGGGCCATTTGTCACGAGAGATGGGCTGTATGGGAGTTTGCGGGGCTATTGGGACTGTTTTAGGCTGTGATTCCAACATCTCTTTAATCTTATTTGCGTGCCAGGCCGGATCGGTGTTGTGCTCGCACCGCACGCAAGTGCCATGGGACGGCTTGCCGCCGAAAAAGCCTTTCTCGCAGGCACACATGATTCCGTTACAGGCTACAGCGTATTGGCATGGCATAAGGCCCCTTTCAGGTAACTGTAATCGTGGACGGTAAAGTGCAAGGTGTCATCGAGGTGTAGGTTCCGGTCAGAGTTGACGATTGCCAATTGCTCCAATTATCCAGTTCAGGAAGCCCTGAAAAATTCCACATTCCAAGATTAAACGACCCTCCAAAGGACGCGGACACTCCCCATGCAACCATTGATCCATCGGGAAGCGTATAGACAGGATCGATCGTATACAAGCTATTATCGGGACACGCCGTGTACGAGAGTGTGCCCACGCCGCCGCCAGTCACAGTGCCCGATGAACATGTGGAATGAGCGGAAAAATACTGGTTCTCCGATATGTCTGATACGGTAATAGTTGAAGGCAGCGAACTTATTTCAATTGCGGGCCAGCCTTCGGTAACGGTAAGGCTGGCGGAGGCTATGGATGAACATGGGCACGTAGAACACAATTCTGAACCGCACGGAGAACACCCCGAAGAAGGGTACGTTCCGGGGTTTAGGTAGCCGCCGCTGGTCGGGATTCTTCCGCAATACATGATTCCGTAGTTGCTCTGTATGGAAAAATAGATAACCGCGTCTATGTAGGCTCCTGTATTGGCCGCTTGGAGCACTTTTAATGGATAAATGCCGTAATTCGCGCTACCCGTTACACCAAAAGAGAATAGAGACAGCATCCCACCAGTCCCGGCTTGCGTGTCAAAAAATCCCCCTGAAGATATGCTTGACGGCCCCATCGATGTATCGGTGTAGCCACCGGTGGAAAACGATCCCCCCAGTCCAGAAAATGAGAGCGTTCTTTTTGTCGATTTTCCACAATAGAGGGATTCGCTGCACTCGCACCCTCCCGCCTCGTTCGCGTTGGTGCTGATCTTGCCGTTTCCCGTATTTACTGTGCCCCCGCACGTACTGATCGCCCCGGCGGCCACGCGGCACCACTCCGTAACCTTGCGGACAAGTTTAGGCCGCTTGGGCACGATCAATTCGCGTGATGGTGTCCAGATCGCTGTCATCAGCAACCCCAACTCGGTGTTTCCTGAACCCAAAGCAACTGGATAGCCCCGCTGCCGTTGTAGCACGCCGTTCCGACACTGCCGCTGGCCGCGACGCCGACCGTGACGTTCGCGGGCGAAATCAACGATCGATTCATCAGCGGCGACAACGGCGTGGGCGACGTTCCTCCGTTGAGCGGATTGATCAGGCCGGTGTCCGAGACAGAATAAACATTGTACGTCGCGGTGATGGTCGTGGTGCTTGTGCCAGCGGCCCCGCCGTTCTGCTTGACCAGAACCGGGAAGACGCCCGGTTGCACAAATATCTGCTGCCTGCCGAACGGGTCAACGCGGGATATGCAGCCGTGGTAGGATGCGGCGTGATAGCTGTCCAAGCAGTACCAAGCGGGCCGTTCGCCGGGTATCGGGCAACCACGGTAATAAATGATGGTCTGCAAGCAACCAATCTGCTGCCGCCATACGATTTTGTCCAACGCGCCAACCAACTTGGCGGGCATGAACCATTGATTGTAAACGTCGCGGCGTAATCCGACTTTCCATCGGGTTGAGAATGCGGTAGCGAGCGTCGATGGCGTTCCGGGCGTTGTATATGATCCGCCACTCGTGCTTGGAGGATACGCCATACTGGTGCCCTGCATTATCATCTGGCCGTAACCCGATGATGATGTTGAGCTTGACGTGCCGGTATAAGCGTAAGCCCCCGTGCCGCCTTGACTGACTTGCTTGCTTCCCGTGCCGCCGCCCCATATCGGATAGTTGATTGATACTTGCGGTGGCTGCATGGATGGCAACGTGACTGTGGCGATAGTCTGTACCGACGCGGGCGTACCGGCATTGTATTGATAACCGCCAGAACTACTGCTGCTGCTCACGCCTTCCGTCGAATATGTTCCAGAGCCGGTCTTTATTAACCCGTTAAGCGTACTGCCGCCGTTGCCGATGATGTCGGTTGTGAACGCATTGGTTGTCGGGTCAAACAGTACGGCGGTCGAATAGGTGAACAAAAGCGAGTCCACGGCACGCGCGGCCGGGGCATTCTGAAGATATAACGCTTCTGGTTTATCTGACGCTACCGACGTTGGAAGCGTAAGCGTGCTTGGCACAGGGAAGTTGGCTGACACCGGAAGGCCCGGAGTCGCCGCCATATCGCCGAGAATCTTATTGACCGCCTCTTGGAGCGTGTAGGCCGTGGTCGTATTGGTACTGGTATTGG
>JAEHJW020005468.1_pt1 | contig 20045 bp, 17 predicted proteins | sample 9271431 | NCBI WGS metagenome assembly JAEHJW02 | reverse complement strand
GGCGGGCGCCTTGCAGGGATTTTCCCGATCGCGTAGAATTCCGCCTCTTTCGGGGACGTAGCTCAGCTGGGAGAGCGTCGCGTTCGCAATGCGAAGGTCGGGAGTTCGATCCTCCTCGTCTCCACCAAAAATTCCCATAAAAACAACGCATTACATGTTGCAATGTAATGCGTTGTTTTGCTTTGTGGTGCGTTGTTTTGCTGTGCGGGTGTGGCAGATTTGTGGCAAAAAGCTATTTTCGCAAATCGCTTGATTCCGCTTCGGTTTGTCGCTGAAAATCGCGATATGCCATTCGATCCGCTCATCTACCTCACGCAGTCGGGATCGCGCCGCCTCCAGCGGGCGAATAACGTGATCAATGAGGAACAAGTGCGCCGCCAGTTGTTGCCGGTGTTGATTTTTGCGCTTGTTGCCGTGGCAACAATGTTCGTGGTCGCGGGTCTCGTCCACTTTGGCGTCATGAGGACCTCGATCGCAGTACACGCCCTGGAATGTGCTGTGGCCGCGGCGCTTGTTGCGATCCTTGGGCCTGGCTTGGTGATTGAGGGACGTGCTGCCTTCCGGCGGGGTTTGGTCGCCCGTTGGAGGGCTGTTTGCGATGCCGCTACCCGCCGTAGGGTGGAGGAGTTTAAGAGGGCTGCTCACACTGCTGCTGCTCACTTTTCCAGCCTCGCACGCGTTGTGCAAGCTGCCGCTCCGCGCATCGCTGGACGCCTCGCTGCCATATGTGGTTTCGCTGCTGACGGCGGCGTGAACCTTGTGCCCCGCCTCGCACCTCAGCCCACCCCCGCCTGCAGCTGATCGGCGCGGGTGGAGCCTCTTTTTTGATTTGACCTGAGAGCCCCCGCGCGCTGCGCGCAGGGGCGGTTTTCGTCCTGCACCAGACAAGTCGCGGGGGCGGTTCCTACCCGCCCCGGCGCGCAGCCCCGATCTGCTACCCCTGAGATTTCGAGAATAGGGGCCGCCTCCGCAGGAGGCAAAAATGGATCAACAGCATGATGGATGCCGACTCCTCACGGTCGAGCAGCTATCGCCAATCATTCGGAAGTCGGTAGCGTCGATTCGCAGTGATGTTGGGCGGAACCCTAAAACTCTTCCGCCGATCTGCCGATTGCCCGGCAACAAAAAACTGTTGTGGAGAGAGCAAGATGTCCTGGAGTGGATCGAGCGGCACGTCGTTCGCATCGACCGCATCGAGGCAGACGCTGGCGTGGCTGGCGACAGCCGCCGACCGTCAGCGATGCCATGGGAGATCCAGAAGAGACGTGGTCGGCCAACAAAAATCGAGACCATGCGCCGGGCGGCTGCGCAAGGGGGTGCAGCATGACGCACCCCTCCCTCTCCCTGGCAGAACTGCGCCGCGCCGGTCTGGGCGAGCCTGGCTTGGCGTGGCTCATCTTCCACGACGCCGATGATCCGACACGCGTGCGGCCGGCGATCAGGCGCGCCCTGCGCCAGCCGGACCCGGCGCACGCCATCCGTAGCATCCTGCAGGACGATCGCGCCCGGGCGAGCCATGAGCGTCCGCTGTTCCCCTCATCAGACGAGCTATATGACTCCCTCCTGCTGAGTTGCGCCGATTCCCCGTACGGCGAATCGGCGCTACCCCTGGTGTTGGAGGACGCGCTGCCGGCGCGTGGAGCAGATGGGAAAGAAGCACTGCGGCTATTTCAGATCATGCAAGTCTCGCGCACCTGCACGGCCAAGCAGTGGGCGGGCCGCAGGCGGATTCATGCTCGCTCGGGCCTCCTCCCGAGGCGGAAGGAGGCCACAGCCAAAACAACCCTCTGTTATCAAAATCGCCAAGACCAGTCCATTCTTCTGAGCAAAATTCGAGAGATCGTTGATCGCCTCACGGCGCAGGTGCAAGCTAACGGAGACGGGAAATGAGCGGGCGCGTGCTGCGGGACGAAATTTGGACGAGCGAGCGCGCCAACTCTTTGCGCGACCGCACTTTCCGGCTGTACATGTGTCTTCTTTCAGCGGCGGACGACTTTGGATTGGTTCGCCTCGAGTTCGGCGAAATCCGCCGAGCGGCGCCGCTCCAGTCATGGCCACAGGAGGAGGTCGAAAAAATGCTGGCGGAGTTGTGCGACTGCGGGCTCATTGTTCCATACCAAGCGGACGGCAAGAGGTACGGCGCGTTGTTCGCTTGGCAGGCGTTTATCAGGTCGTCGAAGCCTAAGTACCCCATGCCCCCGTTTGGCCTAGGGCACGTGCGGCGGCCACCCGGATTTAAAGACCGGACGGTGCGCGCAGCGGCGGCGGCGCTGCTTCCTCACCTGAACCTTGAAGATCCGGAAGGACGGGTGTCTCGAGGAACTCAGAGGGTATCCCTAGCGGATCCTCAGGGTACCCCCGGGGCCGCCCTGGGACGCGAAGGGTTATGGGTAAAGGGTAAAGGGAAAACTCCACCCCCAACCCCCTCTGCCTCTGGAGAGACGGAGAATGGGGGGGCTGGAGATTCAGGGGGAAGTCCGGAAGAACTGCGGCAAGCGCTGCTGGCGTACGCCAGGGACAAACGTCACGGCATCACCAATCCCGAAGCGTGGAGCGTCTGGGCGACGAAAAATAGGAAGGAGCTGCACGCCGACGTGTTGGCCAACTACCGCACCGCTCGCGCGCGGGCGGTGGCGAATGCAGTGCCGCCCCCGCCGCCGGTCCTGCGCGTCACCCCGCCTGACATCGCCAAGACAAGGATGAGAGAGATCATGCGGCAAACCGGCATCGGGCGCCAATCTGCGGAAACGGCCCAGGCTCCGAAGGCTGCGATCGACGGCGCGTCGCCATCTTCGTAGCCCCTGCGCGGAAAGCCGTGCCAAGATTCTGCTATGCGTCGCCGGGGCTGCGCCGAGCATCCGCGACGGCCACCCCGGTGCCCCCTTCCGGGGGTGCGCACACACGGCGTTTGTTCAGCACGGTGCCCAACAAAATAGAGGCTTCTTCGTCCAAAAACTGCCACTCGCGCGAGCTGATCGGATCCATGCAGAGCCATTGAATGGGGCACAGCAGCGGGTGGGTACACTCCCGAAATCAGCATTCGGAACGGCTGAGGCGCTGCAGGAGTTTGGCACGTGGTGCGGTGTGGATCAAGAGAAACGTTGCTGGCGAGGCGATGACAATCAGACGAAACTCACGGAAAAAGGTATGACTTCGCCTGAACTCACTGGCGGAGCTGGATTTACCTACGAAGACGCGGTCGTTGCGAAGTACCTCGCGGCCATGGCCACCGGCACGACGGCAGCGGCCCTCGATTCGAGGGTCGTGCAGCGGGTCGCCCAGCAGCAGGCCGACTTCGGCGAACCGCTCGACGACGTGATCGTCGATGCCGCCTCCTTGGCGGACGGAACGGTCATGCGGCTGGCGCTGCAGGTCAAACGCTCGCTCACGATCTCGAAAGCGGAGACCAACAGCGATTTCCGAGAAGTGATCCAGCGCAGCTGGCAGACGTTGCAGAAGCCCGACTTTCGCGAGCACGTTGACCGCGTCGGAGCGGTCACTGGGTCGGTGGCGGAAGAGACGTCTCGAGCTTTCGCGACTGTGTGCGAATGGGCTCGGGCTTCCGACACAAGTGCGGCTTTCATGCAACGGTTTGTCGACGACGGGAACGCCTCGGCCACTCACCGTGCTGTGGCCAACGCGGTTCGAATGGTCGCCCAGGACGTAGGCGCACCACTGTCCGACGATCAGCTGTACCGCCTGCTTTCGCATTTGGTGCTGATCCGGTTTGACTTCCTTAATGCAGGATCGGCGCACGAAGCGGAGGCTATTGTCAGCCTGCAACATGCGCTGGCGCCGCAGCAAGTGGAGCGTGCCGGTGACTTGTGGGATTTTCTGCGCCAGTTCGCCCGCGATGGCGCGGGCCGCAACGCCGTGCACACCCGCGCATCGCTGGTGCGCGCGCTGGCTGGCTGGCGCTTCATGGGGGCGCCTGCGTTCGCCGGCGACATGCAGACCCTGCGCGACAGCGCGCGCCACTGGCTCGACCAGCAGGCCGCCGACATCGGGGGGACGCACCTCACCCGCCAGGCACTACGCGACCAGCTCGGCGCTCAGATGGGGACCCACCGCCTGACGCTGATCAAAGGCCTGCCCGGTACCGGCAAGACGGTGCTACTGCGTGACCTGGTGCAAGAGCTGGCCGCCGATGGCACCACCTTGTTCCTCACCGCGAACCGGCTTTCTGGCCGCAGCTGGTCGGAGCATGCACGCGCGATGGGCTTGGCGACGGCATCGATCGAGCCGCTGCTCGTGGAGGTCGCGGCCACCGGTCATGCCACGATGCTCATCGATGGCCTTGACCGCATTGCGCCGGAACAGCGCGCGATAGTGACCGACTTGTTTGGCCAGCTTCTGACGAACCCTGCGCTCTCCGACTGGCGCGTGGTCGCCACCGCGCGCGACGCCGGCATTGAGCCTCTGCGCAACTGGGTGCCGCCTGCACTACTCGCCAGCAGCGGCGTGGGCTACGTCGATGTGGAGAACTTGACGGACGAAGAGGCCAGGTCGCTCGCGGATTCGATGCCGGCGCTGCGCCCGATCCTGACTGGCGGAAACGAGCGCGTGCGCACACTGGCACGCCGCCCGTTCTTTGCTGCGGTATTAGCACGGGGGTTCTCTCGGGCGGCTTACCCCTCCGGGTTCGCGCCTCAGTCGGAGGTGGACCTCGTGGAGGCCTGGTGGACGCGGGGCGGCTACGACGCCCACGCGCTCCAGGCCCTGGCGCGGCAGCGGGGCCTGATCGAGCTGGCTCAGCGCAGCGCGCCCGACCTGGGCCGCAATGTCCGTATTCGCGACCTATCGACGCCGACGCAGGACGTGCTCCCGGCGCTGGAGGAAGACGGCTTGGTGCAGCAGGTGCGCAAGGGGCATACAGCGCAGTTCAGTCACGACATCTTCTTTGAGTGGTCGTTCCTCCACCTGCTGCTGGATCAGGGTGACGATTGGATCTCGGCCCTGACCGCGGCCGGTGAACCGCCTGCCCTGGCACGGGTGGTGGAGTTGCTATCGCAGGCGACTTATCCGATCCCAAACAAATGGTCGCGCGAACTCCACGCGCTCGAGCGGGCTCAGGCGCGGCCACAGTGGTTGCGGGCCTGGCTCGTAGCGCCCGTTTTTAGCCCAGGCTTCGCTGAGCACGTCGACATATTCGACGCGACATTAGCGGCGAACGGCCATCGGCTCGTAGGAAAGCTCCTAGTGTGGATGCAGGCCGAAAAGACGACCCCCAACCCCCTGATTCTATCCGGAGTTCTTGGAGAGAACCTGGATTCCGCCGCACGCATCCGTATGGCGGACTCATTAGGCTGGCCGTCAGAACTCGCGGCTTGGAGCCGCCTGCTTATGTGGGCGATGGACCAGATCGACTCGATCCCGGACACTCATATGGGCGATCTCGTCACGCTGTTCGAAACCTGGCAGGTCGCCGTCGCGGACGTCCCCAACGCAGTGTCGCAGCGCATCGTGGCACAGTGCGCGACTTGGTTGAACGCGATCGAGGACGAGCATGTCGACCGCCGATTCACGTACAGCAGGCCGGCGTACGACACCGCACCGTGCTCGCGCGTCCCCACTCGGCTGGAGACCGAGCTGCGCGGGTTGGTGTTGTGCGCAGCTCGTGCTTACCCGGATGTAGTGGACGCCTACCTCACGAAGGTTGAGACAATTGAGCACTGCCCCGATCGCGCGTTCCTCGAGGTCACGGCTTACTCGCCCCTGCTGGCGCAGACGCATCCTGCGCAGCTCGCACGGGTCGCCCGGCGCTGGTTCATGATGGAGCTGCCCGACGAGACATCGGCACGGTGGCGTCGCGAAGAACGCGAAGAGGGTCGTCAGCGCAAGGAGGCCGAGACGATCCCGCCAGAGGACCGTTCGCGAGCGGACAAGCTTGCGCTCTCGAGCACGTCGATCGTGCACCACTCATTCTCCCACCGTGATTTGGACCGGCTGTCGATCGCCGGAGATCATCACGGGTTCTTCCCTGCCTCGCCTCTGCACGAGCCGTTCCACTCGCTGCTCGTGCGTAATCCGTCGACGGCGTTCGCGCTGATCCGCGATGTAACCAACCACGCCACCACGGCATGGCGTCAGTTGCACCGGCACTGGCATGGCAGCGCGACGCCAGTGCCGCTCGTGCTGGTCTTTCCGTGGGGACAACAGGTTTTCTGGGGGGACGATCGGCACTACGTCTGGTTCCGCGGGCACGGGGGGCCGCGGGTCGTAGAGTGCGCGCTGATGGCGCTGGAGCGCTGGGCCATCGCGCAGATCGATACCGGACGCCCGTTGAACGAAGTGCTGCAACAGGTACTGGAAGGGCACACGAGCATCGGCATCCTCGGGATTGCGGTGCACCTTGCCTTGCGATCCAAGCAAGTGTCGCCGGCAACATTGGCGCTGGTGCGTAGCCCCCGGCTGTGGCGGCTCGACCTGCAGCGCATGGTCCAGGAGCCCGGATTGCAAAGCGCCGCATTGATTGGCTTCAACAGGGGGGGCGCCGAAACGGTGCGCCGAAAATCGGTCGCCGATAGCAACCAGATGAGGTCGCGCCGCCTGGAACTTCGCAACTTGGTGCCGTACTTCGTCCTCGGTGGCGATGCGGCCCTGCAGGAAGCGTGCCGCGCAGCACTCGACGACTTCCCAAACAGGCTGGAATTCGCCTACCAAGAAGAGGCGAAGAACCCCGAACATGTGGCCGAATTGCGCCGCACGGCCGAACTATGGTCCGAACTGGGCCATATCGAGAATTACTCCACCGAGCCGGTTTCCGGGGGAGACGATATTGTCCGGATCTCGATGAGCAGTCCGCGACACGAGGCTCCCGAGGTGCAAGTGGCCCTGCGACGCCATGCGCAGGCAGAGCGCGAGATGGAGCTGTGGCTGTGGGTGGACAAGTGTTTTACGTCTCGGCACTGGTCGCCCGGCTTCTCGGTGGACGAGGCCGTCGGGCGTGCAAGGGAGCTGGCTGAGGCGGCCGCTGCAGGGCAGTCAATGTCTCTGGCACCCTACAGCGGGTTTACGGAAGGCGCGATTGCGGGAACGGCGGCGGCCGTGATTTGTTTTGCCGCCGGGAGCACGCATGAGGCTTGGGCCGATGCTGCCATTGAAAGCTTCCGCGTTGCGCAGGACGAGATGCCCGACAATGCTTTTTCCGGATCGGTGATCCCTTGGCACCCGAAGATCTTCGTGGCACATGCTTTGGCCGCGCGTATCAAGTCGGCCCGCGAACATCCTGGCGACCGCGAAGCGCTCTATCGCCTGATCGCGCACCCGCTCGATGCGGTCTCCTTCGCAGCATTAGCCGGTATCGCCAGCTGCTGGGAACGCGATGAGCGGTTCGCCTGGTGTGGCTTGAACCTTGGGTTGCGGTTGGCACAGCTCGAACGCAGGCGGGACATGTACCGGCTGGACGCCAAGGCCCAGCGGCAGGTGGACTCAGATCGTCGGGCCGCGGCGTTGGCAGCGGCCCTCGACGAGTACTGGGCGCAAGGCTCGCTTCCCGCTTGGGTGCGACCACGGCCATCGTGGGTGCCGACCGCTCAAAACAATCGAAATTCGCTTCATCTTGAAGGGGACGAGGAAGACGGGTGGCACCATACCGACGATCTGTGGCACGGCCAGTATGCCGCGAAGGTCTTACAGCAAGTCCCAGTGGCGACGGTCATGGCGAGCGCGGGCGGTACGCACCTTGTCGACGCTATGGAGGCGTTTGTCGGCTGGACGCTCGACACGATCAACCCGGCGTGGCGGACCCAGCAGCGCCGGGGCCGTGAGCGTGGCGATGGAAGCCTGTCCGAGTGGGAAGATCAGCTGGCTCGAATGGTGGCAAGCGTTGCTCCCCATCTTCCAGCTGACGAGATCTTGCAGAGGTTTCTCCGGCCGGTCATTGCGCAACCCGACGAGATCGCGATGCGGCTACTCGCGCCCTTCACAGTGTCGCTGGTCTGCGGCGCAGTCCTCGATGCGCCGGAGGTCCGCGATGACACCCTGAATCTGCTGCAGGCCGTGCTCGAACGAACGTTGGAGAACAATGACCTGCGCCGTTCGCCGTACAACGACGAGCGCATCGGCGGCTTCGACCTGCCGGAGTTGGTCAAGTCGCTGCTCTTCGTGGTCGTCGAGCACGCTCCCGATGCCACACGCTTCGCCAACGGCCTCTGGGATGATATTGGCCAGGTGATGCCGCTGGTTGACCGCATGGTGCGTGCCGCCGGCTGGCACCCCTACGTCGCGCGCCAGTTCGTCATGCTATGCGAACGTTCGGGTGCTGCCTACCCGGCCGACACGTTCGCCGACCAAATCCTAGCGCAGGTCGTCGATGGGCGCTTGCCTGCGGGCTGGAAGGGCTCCTTGGTGCCGGCTGCGATCGCGGCTCTGGTGCAGGCGCACGCCGACCGACTGCATCCGTTGCCCGCGCCTCTAGCCCGCAAACTGCTGCTGGTGCTTGACGCGCTGGTCGATCTTGGCGACCGCCGCAGCGCGGCCTTGCAACAGAGCGAATCCTTTCGAGGCGTGTGCCTTGCCGCGCCAGCCTGAGGCGCGCTACGCGAGTAGGGCGATCATCCATTGCCGGTGTCGGTCGACTGCTTCCAGCAGGGGATCGCTTCGGCATCGACGCGCAGCGAGATCGCACGAAGCCATGCTGTTACGTCTCGCGTTTTTTTGGAGATCCGCCCCGACCTATTCAAGGTGAGACGTATCGCGTTTGAGTAGGGGATCGCCGGTGAAGCGACGTTTACAGATGGTGGTTGCGGCGCCGGTGCATGGCGCCGCGATGCCGGGAGGGGAGATCAGAACGGATCGTCCGATGGCGGCAAGCCGGTGAGCCAGGGCTGTTTTGGATCAGAGGGTGGCGGCCGGTTTTGCGCATGGTGGCGCAGGATCTGGGCGAGGTAGAGGCTGCCGAACTGTAGGAGCAGTTCGGCGAGGAAGACTTCGCCGCGACATGCAAGTTTGCGCTGTTGGGGGCACTCGCGGATTTTTCGGTCGAACTCGGCCCGATTTGGCTCGTATACGCTGGCCGATCATTGACGCGGCCACGGCAGCAGGCAACTACCGAAGAATCCTCGGTAGTCCGTCTTGGTGGACTTGGCGTGATTCGGTAGTCGTCACCCCGTAAGCGTCTTCCTCAGTCATGTCCGTCAACGCCTGGTGTCCCGAGGTTCATCTTTTCTAGTGCCCCTTACATCGGAATGTGGCGCGCCGGTTTTCGGTTTCGCCGCGTCGTCCAGGTTGGCGCGGGCATTCAGTTCCAGGTTGACCAGCAGGCGCTCGATCACCTCTTGCCGTTCCACGCCCCACAGCAACGCGAGCGCGTCCAGGCGGGCAATCGCATCCGGTGACAGAAATATGTTGACTTGGCTTTTGACCCCTTGGGCGAGCCGATCCCGCCGCCGCTGTTGCGCCAGACGCACTTGCTCGCGGCGTCTTGCCTTGTGCGCCTCCTCGTTCTGCTGATTGTCATCCATAGTGGGATTGTGCACGGCTTCCGCAAGATGATGTAGAATACAATCATCGCGTCAACATGGAGAGGTCGCCATGCCTTCCATCCCGGATCCGGAAATCCCCGCACTCACAGCGCCCGCCGGGGCTTTGGTGAGCGGTCTTGCAGCTGCGGATCGCGGTGGAGTCGAAGCGGACACCGCATTTCGCTACCAATGCCGCTTTGCCCAGTTGCGGGCACGGTACGAGCGGGAACAAGGCGGCTGGGACTGGGCGGGGTTCGTGGATTGGCTCACCAATCGCCGCGGCGAGCTACGTGCCGCCAGCTTCCGGCAGTACCGGGCCGCCGTGATCTGGATGCTGCGGCGAGAAGGCACGCCCGGGGCTGACGTGCTGATTGATCGGCTATGTGTGCCACGGTTCGTGGCGCCCAACCGCACTCTTCCTGCCCGCACGTCATCGACAAAAGCGAAGTCCATCTCTTCCTCGGACTTTCATCACCTCGCTGTTTGGTTGCAGAACCACGGCGGGAGATGGGACGACTTGGCGGGAACTTGGCTGTACTGGTCGACGGTGACTGGACTGCGTCCGGTGGAATGGCGAAATGCAACCCTGCGCGCTAATCCCACGAGTTGGGCGCTCGTGGTGCAAAACGCCAAACACACCCAGGGTAGGGCGCACGGCGAGGATCGCACCATATACCTGCAGGTCGATGTGGAGGAGGCGCACGCGCTGCAGTGCTTCCTGGATGCCGTACAGCGCGACTATGAGAAAGCCTACCAAGGCTGCCGCTTAGCGCTGCACCGGGCGACCAAGGCGCTCTGGCCTCGGAAGACACGGTACCCCACGCTATACACCGGCCGGCACCAGTTTTCGGCGAATGCAAAGTTCAGCGGTTTGACGCCGGAGCAAATCGCAGCCCTGATGGGCCACGCCGTAACCAACACACACCAGACGCATTACGGCAAACGTCGCTGCGGACGAGGCGGATTGATGGCGATAGCCGACCCGGGTGATGTGTATCGGGTGTTGGAGCGCAGGCAAATCCGCAAGGGGTTGCAATCGGCCGCGCCGGCGCCGGTTATTGGTGAGTGACGACTTTTCTAAAGGAGAGTGGCATGAGTGTAGGAATCGACATTGGGCGCTCGGGTGTGAAAATCGTCTCCGGGGAAAAGAGGTTGCCCATTTTTCCTGCGGTGGCGTGCCTTGCACGTCCGATCGATGAGCCCGAAGAGGCTGTGCGTGCTGTGGCGCAGACGTGTGAATTCGGTGGACGAAAGTGGTTTTGGGGGGAGACCGCCGAAATCCATGGACAGGCTCAGCCGGGAAACGATCCGGGTTTTGAAATGACCGATGGCTATGCGGTGATCCTTCAGGCGGCTATTGGTCAGGCGCGCCTTGCTGGGATGGCCTTGGGTCGCGTAGCACTGGGAGTGCCGTCGGAAGCCGGCGCCATTGTGCGCGAGAGCGTCGCGCAGCGCATTTCGGCGATTCTTCCTGGGACTGCGGCACGGGTCGTCGCGCAGCCCGCCGGAGTACTGGCTACGGTCGCTGCGCAACGCCCGGAGGTCCTGCAGCAGACGGTGGCGATTATCGACGTCGGCCGGTACAGCACGGACGTCGCAATCAGTGTGCGGGGTCGGCCTGTGGCTGGATCGCTGTTCAGCCTGCCCGGCGTCCGCGGTGCGGTCGATGTGCTCACCGGCGCGCTGCGCCAGCGCTTGCCGGGGACGATTTCATTCGAGACGATCGAAGTGGCGCTGAGAGAATCGTTTGTCGTGCATCGCATGCAGCGGGTGAACGTTGCCAAAGAGGCTCGGCAAGCTCGCGAACATCTGACCGCCATTGTCGATCAGGCGGTCGCTCGAATCCAGACCTTGCAGCCCGACGTGGAGGCGTTGATTCTTGCGGGTGGTGGGGTGGATCTGCTGGACAGCGGCATTCTGCCGCCGCACATGCGTGCTCCAGGAGGACGCTATGCGGTGGCCGATGGACTGTCTCGCATCGCGGCCCGACTGTAATCGATGTCACGCACCAGGAACATCAGCGTCGGGGTGCCGCCAGAGCTGCATGCGATGTATGCAGGCCTTGGCTTGCCCGATAGGCGGAAACTCCTGGAAGATATTCGGGTACTGCTGAGAAACCGATTCCGGTCCGACTCACCGGATCATATCGAGGCAAATGTCCTAGCCGGTAAGGAACGCCGGGGTGCAAAATGCCAGCACGTTGCGGTGCAGGCTAGCGATCTTGATGTGTTCTATGCCGACTCTATGGCTACTTTGCCTGTGGATCTCCCTCCTGGTTGGTGAGGCGGCCATCTCGGAAATGACCGGCGCGCCTGAATAGCGGTACGGCAGGGGCTCATTACGAAAAGCAGATTCTGCAATCTGCTTTCTGAATTCTGAATTCAGGAAGGACTTTACCATCGCATTCCGCAATGTTCCTTCCACCCTTTCCGCAGGGCACGATTTGCGTTACTGCGAACATAGTAACGGAGGGAGGAGAACATGCGTATCCATTTCGTAGACACAACCTGTCGGAATTTCCGACAGGTTGCCATCTGCCGTATTGCGGCTTAGGGGGAACCCACGCGATAGGCCGGCAACTATCCGGAATTTCCGGTTAGTTGCCCGCGTAGGCGGAGAGACTGGTGGCAGGTTCAGGTCGCCGGTCAACAGCCACACTCCGTCGACCACGGATAGCACCGCAGATCCGATAAGCGCTTCCCCAGCGCCCGCGGCGTCCTGCCTCGAGGATTGGACGACGCCCGCCCTCCCGCAACCCGGGTTCGCGCACCTACGCTTGCCGGGACGGGCATCGACCGATCATTAATCACAAGGGGCATTCGCGCCGCCGTAGATCGAAAGGTTGCTTCGCGTCGTTGGCGGAAATTCAGTATTCCGAGCCATGTCTGAAAACACGTTCGTGTATTTCTGACGGCATGGAGCGTTTGCGCTGTCGTGACCGGGCACGATTTGCGTTACTGCGAGCACAGTAACGGGGGGAGGACATGGATACCAATTTCTCGGACGCAACCTGTGCAGATTTTGCACAGGTTGCCATGCTCGGTTCCCGCGCGGGTCCGGGATTATTGCTTGCGACTGGCAACAATTTCGAAACTGGAAACAGTTGGCAAAAGTGCGGGGTCGGCCCGGACCTGCCGTTGGCTTTCCGGCGACGATGTCCACCCACACAGCATTCCGCGAAACGATTTGCTTCCAGGGAATGCTATCGAGGAACACCCAAGCCGCCTTGGACGACACATGGTTCAAAGTTCATCACGACCCCTTACATAGATTGAAGAGCAAGATGTCCGAAGCCTGAGGTCATTGCCTGCGTTGCAATTTCGCCAACACAATGGTGCCATTGCCCTGATGGCTATTGACACCCTCCGAGTGAGTCCGATACATTGGATCCACTTCAACTGCTTGGCAAATATCTTCTCAACATCATGTTCGCGAACCGCTACAGCACGCTTCCGAAACCGACCGATGCAATTCGGTTGGCGGTGCTGTCTTGCGTGCGCGTGATGCGCGAGATTGAAACCGTAGTGCCGGGCAGAATGGAGGAGAGAACGTAGTTCTCCACCATTCACAGGATTCCAAAGCCCGGTCCGCCAAAAGCGCACCGGGCTTTTTGTTTGTCTTTGACGTGCGGAAGCGCAGGGAATTCCGATGTGCCGGGGGAACTCCTGCGCCCGGATTCCTGTCGGGATAGGCGCCGACACCAGGCGCCGGGCGAAGCGATGTGGGTTTTTGAAGGAGCGATCGAATGAGCAAGCGACCCGTGGTTTTCCTCGACATCGATGACGTGCTCTGCCTGAACACCGCGTACACCGGGTATGACGCGGAGGCCGCGCTGCGACCGGTAGGAGGGCAGCCAACTCGCAGGTCGACGCCACCGGACTTGTGGGACCGGCTTTTCGCGCTACGACCGCGAACGAACCTCCGGGCGCTGCACGAAGAGTTCAATCCTTGGTACGTGGTTTCGTCGTCGTGGCGAACGAGTTTTAGCCGAGGAGGAATGGAAACGGTGTTCCGGGAAACGGGGATCGCCTTCGTTGCCGAACACCTGCACGAAATCTGGCGGACCGCGGATCACAAGTTCTGCTTCAACGTTGCCGGTGCTCGACGAAACGAAATTCTGGAGTGGATTGCCCGCTGGCATGACGAGAAATCACCCTGGATCGCACTGGACGATTTCGAAAGCGGCGAAAGCCTCGTAGGACACAGCAACGCGGTGTTATGCGAACCCGGAGTCGGGTTCGCGACGGACAAACTGGAACAAGCTCGCGACCTGCTTCGCATGTCGGGAGAGTAACCATGGGAGCCATGAAATGTCGCAACTCATCAATAGGAGGGCAGTAAACCAAACGGGATTCGATGCGATCGGAAACCGCAGGCTCGACGCGGCTACGCAGATCCAGCACGGGCGCGCACTGCTCGTTCCGTTGCATCTGCTCGAACGCCTCGACGCGGAGGCCGAGCAGCGCGAAGAGGAAGCGGAGACAAGGCGGATCGAAAAGGCCGCTGCCGCGGCCGTAGCCATTGCCTCGAAATTGGCGAAAGAGGAGCCCGCTCAGGAAGACCTCGGGTTTCCGGTTGCGTTGCGGAACCATCGTCGCGTCACCATCTTCTCGCCGCAAAACGTCGCTGCCGCAAAAAGGCGCCTTGAGACGAATCTTCGGGAGAAGGCGGGGACGAAGGATCAACCGTCTCCCGCGATGAAGATCTTCGCGCGCGCGCAGGCCAACGACGGGATGCGGGCACTGCCGGATGCGCGCCGGGCCGCGCAGCGGGTGGCTGCGCTTGGGTCGCGGTTCGAGAATCTGGCGGAGCCCATCGAGTACCTCGCGACGATGCTCGCACTGGCCGCAAGGCAGCCGGCGAACGAGTTCCGGATTCCGCCGCTGTTGCTCGTCGGACCGCCCGGGATCGGCAAGACGTACTTCGCCCAGGCCCTTGCCGAGGCGATGGGGGAGGGGGTTCCGTGGCGCCGGTTCAGCGCCGGTCAGGCCCAGAGCGGATTCCAGTTGACGGGGACCGCCAACGGCTGGTCGACGGCGAGCCCCGGCATCGTGTTCGACATGCTCCTCGGTTCGCCCTGGGCAACGGGCGTTCTGGTCCTGGACGAGTTGGACAAGCTGGCAGGGGACCGGCAGTTTCCGGTGCTCCCGACGGTCCTGGACCTGCTGGCCGATACGACGGCATCGACCTTCGAGGATCTGTCGATCCACCTGAAGTTCGACGCTTCGCGGCTGGTGGTCGTGGGGACGGCAAACCACGGGGACGCGATCGACAGCGCCCTGCAGTCCCGGATGCAGCACTGCGAGGTGCAGGCCCCCAGTGTCGATCAGCGCCGGCGGATCGTCGAGGCCGAATGGGCGAGTCTGTGCAAGAGGGGGCGCAGCCGGCGGCAACTCGATGCCGATTCGGTCCAGGAGGCGGCGGAGCGGGTCGATCTCGATCTGCGGGTCCTGGGCCGCGCGCTGACGAGTGCGTTTGCGAAGTCGCTGTTGCGCAGGGAAGCCGGTACGGTCGCCCTCGAGTTGCCGAGGCGGGAATTGGCTCGGCGCGCTGCCGGGTTCTCGTGACCCAAGGAGAAGGCAGGTGAAGGTGCTTCTGGACGATGTGCAGGACGCGCCGCAAGGCTGGGTCCGGGTGCAGTGGCCCGAGGAAGCCTATCGCCTGCTGGAGACCGGCCAAGTCACGGAGATCAGCCTGGATCACGACCTGGGCACGATCTCCGCGGCACCGGCTACGACGTGGTGAAGTGGATCGAGGAGGCGGTGATCACCCGGGGGTTCCGCGCCCCCAGGATCACCGTCCACTCCGCCAACGTCGCCGCCCGGGCGCGGATGGAGGCCGGAATCTGGGCGATCGAGGCACTGATGGAAGCGCGGACCGCATCGCCGGACTAGCGATGGCAGAACGGTAGGGATCGGAGGGAATCATGTTTGATGAAATCCTGGGATTGGGAAGTCTGGTCGACCGGTTTCCTCGGATCTTCCGCGGCGAGGAGCCCCGGTGCGCATCGCACGTCACGCCGGGCTGGCGCACGCTGATTTTTGAAGCGTTCCGCGAGATCGATGCAACGCTCACCGATGCCAATGCCGCGGCGTTCGAGGTCCACCAGATCAAGGAGAAGTTCGGCACTCTTCGACTCTACTGCGGCGGTCTCGAGCGCACACCCGGCGTCCAGGTGACGGAACACCTCTGTGGAGAGCGGCTCCATGGCACGACCCACGGCGATCTGCTTGGTGACCGGGTGGCGCGCATCGTCGAAGCGGCCGAGAACCAGTCGGCCACGACCTGCGAGATGTGCGGCGCGCCGGCGACGAACGCCGTTCGGGACTACCGGGCGATGACCCGGTGCGAATCGCATCTCTCCTGGCCGTGGGATCGATGGGAAAACCACGAATTCCTGCTCGCGCAGCAAGCCACATTCCCGCTCGCGCGCTACCCGTTTGCCGCGGCTCTGGCCGCGGAACGAGGGGCCAAGGCGAAACGGCTTGACGGCCGGGCGCTCCAGTTCCTGTACGAGGACGCCCTACAGCGGGGGATGAACCCGAGGGAGTTGGGCCTCGCGGATCGGGACTTGGCATGGCTGCTCCGGGTGGAAGGGATGCCCAAACCATGGGAAATGGACGATCTGTGATGAACGGACAACAACGGATCTGGTTCACCTCGGACCTGCATTTCGGGCACCAGAACATCATCACGTATTGCGGCCGTCCGTGGAAGACGGCCCAGCGGATGGACGAGGCGCTGATCGAGAACTGGAACGCCCGCGTCGGACAGGGCGATCTGGTCTACGTCCTGGGCGACGTGTTCTGGTGCGAGGCGGAGCGGGCTGCGCAGATCCTGCGGCGGTTGAATGGGCACAAGAAGGTCGTCCTGGGGAACCACGACCAGTTGATCCGGAAGGATCCGGGAACCCGGATGCTCTTCGACGAAATCCTGCCCGATCTGCACGAGGTACATATCGATCGCATGCATATCGTCCTGTGCCACTACCCGCTGCTCTCCTGGAACCGCGCATTCGGTGGCGCGTTCATGCTGCACGGGCATAGCCACAACACGATTCCGTTCGATCCGCGCAACGGGCGCAGGATGGACGTCGGCGTCGATGCACAGGGCTACGCCCCAGTCTCCTGGCATGAGGTGAAAAGCCGGCTTGAAGCCGTGCCGGCGTTCGATCCCCGTGGGTACGAGCGGGACGGCGATGGTCGTGCATGACGAAATGCGGCAAGAGAACTGGTTTCGAGCCTTTTGACGATTCCTGGACCATGGACACCACTGCCAACATCTTCCTCGATACGGAATTCAGCGACCTGAAGAACCCCGACCTGATCAGCCTGGGCTTGGTGAGCGAACATGGTTGCAGCCTCTATCTGGAGATCGCGGACTTCGATCTGGCTCGGTGTTCGCAGTTCGTGCGGGCAACGGTATTGCCGCTCCTCTCCGGCATCATGGTTCCCCAGGCTGAGGCGGCAGGCCGTATCCGGGATTACCTGCGGCTGTTTGGGAGCCGGGTGCACCTATGGACGGATGCTCCGAATTACGATGCGTGGCTCCTCTCGGAACTCATCGCCGGCATCCGGCAGGAAATTCCAGAAATCCGGGTTTGTGTTCCCGAATTCCGTGGGGAAGTCGCCCGGCGCGTTTACGCACTCGCGATCGAAGACGCGTATCGAAATGGCTTGCGGCGGCATCATGGGCTCGACGACGCCAAGGCACTATGTGCGGGATGGTCTGCTGCAAAGCGGGTTTCCCCTCGGCAGATCCGCGAGGCGATCGAGGCGGCACGAAAATCGGCAAACACGGCGCGTGACGAGGGGCTATTGAACGGCGAATCATGAAAATCCACATCCTTTCCGATCTGCATACCGAGCTGACGGCCTTCGCGCCGCCGGCGACGGATGCCGACGTGGTCGTCCTGGCCGGCGATATCGGCGGCGGCCCGGGTGGCGTTGATTGGGCCGCGCAGCATGCCCGGCCTAGCGGAGTTTTCTTCGGAAAGGAGATCGTCTACGTAGCGGGAAATCACGAGTATTACGGCCAGTCCTGGAAATCGCTACCTGGCGTCTTGCGCGACCGAGAACGGGAAATCGGCCTGCCGACACTCCACCTCCTCGACTGCGACGAGGCGATCATCGGCGACGTGCGCTTTCTCGGATGCGAACTCTGGACGGATTTTCAGCTTTTCGGGAGCGACCAGCACGCCATGGCCGAGCAGATGGCGGCATGCGTGATGTCCCTCAACGACTTCAACCGGATTCGCAACGACGGGCATGGCAAGCTTCGGCCCGGGGCAGTACGCGAACGGCACCTCCGGCACCGTAGCTGGTTGGCGAGCAGGCTGCGGGAGCCCGCCGCCGGACGGTGGCGCAAAACGGTGGTCGTCACGCACCATCTGCCATCCATGCAATCGGTGGAAGGGCGCTGGCGATTGGATCTCGCGAGCGCTGGATTCGCCTCGAACCTTGACGACCTTGTCGCGCTGGTCGACGGCGTCTGGATTCACGGCCACACCCACGCCAGCTTCGACTATTCGATCGCTGATTGCCGGGTGGTATGCAATCCGCGCGGATATGTCGGCATGAGGGGCGCGGTGGAAAACGTCCGGTTCGACGAGCGGCTCGTTGTTGCGGTGTGATGGTGGCCGACCGGGAGGCTCGCTCGTCGTTTGGAAGTTCGCGTCTGTTGGGGGCATCCAGTTATTTCCGGTGAGGGGAACCGGGTACGGCGCGATTCGCTGGATCGAGCAGGGGGCGTGACGCGCGGTTTCGTTTCCCTGAAAATCCGGGTTCATACCGAGCAGCTGGTGCCCCGCGCCCGGAAGGAGGCGGGTATCCGGGTGAGCGAGTGTCTTATGGGAAGCAAAGAATGACGGGGATCGGCGCAATCCGCGAGAAGGAAGTTCTTGATCAAATCCGGGCGACCCTCCCCGAAGGGCACGAGGTGTTCGACAACGTCGATTGGTCCTCCGTCTATAACGATAGACAGTGGTTCGGAGAGATCGACGCTGTCGTGTTGGCGCCAACCAACCATCTGGTCCTGCTGGAGATCAAGGCGGGGCCGGTCGAGTTTTCGGAATCGGGTCTGCACAAGCGTTACGCCGACCAGGTCAAGGACGTCGGCCGCCAGACCAGCCATCAGTTCTCGGCGATCCGCAGTCGCCTGAAAGAGGCGGGTTTCTCGGGGGTGTATGTCGCCCAATTGCTGGTCTTGCCGGATGTGCGGGTGGCATCCGGCACCGTTTTCTACCCGCGCGAGCGCGTCGTCGACACGACCGAAATGAAGTGGTTGGCTGAACGGATCGTTTCCGCGATTCCGGTTGCCGACTCGGCGACGGTGGACCGTGAGCGGCTGCGGCGATTTCTTCTCAACCTGTTCGATCTGGCGTTCGATCCGACAGCGCGGATTGGGCTGATTTCCGGCGCGGTGACCAGGCTTTCCGAAGGTCTGGCAACCTGGGTGCCCAGGATCCGCAGTCCGTCAGGAACAGTTTGCGTCCAGGCTACCGCCGGTGCCGGAAAAACCCAGTTGGCGCTTCGCCTGCTGGGCGACGCGGCCGATGCGGATCTGAGAACCGGATATGTGTGCTTCAACTCCCCATTGGCGAGCCACATGCGTGCGCACTGCCCGCAAAGCACGGCCGTGGCGACTTTCCACGAGCTGGCAATCGCCGCCCTCCAGCGGAAAACCGGCGAGGAGCCGGATTTTGATGACGAGGACGTCTTTCAGAAGGCGGAGGACGCCGTGCTGCAAGGCGGGGCGACCCATGTGGAACCGCTGGATCTCCTCGTCGTGGACGAATCCCAGGATCTGAAGCCGGAATGGATCCAGGCCTTGGCCACCGGACTGGGGGAGGGCGGACGCCTCTATGTGCTCCGCGACCAGGATCAATCACTCTACGACCGGGCAGCGTTCGATTTCCCCGATGCAACCACAATCGCCTGCTGCGACAATTTCCGTAGCCCGCGCGCCGTGGTGCGAGCGATCAACGCCTTCGGGCTGACGCCGGACCCAGTTTTCGCCAAGGGGCCGATCGACGGGGAGGTCCCTGGATTTCATGAATACGACCCCATGGTGGACCCCGGCGGCATGAGGATGACCGATCGTGTCGTGCGCAACCTCATCGAGAAGGGATTCCTGCCGGAGCAGATCGCGGTAATCACGCTATGCGGGCAGAACCGATCGCAGCTGCTCAAGCGGGACGCCGTCGCGGAGATTCCGCTGCGGAAGTTCCGCGGAACCTATGACGACGCGGCGGCACCGCAATGGACCGACGGCCAGATCCTCGCCGAAACGGTATTCCGCTTCAAAGGCCAAGCCGCCCCGGTGATCGTCCTCGCCGAAGTCGATTTCGAGGACCTCGATGATTGGGCAAGGCGCCGCCTCTTCGTCGGGTTCACCCGGGCGCAACTTCGGCTCGAATGCATTGCCTCGACCGCGGCGATGAAGGCGCTCGCCAAGCGCTTGAACGCCGCAGACGCGTCAGCGGAGTGAAATGGACGACGCGCCGCAATCGCGTCTGGGTGCGACACAATTTGTCGCACCAAGCTGGCATCATTCTCCGGAATCCAACGCCAAGGGAGTCTC
>JAEHJW020009612.1_pt1 | contig 20049 bp, 22 predicted proteins | sample 9271431 | NCBI WGS metagenome assembly JAEHJW02 | reverse complement strand
CGGTATCATAAGTTCTGTTGCCACACCCCATCGAGTAGCCATTCTCCCCGTCGCCATTTTCGACAAACGGCCCATGCAAAGCCGTAGCTCCATCAAAATTAACCCAAGCCTCTAGCGTAAAGGAAGCTACCGCTGCGGTAACCAACGGAGCCACTACGTAACCAGTAGATCCGTCAAACTTAACGCCGGTGCCGCCAGCAGGGATTCCTGCAAGCCCTAGGGTAAAGCCTCCGGTGTAGGTCCCGTTATAGCCGTTCCCGCTAAGGTCATTCGCCACCGTCCCACTCGTCTCATCGAGAGGCCAGAAAGCGACGGGGCCGTCCTGCAGCACAGTCTGGACATAAAGGTGGGGGCCACCCCACGCGCACAACGCATACTCCACCTGCGCGAAGTCATACAGACCCTCGAGGACCGCCTGCTCCGATACTACCGGCGTCCATCCAGCCACCACGTCCTGCGTGCTGACTGTGGCATCACTGGTAAGGTTCATCTTCAGGACGGATTGCCCGGCGATGGGGACGTACTCCTGCCCATCCACGGTCAAGGGCGCGTCGTGATCCGTGTAGCCGTAAATGGTGCCATTCGTCAGCGTCACCTTGACGAGGGTGGCGACTTGGCCAGCGTCGAGGGCGAACTGGAGGGCGGCGGAGATGGTTTTCACAGGGATCCAGACACTAAAAAAGCGCCCAATCGGACGCCAGGAGGGAGGAGACCACCGTTAAACAGGCGAACCATCGTCACGCATAGCGGTGACTTGGTAGGAATAAGTGCCGGAGCTTGGCGCGAAGTTTTCAGGATAGGCATGGTGTGCAGCCCAATCCCAGACAGAAAAGGCGCGCATTGAATTGTGTGCCATGCCATACCGATAAGCGGTTTTTGCGATCCAACGATAAATACGTTTCATGGGAGTCTCCAGTCGTGATGTTATGACTGGAGTATAGTCGAGATTCGGGCTTGTGCAAGGTCACTCGAACACCTCCATCATCGTAATACTCGCCAGTTCAGCCGGGCCAGCGGATTGTTGCGCGCCCGATCCCAGCATGGTGTAACTGAGCGGCATCCCGAAGCGCACGGCAAAAGCGAACGATCCCGATGCCGCGACCGCCACCCCATACGCCGGGCAACTCCCTGCCGGATACTGTACCACCGGCTGCTGATTCAGAATAGTAAACGACCATCCCGCAGCGCCGCCGTTGATGGTCAAGCCGGACGGGTGCCAGATCGGATGAAGGACGCCAGCGACGGGCACCAGCAGGGGGTAGTTCTGCGTGCCGGTACCGTTGACGGTCGGCGCTGCTACACCCCGCGGATACCCGGTATCCACAAACGACAGCGCGATCGTGGAGCCGATGAGTTTTCCGCCTTGGTAGACGTTATAGCTGGTCGCCCCGGTTACGGCTGTCCAGGTGATCGTATTGCTGTTGGTCGCCGTCGTGCTGCCGGTAGTGATGGCCGTGGTGGCGCTCTCGGTAGTCTCGCCCTGGGCATTCAGCGCCGTTACGCCATACGTCAGCGCGGTCGATGCCGCAATGGTGCCGCCCGTGGTGCTGGTGGACAGCGTAGGGGCCGCTGGTGCGTTGATCTGGGTCCCCGTGCCAATGTTCACGTTCGCAAAGGCATTGTAGTTCGGGTCGGTCCAGAGGAAGGACTGCAGCTCGCCGCCTACTGAGTTCCAGAAGTCGAGCAACGCCTGTCTGTCTTCCTGCACGAAGTCCCATGCGGGAATCGTCCACTGATACCGCGTATAAGCTGACCGATTGACGCGATATTCAAACGTGCCGTTGCCAGTGATTACGACCGGCATCATGGCGACTACCTTGGTGTTGCGGACGCCGTTGCCGTACTTGAGCGCGGGGAAGGATAGGCCGGAGAATGCCATTTTATCCGCCTTGTAGGTTCATGTGAGACGCGGTATTCAGGAAGAGCTGAGTCGCTTCGTGACGCACCCCATGCAAGGCGCTGATGACGCTCTGGCTGTCCATCGCGTGGACGGTCAAATGCAGGTGATTACCTGCGGCAACCCCGCCGATCGACGCCTGCCCGGAGCGGATGAGCGACGCGCCGGATGCCGGAATAATCATCTCGCCCTTATGGATATTGGCTACCATGTCGTTCGGGATATTGTTTGCACCCGACGCAAAACCGAACAGGCTGGCAATGCTGGTGATGCCCTTGATCCAGCCGCCGATGCTGGACATGGTGGATGATCCGCCACCACTGAACGAGCTCGCACCCATGATTCCCGCGCCACTAAGTGCGCTTGAACCGCCGCCACCCGATCCGCCGAACAAGCTACCCGCCGTGTGCGCGATCCCGCCGATGATCGAGCCGATGCCTTGATTGGCCTTCTTTCCGAACAGGGAAGTGGTGATGCTCTGGCTGATGCTCTTGGCCAGAATGTTCTCGATGCCCTTACCGATGCTGGCAAAGAACGAATAGAACATCTGCCCCCATGTTTTTTGGCCGTGCATGATGTTCTGAAACAGGCCCGTGAACGCGCCCTGCATAGTGTTCTTCACGCTGGCCGAGTAATAGCCGAGCTGCTGGCCCATCGCCTGGAGGTGTGTGCGCTGAATCTGGAGCGCCTGGACCAGCTTGGGATCACCCAGGGCCTTGGCGTATTTGATCGCCGCATCAGCCGCCTGGATCATCGCCGGGGCTGCAGCTTTCTGCTCCTGGATTGTCTGCTGGGCCGCTTGCATCTTCGTGAGGCTGCCCGTAGTCACTAAGGCTGCCGTATTGGTCAGCGTCTGGTGCAGGTTGCCCTTGAGCGCCGAGAGGTGTTGCATGGCGCCTTGGTACTGGTACTGCAGGACTTTGTGATGCCCTACCTGCATGGCCTCTTTGGCGGCGGTAGTATGCCCACCTGCCAGCAACTCGCCGGATAGACCGGAATACTTGCTGCGAGCAGCGGCGATCTTGGCATTCAGCGGGTTGGTGATGCCGAGCCATGCGATATGCACGCTGTCGGCAATGTGGTTGAGCTTCGCGGCATAGCGTTCACCGAGAGCAATCTTGTGGGCAAACGCTGAGGCGAGCTTATTCTGGCCTGCACTGATAACGTGCTGACCAGTGACCGCGGCTTTGTGGTGCAACGCCGCTGCCTTGGCCAATCCTGCCGCAGTGACAGGTCCGCTATAGCCCAGGCCTGGCGCATTGGCAGCAGCCGCCGTCATGGCCGCCATGTGCGCCTGCTCATTCAGCAGCGAGTGATTGGGCACTCCCCCCCAATGCGTAGCGTTTGGCATAAGTCCCAGCGGAATATGCGCGGATGTTTTTGCCGGGAGTGGATAGGCATGAGGGTGCAAGTAATGCTTAAACTGAGCCCAGCCGGACTCTAGCTGGTGACGCATCGAATAGGCTGCGTATCCAAAAGCGCCGATGGCGACGACCGCCAGTGTGATAGGCCCAGCAAGACCGGCGATGACGGCACCCATCGTGCCGAGGCCTGCGGATAACCCCGCTACCGCATCCTCACCCATGACCGCCGATGCTGCCCATTTGACCAGAGTGCCGCCGAGTTGCACGCCTTTGATGGCCGTGAAAGCATCCTTGATGCCCATGAGCCACTCGACGCCTTTGATGCCGAGCAGAAGCGCGGCAAGAGCTCCAGCCCATGCTTCGATGTTCTTGAATATCGGCCAATGCGTGTTGAGGCTCGTGATGGCTTGCGCGACAACGCTTACCCAATGGGCCAAAGCAGTGAGGGCTGGCAGGAGTGCCGTGCCAATCTGGACGCCGACGGTCTCTAGGTGCGCCAGCATCTCTTTCTGCTTGAACGCCAGGGTATTCTGTAGGATGTGGACGCCATGCCCAGGAGTAGCCGCCATCTCCATCTGCTTGCGAGTGTTCTGCAGCCGCGCCCATTGTTCGGGTTGCATGGTCAGTATGATGCCAGTCCCGACATTGCCGCCACCGCTCGCCTTGGCGTAAGCGGCGCCCCAGTCCATGACACGCGAATTAAATGCGGCGACTTTGAGGCCGGGGTATTTCTTATGGATCATCGCGGCGATATGTGGGTCCAGAACGTCATGCGTCCACCCAATCGGATTCTTGAGACCCTCCAAGCTGTGCGGCAAAACTCCTGGTGGCGTATAGACTGTGCTGGTACCGCGAATCTTAAGCACGTCTTTTGGATTGAGCAGTCCTGCATGCTCTAGCATGAGCGCCTGGATTTTCTGCATTCTGCCGCCCATCTGCATGGCGGCGATCATTCCCGCGATGGTTGAGGCCTTGGTATTTCCGCCTGCACCACCTGCACCACCGGCAGCCTTGAATTGCTCATGGAGCGCCTCGACGGTAAATAGCCCTTGCTGGGAAACTTGCAACGACTCCCCATACGGCATATTCCGTAGCGCCGTCTCCAGGTTGATAGGCGTGATCTTGCCGTGCGAGCCCTCGGCGATCTGCAGCACTTCCCGAATGCCTTGCAGCGCCTGCGGGATGTTCTCCAGCTTGCCCAGCATTTCGACGGAGCCCAGAATATTGCGCACGACTGTGCCGATTGGCGTTTTGTCGCCAAAGCTGGACTTGAGCACCATCGCTGCTTTGACGGCTTCCGGCATGAGGGCCGCACGTATTTGCGTCTGTGCAGCCCCCGCACCAGGAACTGCGGCATACCCACCGAGGGCGGCTTCAAGGCCTGAGAGCTTGGACATACCGGGCAAGCGCTGCAATTGCGCCGCCTGCTGCAGCATATTAGTACGCGCTGCCTTGGGGATGCCCATCAATTGCATCTGGGCGCGTTCCTGCTGATAACTGGACGCACCTTCAACCGACTTTTTCAGCCCTTCGCCAATCTTCAGCGCCCCATAAAGCTCCAGCAGCCCCTTCATGGTGCCGTGCATGTGGGTCATCTTGGTATCAGCCGCACCAGCAGCATCGCCCATGGCCGCAATGCCAGCAGCAGCTCCACGGCTCGCGCTCGCCATATCCGCCGTGCTGGCAGACATCGCGGCCATGTTGTCAGCCACTTCCGCCAGCTTGGTGCCCATACCAGCGAGCGCGTCCTGCATGACCTTGAGAGTATCCGCCAGCCGTCCGGTCGAGCGGGACGCGCCAAACGATGCGCGAGAGAGCGCGGTGACACCACCAGCAGCGTCCGCCGTCGCCTTCCCCAGGTCCGCAGCGCCACCGATGGCAATCTTGAATGAGTCGCCCAGGCCCTTGAGATAGTCCTCAAGCTGGGCGATGTTGGCCTTGAACTTCTGAATCTCAGGCGATGCCAGATCGGCCATCGTGAGCGTCATTGCAATCTTCATATCTGCCACGCTCAGTCCTCCAGTTCTGCCATCACCTGTTTTACATCGTCCGCTTCACCGTTGACACCTACGCGCATCATGGTCATTGCCCGCACCGCACGGATTTGCTCTATGCGGCTGCCTTCTCTTTGGAAGAGGCTGATTTGGTCGATGGTGTAGTCTTGGATGTCGCGCCATCGGTGGCCGTAGCTGATAAGCTGGGCGACGGCTCTACCCCATCCGCCGTTTTTGCTGGCTGCAGACCGAACCGCGCCAAGAGATCCGGCAACATCGGCGCGATCCGCTCGACGAAAAAAGTCTGGTTGATCTCCAGCACCAGCGAGAACAGCTTGATGGCGTCGTCCATCTGGACGCTATCGAACCACTCCAAGGGCTTGTGCGCCGCGATACCGAGGGCCGTGTACAGGTCGTCAGCGCCCGCAGCAAAGACCACCAGGATGTCCACCGTCTGGCCGTCACCTGCAGCCAGCAGAGGCTGCAGCTTCTGGAACACGCCGATGACCTTGGGCCACTCGCGCGCGGTGAACGGCTTGATGGTGAGTATTTCCCCGTCCACCGTGATTTCGCGGTCGGGGAACAGGACTTCCAAATCGTCAGCCATACATTACCCCTTGATGATGTCGAGATAGTTGCTGCCGCTGACCGGGTTGGGGTCGAACAGCAACTCGCCTTGCAGGTCCAAAGGTGTTTCCTTGCGCCCGATCAGGTCCATGTTTTTCGGCAACTGCAGCTTGGAGCGTTTGAGGTAGATTCTCCAAGGCTGGAACACACCGTTGTTGGTATTGGCGACGTTCAGGCCCTGGAACATCAGGCTGATTTCCGGCTGGGCCTTGGTGAGCATGGAGATGGTGCCGTTATTTGGCCCGTAGCTGTATGCTGCGGTGACCTGATAAGGCGCATTGTTGCTCATCTGCGCGAAGTGGCTACTACTGCCGGTCAGGGTAGTTACGTCCCCGAACTGGCCAGACCCTACGCTGTAATCGGTGCCAGCCACCAAGGCGACAGCGGTGCTCAAGGTTGCCGTAGCGGTTGCGGCCGTAGTGAATCCGCCACCAGTCAGGGTCACGGTGGGGGCAGTCGTGCCGTACCCTGTGCCGGGGTTGTCGATAACGATGGCGATGTCGGCAGCCCCAAGGAAAACGGCGTGGCCGGTCGCGGTTACGCCAGCCGGAGACGCGGAGAAGGCGACGGTCGGCGCGCTGGTATATCCAGCACCTTGTCTCACTGCTACGCTCTTGACCTGACCAGCAACGGAAGTCAGTGCGACATTCGATTCCAGGATGCCCTGCAAGTAGCTGATATTGCCGCCAGCAAATAGGGTGAGATTTTCTGACGTCACGTTGCCGCCGGGGTTTGGTCCACTGTTTGTGCCATACAATGCCATCGCAAGGTTAGCAGCACTCCACTGCATCAGGGTGGCGCTGAAGCTCAACGGGATAGCGACAGAGACAAACTCAGCCGTGCCGCCGTAGCCCGAAGTGTTCTCCTCAATGGTGACCATCTTCTGTTTGGCGAAGTCGAAAATCAGCCCGGACACGTCGCCGAGGAAGAAATAACCACCATTCAGGCCACCTAGCCCGTTGCGATACGCGGCCTGGAGTTTCCCTTGGCCGATGAAATACTGCAAGTCTGCATACGGGCTAGTAGCCATGATTCACCTCGTTAATTGAGTGGGGTAAAGAGTTCAAAAATCAGCCGGTAAATCATCCGGTCTGGGTTAATGCCAGACAGCTTGCCGCTGTGCAGGTTCCAACGCTGTGAAGCTGCCCCGGAAGTACCTACCGGAGTGCCCTGTATCGCCTGCACGACCGATTCGATCAACGGAATCTGGACGTTTATCAAGTCCGATTGCGATGTGTACGGCACATGCAGCATCACTGTTTGCTGCAGTAGCACGTTCGACAGACGCGGCGGCAGGTTTTCAAGTTGCCCCGTGTTCTGGTTCGTGAACTCGCTCAACAGCACCCACGCGGCGGGCAACGGAATCTTGGTTAGGCCAGGGTCCGGCTCTTGACCGCCGACAGTCAGGCCGGTAGTCGCCGAGAGCGCCGGAATCGCACTGACCTTGGCGAATATGTCCTGTGAACACGCGGCAAGCTGGCTCATTCGTCAGTGGACTCCGGTTCTGGTTCTGGATCGACGACAGGCTCAGGGCCTTCCACCACAGGAACAGGCGCAATCTCAGCCACCATAGCGGCCCGTGTAGACCCCTCGGCACGCATCAGCCACGCAATATCGGCTTCGGGCAGATCAACCATCATCCCGCGCTTGTAGTGCTTGCCCGCATGGATATGGTCACGCGGCACGGCGATCATCGTCATAGCGTTGCTCCTTCAAAGTACCGCACGGCCATTGCCTCATACTCATCCATGCTGTCCGGTTCCCATCCCAGAAAAGGGCGCGGGTTGACGTGATAGCCGGTTTCGCTGACACCCACGCCGTAAGTGCCGTACTGCTGATATGCGCCGATAATGTCGTCGGTCCCGATCATCACGCCGTCAGGGCCAACCGAGAAATAGATGCTGTTCTTCAGATTTCCGGAGTCGTAAAGCTGGCCCAAGTCGGCATTGCCCTTCCTCTCACGAATCCGCGCAGTACCTGGACGCCATGGCAGCCAGCCATCGCCGAGCGGGTCGGTCTTGGTGCTGGCGATGCGAGCCTTGGCCTTGACGGCTTCATCGCCGCCGATTCTGGCCAGCAGCGCATAGGGCGCACTGGTCCGCTTGAGCAGGATGTCCATCTCGGTCATGACTTGAGCGATGTCGATGGTAATCATGCGCGCGGGTAGTAATCGACCGCCGACAATTCGGTCCCAATGGGCGACCACTGCTCAGACTCGACCTTGTAGGTCTTGCCCGCCAGATCGGTCAGCATGTCTCCGCTCTTGATCGGCACGCCAGCGGTTGGGCTGTTGCCGGTGTAGACCAGGATCGTATAGATCGGCATGGGCGCATCTGTATTCGTGGTTGCCGGAAATCCGACAGGCTTGTTGAACCCCTTGTCCCGCTTGAGGGCTATCGAGCACGGTATGCCGGTCAGGATCGTCTCCGTGGTCTGATATGCCCCTTCCGTGGCCGAGAATGCCTGAGTCACACGCTGTACCGTCAAGGCGTTGTCGCATTGGAGCACGATGGGTGGCATGAGTTGATCGAGCGCCACCACACACCATGTCAGATGTCCGACCAGATAGTCGCCCTCCTGCAGTTTGGTGCCGTCGACGATGGCCTGCCAGTAGTTCTGACTGATCTTTGTCTGGCCTGGATATTTGCCGCCGATGTTCATGTTCGCATTCAGCGCACCCAAGCTATTGGCCGAGTTCAGCGGGTCATTCAGCGTTGCACCAGCCGGACGATATTGCGTGTGCGGAGTGCCCATGTTGAGCGCCGCCACGCCGAGGCCTGCGTAGTACTGCTGCTGGATGAGTGCGCCACCGGTGAGAGCCATCTAGACCACCAACTGACGGTTTGCGCCGCCACTACCTGCAAGACCGGGGCCATAAGGGACGCCCAGGAAGTCGCACAGATATCGCCGCCAATAGTTGAACAGGTCCACACGGTCCCGCACTTCCCGCTTGTTGTGCACCCAAGGGCCAGCCGCGTCGGTAGACAGGTTGGACGAGGCGTTAGGGATGGCGAGTTCCAGCGTGTACAGGTTCGCCAGGATGATGTTGACGACCGTATTCACCTCGTCTGCCGTCAGAGACACCATGCGGTATTCCAGCGCCAGATAGTATTTGTTGACCCACGGAAACGGGAACAACACGTTACCCGTTCCGTAGGCCATGAAGCCACAGAATCGCCGAATGTCCACAAGCTGCTGATCCGTAAACGGAGAGGCAACAAGCGTCGGCATGGCTTTTTACTCCTCTACAGGCGCAAGAGGCGCGCCCATTTGGTGCAGGTCGCCGATCTGGTCGGAATCCTCTGGCAACTTCAGGACGGTTTCAGCCGCCCAGAAGTAGTTTTTATGCCCGAGCACACATCCCCAGTTGCGTGTGAACCGATACCCGGTGACACGCAAGACGACCGGTACCGCTTTACCAGTCGGAACCTCAGGTGCTACCGTTTCCGGCACATCCTTCGCGGTGGGCATGTTACAGGCTCTCGATCAGGGCGCCGCGCTTGTAGTAAGCGTTGGACGCCGTGGGGATAGTCTGCGGGTTGGTGGTCATGTCGGTCGGCGCTACGAAGCCGCCGATGTAAGACCAGGTCTGGGTAACAACCTGCAACGCGGCGTCAATCGGCTCACGGATGATGTGAGCGATGCCGTCGACGATAGTGATACGGTCGTCTTCAGAATGGACCGCCTGCGCATAGCCGTTGTTGGTGAAGGTGGACTCGATCAAAGCGCCACGACCAACCATAATGCCGCGCTGCACCATGCCAACACCAGAGACGCTCTGGGCAATGTTCAGGTTGCTTTCGATCACATCAATGCCGAGCAGGTGGGTTACGCGACCGCCCTGGAAAACCTCGGTATTCGGGACGCCACGATAGAGCATCTGGAATGCCGGGTCTTGGTACAGGCCGACAGCCTGCTGCGGCGAACAGATAAACCGGAACGATCCGCCAGGGAATGGCTGCACACCATTGCTCTGCAACTGGGCGCGAGCGTTGAGCAGCATCTGCATGGTGAGCTTGCCGCCAGCCATGTCGCTGCCAGAGATCGCCAGAGTGGTAGGGGCCATAACGCCGGAAGTGCTATATGGCCGCATGACCAGAGGGGCAACAGCGCTGACAACGGCCTGACCAGCGGTGCCGTCGGAAATGGCGACGGCCGTGCTGAAAGTCAGGGTGCCTGAAGTTCCGCCAGGGGTGACACTGACGTTGGTCGCGTCTGCGCCGCTCCCGACCAGGCTGTACACGGTGCCGCTCTGGAACTGGACGTTCAGCGGGTTGGTGCTGGAGATCGGGACTTTCGCGCCGTCGCCGTTGAATACCGTCTCGAATCCATCGATGTTGTCCACATGGATCGTGGTCTGAGCGGCGGCGATGGTGGTGATCACATGGGTGTTGCCGCCCATGTAGGCATTCATAATCTCGTTATACGCCAGGGTATCGACCGAGAACTGCGCCTGCACGGCCAAATCAAAGGCATTTTTCAAGAAGATGGATGCAATGGCCACGTCCGTAGTGACCACGTTGACCATCTGCTGCGCCATCCACTGATTGAGCGCCAGCGTGTATTGCTCGATTGCCCAGTTCTGGGGAGTCAAGCCGGAAGTAATGTCCGTATTCGCAGCAGGCGGTACAGGCGTGGTGATGGCAGGCAACAGACCGGCGCGGGTTTTGGTGATAGTCTGGCCGATACGTGCCGGGAAAGATTCCTGATCGGCAATGTGGCGATAGCCCATCTTCGGGAGCAGGGGAGATTCAAATGCGGTTTGCAGCATTCCGGTCTGGATTGCGTTCTGAATCTCGACCGGTAGATTGGCAATAGACATGGCTTAGTCCTCAATGTCAGAAAAGAGATTTCCTTCTCTGCCAGAGGACTCCACCTTTGGTCAGGCTGCGTTCCCGGCGCGACTCCACGCGCCAAAGAACGCCTATAGATTACATCAAATCAAACCGGAACGCCAAGCGTCCGCAGTTGTGCCGCTTTCTGTTCCGCGCTCAAATCCTTGAACTCGGTCTTAGTCGCCGTAGCTGGAGGCTTAGTCGTGGTCGTGGTGCTCTTTGGGTCGCGGAAAGCATAGGGCTTTGCCGTCTTGAACGCCTTGACCGCTTCGTCGATTCCCACGACTTCGCCGTCATCGCCAATTGTGAGCGCCGAGCGGTCCATCAGCTTGAGCAGGTCGGGGTCTTCCAATCCTGCACGCAATGCCGCCGCTTTCAGCTCAGCGCCGATCAATCGGTTATCGGCATCCAGCTTTGCCGCTGCGATTTTGGCGTCAGTCTCGGCAAGGAGTGCCGTTCTGGCTTCTTCGGCCGCCTTCGCTGCGGCTGCCTTTTCTGCCTCAGCCTGCAAGCGATATGCTTGAGCTTCATCGCGGTACTCCTTCAGCTTCGCCTTCCAGCCTTCATCGTCCGAAACTGGCGGGCGTGCCGGAGTCGCATGCGCAGCAGGAGGTACAACAGGTGGTGCAATGTCATCAGCCATCAGCCTTTCCTTAGGTTCATGCCCAACTCCATGGGCAAGTTATCATTCCGATACCTTGATCTTTTCCTGCACTCCAGCAGGTTGGACCATGGCGTTCCGGGCCTGCATTTCGGCCTCGATCAACAGCAACTCGGCCTTAGTATCTTCAATATCGTACAGCGACGCAATCGTTTCAACGGCTTTCTCACGGCTCATGATGCCAGCATCCACCAGGATGCGCAAAGTGGTCGCCACTTCCTGCCGGTCTTTGGAGGTCGGTGCGTACCAATCAGGCCAGCGTAGACCGAGGGGGTCAATGAGAGACATCGGTGCAATCTTGGAGCCATCACGGTTGAGCAGTTTGATTTTGTGGCTGGCCTTGACGATCAGGCCGTACAGATTGAGCAATCCGATCTCGCCGTAAGTCACGCGCAGCTTGTCCGTAAGCCAGATCAAGGCCTGATTCATGAGCTCCATGGCTTTACCGGATTGCGCGGCACTCAGCTTCTCGGCGCTGGCCCTGTTTCCGTGGGCACCTTCGAGCGCCAATTCGCGCAGGAACCGCACCCACTCCATGATCGCCGTCGCCGCGCTGCCGGAGATTTCCACCAGCTTCGCGTCGCCGTCCTTGTCCACGATCAGCGCGTTGCTGGCGCTGCGCACGATGTCACCGCTGTCTGTGCCTGCAGGCTCTTTGATGAGCAGCAGGGGGTCAGCAGAGTATTTCAAGCCGCGTCCGCCCTGAGAGAGCAGATACTCGATCTCGATTTGCACGTCCACCATCTCGGGCGTAAACGTGGGCAGACCATCGTTCTGGTCTCCGCCGGGCAGGTTTTTAATCCAGACCATCGGCACGAAGCCCAAGTCGTGTTGAGTCGTGCGCGCCTTGTCGATCACGTCCGCGCCCTGGGCCTTTTCGCCGCGTGAATCGACGAGCTTAGGGACAAACCATGTGTCTGACATCGCCGTCCATTCACGCTCAAACCAGAACATGGATGCCACGTCTTCGTCGGCGATGTCATACCCGGCATCGAGCAGGTCTTTGCCGCGGGTTTTCCGTTTCTCGCGCACCGATACCAATTCGTCCGGCGCTTCCGGGTTCCACGTTGGAGTGAGGTACTCGGTTTTGAGTGCCTCCACATAGACGATATTGCGGAGCACGCGCAGGAACAGGACTACCGACCCGACCGATCCGATCATGGCCGCTTCGATCAGCGCTTGGCTGAGATTGCAGTCCTTGGCGATTTGCAGAAGGGCGGTCTGGGTTGGCTCGTCGGAGCAGGTAACGGTCGGCAAGTGGTCGCCGGAAAAAAGCATGCTGATCGAGTCTTCCACCAGCAGTCGGCAAAGCGGATAACGCACCGACGGGCGCCGCTGGCGGATTGGCACGTAAGTCTGCCCGTTGTTCGTTGTCTCCTCGTGGAACTCTTGCGCGATCTGGTCGTATTGCGTGCCCTGAATGACGCGCCGGAGCGATGACAGATCATGAGCGCGGGGTGGAAGCTCGCGGTCTTGCTGAAACGTCTTTTTCAGAGCGCGGAAGGACATTGTACCGCGTCAGGCTTGGTCATGGTGAGACATTCTGGAGGGAATAGTGCGCCTTGCAATTTGCCTTCCTCATCGTACCAATGCACTACCAAAGATGTATCTTCTGTCTCTGGAATGCGCATTTCTTGGCTCACCGTCATCGCGGGACCACCAGACTTGAGATAGACCACATCCCCGACTTCGGCAAGCCATCCTGTTTCTATCGCCGCAATCTCCGCGCCCATCAGTGCTTCCACTTCTTCGCATTGGCCGCAAAGTTCGCCATTTGCCTAATATGCGGATTGCTCGATGACTTGGCGATCTCCAGCTTGTGCGCCGGGATTTTCTCGCCCTGTGGTACGCCAAGGGCTTTATGCAGCCAGCCTTTGTGACTCGCTTTGATGTGGATCGTGTCTTTTGCCATTGCTATCTCCCCATGTAGTTGAGTTGGGTGCGGCGCGCCTGTACCGGCACTGTCATCAGCGCCGAAAACCCCAAACTTGCCGCATCTGCTTGGTCATCATGCGGCCCAGTGGGAAAAGCGTCAAGCTCCTCCATCAATGGTCGATTCCATCCGCCCCGCAACAGCATCACGTTGCCGATGTTGACTTGAGATGCCAGCGGTAGCGCGTTGGTAACCTTGTCGCCGGTGACGGGCCTAGAATGGAGGATATAGCCAGCGAGCTTTTGCGTCAAATAGAGAATCTGACTCTTGCCCGCCTGGCCAGGGTCTTGAGGGATATGGATATGGACCGCTTTACCGTCTTGACTGGCGGTGTTGAGCAACGCCGCCTCGACATCATGCGGGCCACGCCGAAAGCGCACCATATCGGCAATGATAAACCTGCCGTCTGGCACATGGCCAATATAAGCGCCAGCGGTCCAATCGCCAGCGCCCTCGGTGGATGCCAAATCCCACGCCCGGACGAAACGTGTACCTGCGGGGATTGCATCCACGATCTGCAACTTGAGTACGTCAAACAACCCACCGCATTGCACGGCCGTCCAGTCGCCTTCCAGCCACGCCTTGACGAGCCAGGGCGGACCTGATGCACGGATGCGGTCCACATAGCCGGGATCAGCCTCAAACAGCTTTTTGTTGTCTTGCAGCCGGGATGGGATAAATACGCGCCAAGTCTGCCGATCACCATCGAAAAATGGGCGCATGGGCGGCGATGGGTCGATATACCGCTCTTTGAGCCAGCCGTGACCTGGTCCGCCGGGGTTTGCTGTCAGCCGCATGATGCAGGCAATCCCGTCCGCGCTGCGTAAGGTAGAGCGTATTTTGTCGATGCCGTTGGGGTCGGTCCACGTCCCAACCTCATCAAAGCCTACCCACTGATAACTGTGGCCCTGATAACGGTCGGCGTCCTGCTCACGCTCCAGCCAACGCATTTTGAGCGTTGCGCCAGTCGGGAATGTCCACATTCGAGCGCCAGCCCGCCACGTCGCGCCGATGGACGGATAAAGCTCTGTGGCGCGGCGCTGGACCTCCTCAAGCTCTGGCATTGAGCGCCGGAAGATGATGCCACGCACGGGGAATTGTGACCAGCGATGGGCATGCGCGACAAAATCACCCAGCAGCGCGTCGGTCTTGCCGCCACCACGAGCGCCGCCGAACAGCACGTCCGGCACCGGGCATTGAAGCAGCGCGGTTTGTGGCCCCGGCTGCGGTTGCCAGATTACTTGGGGGGGGTGTGTTTTTGCGACCACGAATCCATATCATCGGCCGCCATTGGGATTGCAAACACAGCGGCTGGCAACGGGCTACCTTCTGGGCCTGTGATGGCTTTGGAATCTATGTACTTCCGAGGCTTGAGCTTGGCGGCTGTCCATTTGCGAGCCTCCACGCGTAACTGCGCAGACTGGACGCTGGCCATGTTGGGATTGTCTTTTGACTCATCCGCAATGTCAATAATCTGATCGGCATAAGTGTCGGCCTGATCCTCCCTCGCGCGCGTGTACATCTCGCAAAAATCAGGATGGGCCAAAAGCCACCGATAAACAGTGGCAACGTCAGGCATATCGTCGCGCTTGCAGATTTTTGTAAGAGGATCACCGCTCGCTATTGATGTGCAGATTGCCACGCCAATATCGGCAGAATAGGTGCTTGGGCGCCCTAACATCACCCCACCCCCATCGTATAAAGTCCCACAGCCGCCATATATCGCACCCTCTGCTCTGCCTCAAGCCTAGCCAGCGCGTTGTCTATCTGCTCGATAGTGTAATCTGCCCGGAGCGTTGATGCTAGTTCGTGCAGGCTCATGGGCGAGTGCGTCAGGAGGGTGAGGATGCGGTGGGTTGGGTCGTAGTCTGTCATGTTGTTGATCCCAAGTATTCGCGGATAGCGGACAGGGCGGATTCGTGCCCTTTGCACACCTTGCAAAGATAACCCTCCGACGAGAGCTTGGCAATTATCGCCTTCTGTTCTTTGGAAGTTGAGCCGGTCAATGTCTTCATCTCCACGAACAGGCCTAGGAAGCCTTGTGCTGCACGCGCCACCATCAGGTCCGGTACACCAGCCAGAACCCCCTCATCTTTCAACCATCGGCCTCTTTGGGGGATTGCGGTACCGATATTCGGAATGGCGAAGAGGATGACGTCCGGGAAATCACGCCGGATAGCAGCGATTACGATCTTTTGATGCTCGTGCTCGTTCAATTTTCGGTCCTTCATGGCTTTTTCTGGTGAGATTTTATCTTGTAAATCAACCGTGTACCAGATGTTCCAACCTATGTTCCAACGTCGGCGGGATGTTGGAACACTTCTAAATCGCTGATTTTCTTACTATATATTCTCTTTGTTCCAACTGTTCCAACTAAAAGTAAATAAAAGTATTTTGGAGAAAATGGTGGAAAGGGGGATGGAAGGCGCTGCGTGCGCTTGGGAGTTTTGCGAATGTTCCAACCTACGTTGGTACAGACGTGATTATATTGGCTATTTTTTGAAATAGGTTGGAACATAGGTTGGAACAGTTGGAACATTTTAGGTAGGAGGACGCGCATACACCCAATAAGTGTTTGATCCTTTTCTGACTTTTTTATGTTCCCACCTCAAGCGATTCATGACTTTCCCTAATTTTGACTCGTCGGCCCTGGTGATCTGGCCCAGATCCTTGCGCATCAGTTTAGTCAGTATTTCGTAGCCTTGTATAGTGCTTCCGGGCCATTCTTCCAAAAACTCGGCGACCGGCCCATCCCATAGGTCGTGATGCATGCGCATCTCTTGTTGCTCGTCGGCTCCGGGGACATTCCACCAATCCAGCCATTCGTTATTTTTAACCCGATAAACCGCCTCTGCAAAAAGTTGATCTCTGGCAGACTGAAGTCGCTGCATATCAATTTTTTCCGGCCCAACCTTCACCGGGAGAAAGCGTCTGCCGCCAGTCTGGTCGGCTATCCAGTCCGCCCCGTTTGTGCCACCCACAAAGATGCTCTGGCGAGGGTTGCGCTTATTATCGCGGGCATACTTTGCGCGGTAGTCATCATTCCGAAGAGTGATTACCTGCTTGATCCTGGTGACTTCGGCGCGCTGGAACTGGTCTAGCTCCCCAAGATCAATAAACCACTTTCCCCGCATGGCGATAAAAAAGTCAACGCTCTCGATGGACGCGGTCTGGTCCAGATACCACTCTCCACCCAGAACCTCCCAGAGAGAAGACTTGCCCATCCCTTGCGGTGATTCCAGGACTGTCATCGTGTCCATTTTACAGCCGGGAAACAGTATGCGCCTCACCGCGCCGATAAAAAGTGATCTTGATACGCCAGTTAAATAGTCCGAGGATGGGGTGCCAAGGTGGTCAGGGAAAAATTGATCAATCCGCTCAACCCCATCCCATTTTGTCGAAAGCAGAAAATCCATGACGGGGTGGAACTGGTTTTTCTTTGCAGCGGCGCGCGCGGCTCGATCTACCTCTCCGCTCGCTACCTTATCCGTTATCCATTTGCTTTCGAGTATGGCAACCAGATTGGTGATTCCATCCTCGTCCATCGGCGCGCCGTCAAGGACGGCGATCTCTGAAAATTGATCGAACGCCAGCCGCCCAGAGAACTCTTCCGCATGTTTTAAGATTTCCCGATAGTTGAAAATCCGAGGAAGGATTTTTCCGGTCTGCCCATCATCCAAGGTTTTAGTGATGAGTGTTGCCAACAACTCTTGCCGGGATAGATTCGGCGACAGATCAGGAAACGGCACATCCCAGAAGTCCTTCCCTTCCGGTGCTTCGATCACTTGTGATTTTCCGGGCAATCCAGCGACAGCCTTGGCACAATACTCTCTACCGGCCTGGTCTCCGTCTGCGGCGAGGATAATCTCCGCTGTTGGATATTTCGCCCTGAGAATGCGAGCGACAGTAGGGAGATTGCTGGCCGAGAATGCCACTGCTACCGGGCAACGAGCATGTTGAAGGATAGCCTGTGCGGTAGCGATTCCCTCGGCGATGACTATTCGGTCCTTTACTTCGCCGCCTATCAGGTGGAAAACACCGGTGGTCGTTGATTCCGGCATGAACAGTTTTTTGTCCGTACCGTTCGCGATGATCTGCAAATTCACGATGGCCCCTTCCGCATTTTGCATGGGGACGATCAAGCCGGTGATATGCCATGGCTTTTCCGTCTTGAATCCAAATGCAGACGCATCCAGGAGGGAGACGAATTTGCAACCGTCGGGTGTGGCGATCTTCTTGCGCATGAGGTAATCAGAGTGCCCTTCTGCTCTGGCTTGGGCGTATATACGCTGGGCACGGATTGCGGTAGCAGCCTTTTTGGCGAGACCTTCTTTTTTTGCCGCCTCCCGCTGCGCGTCTATCTCCTTGAGTTCATCTGCTGTGAGTTGTCTGCCTGAGCCATTGCCCCAAGTATGCTTGATGGCATCTCGCATAGACCCAAACGCGCCCGCTTTGCCAAGATGGTCGTCATGGGCGACGTACCATCCATCTTCGCTTTTTGGCTTATTTGGAGAAGTGGGGAAGCGGTGGATCTTGCCATCCCATATGAGTTGGCGCGGCGGAGTGAAGCCGAAGGATGCGATTTCGTCGATAAAGTCTCTCATGCTGGCTGCTTCCACCATGCGCCGGTATGCCTGGGCAGTGCAGCATTAAGCGCTTCCTTCTCGTAATGATTAGACAGCTCATGCCATACTTTCCCCCGCTTCCAGCCTTTCTCCTGAGCCGTTTTCATGAGTCGCTTGTAGTCATTCTTGATCTGCACGCCTAGCGGGATGGTGGAAGGGTCATATTTCACCATAGTTCCATCGGCAGCAAGAGGTAGTGAGCCATCTACTGGTGCAGGTATCGCGTGGGCCTTATCATCGGAAAACAGCGAACCGCATTCCGGGCAGATGATGGTGCGCACTTCAAAGAGGGATTCCACGATCTCCCGCTCCACGGTCGGCGTGAACAGCGCCGCACAATGCGGACAATCCGCCATGCCGCAACCGGGGCACATCAGAAGGCGCTTAGCCGGATTAGATTCCATAAAGAAGCGCGGTTCAACGGTGTAGATCAGTTGGCATTCGTGGCACGATGACAATTCGGGAATGAGACTTTTCTTCCTGCGCTCCTTTTCGCCCTGCAAGCTCCATTCGCGGTGAATGCTGGGAGCCCCGTGCGTTTCTACGCATCCCGCGTGATCGAGAATGAGCGCGTCCATTTTGCCGGGGGCCGTGCGCATGACGCGCCCGACTGCTTGCAGGTACAATCCGATGGATTTGGTGGGTCTTGCTAGAACGCACACCGAAAGCTCGGGGAAATCAAATCCTTCTGTTAGAACGTTGCAATTTGACACCACTTTTATTGCTCCGCGCCTCCAGTCCGCAATGATGGCTTCGCGCTCGGTGGTCGGGGTAGATCCATCCACATGCGCGGCGGGAATCCCCGCTTGCCAGAACGCCTCTGCAATATGTCTGGAGTGTTCGACGCCAGAGGCAAAGATAACCGTGAGCCTTCCCTGTGCGTGCCGCTTCCACTCGGTCAGTATGTCGCCGATCAGTGTCGCCTTATCCATGGCCTTTTCCAATGCGCCTTCCGCATAATCGCCGCCGCGCATGGGGATGTTCGCCACATCTGGAGAAGCCTTTCCGACATAGCAAGTCGGGGCCATGAGAAACCCCTGCTCGATGAGTTCAGGGATGGTTGAGACGGTCACCATGGATTCAAAAATATCATCCAGCCCTTTTCCATCGTGCCGTTCCGGTGTTGCGGATAATCCAAGAATCACTGCGGATGGATAGTTCGCGACGATATCGCGGTAAGACTTTGCGGCGGCCCTGTGAGACTCATCAATAACCACGATCTTTGCGGGTGGCAATTCGCGCCGAATGAGCGTCTGCACGCTGGCGACCTGAACAAGTGCATCCCGGTTATGCCGTTTGTCGCCAGACATGATGATGCCATAGTCAGAAATCCCGGCATCCTTTATTTTCGTCGCACTCTGATCTATCAGCTCGCGCCGGTGGGCCAGAAATAGCGTTGGAGAACCCTTTTCATAGGCGCCTTGCAGAATTCTCGCGGCCAGGACCGTCTTGCCACTGCCTGTCGGCGCATTGATAAGGATGCTGCGAATGTTTGATTTTATGAGGGCCCGAACTTGGGCGATGGCGGTTTCTTGGTAAGGCCTGAGATTGATCATGTCTATCCTTCGTCAAGGTCGTCAAAAATGGGTATGGCAGGCGTTGACGATGCGCTTTTCGGGTGCCCCCTAGCCTTGACATCCTCCTCGCCCTCAGCCTACGGCTGCCGATCTTGAGATCGGGAAGGGCGAGGATTCCTTTCTGCCAGCAGCGGCCCTACTTCAGCCACTTCGATTGCCCCGGCCCCTTTGAGCCGACACAACTCCCCGTTACTCTGGAGAACAGACTACCCCGGCAAGCCCTGCCGTTGACGCAACCCCATACGGGGTTGCCAGTCCTCTTGCGAGGATGTTCTGTGCCGCATTCACATCGGCATGGGCTTCATGCCCACAGTGCAGGCAACGGAATACTGCCTGTACTTTACGGTTTCCGGCATCCACCACACCGCAAACCGGACAGATTTGCGAGGTGTAGGCCGGGTCCACCAGGAGCAGCATGCCGCCGGCCCACTGAAGCTTGTAGCCCAGCATCTGTTTGAGCATACCCCAGCCCTGATCGAGAATGGATTTGTTCAGTCCTGATTTCTGCCGGATATTGCGTCCGAGATCGGAAGAGC
>JAEHJW020005203.1_pt1 | contig 20059 bp, 24 predicted proteins | sample 9271431 | NCBI WGS metagenome assembly JAEHJW02 | reverse complement strand
AAGAATAGTAAGAGACTTTAGGAGTGTCAATGAATCAAAAAAGCCCGGTCAGTAACCGGGCTTTTCCTTCATCGATTCTGGCTCCCCGACCTGGACTCGAACCAGGGACCTGCGGATTAACAGTCCCGGCTTCGATCTGCATTGCAGAGCGCATTATACCTCAATTTTTAGGGAGATTTTGCCTAATATTTTTCGGTTATCCACAGGCTGGAAAGCCGCATAAATACTAGGGTGCCGCTCTCTTATTTGGCAGATTTCGCCGCTTTTTTCAGGCTGTTTGGCTGGACTGTTCCGCGCCAGCGGCACTTCACATAGACCTCAGTAGTCTTGATCGATTCGTGTCCGCATAGCGCCTGGATCTGCTCGAGCGGCACGCCATTCAGCCACATGTCTGTAGCGCCCTTACCCTTCAAATCGTAGAATCCGAATCCCTCAAATTTCGGGGGGATTCCTTCTCCGTCATTCCGTGCCTTCTCCACATATCTTCGCAGCATTGAGCTCAGGCCATCGTAGGTGTACGGCTTGCCTTTTCCAGTGTGCAGGAATGTCATGCCCGGTCCGGTGGCCACTCCATCAACGCGCAGATCCTTCAGGATGGCCTCGATTTCGTCCGTGATGGCGATGTCGACAATCTTTCCGGTCTTGCCCTGATCGTTGCGAATCACACGACGAACAGATCCATCCGGTTCAACCTTGCGAACGATATTCGCCGGCGTCCAGCCGATGATGTCCTCCGGGCGCTGCAGGGTGCAGTAGATGAGATCCATGAGGCCGCGCACCTGGCGCATGGCGATCGAGCGCACCGCGTCGAGCTCGTGATGCTCGACATACCGCTCCCTGGGAGTTTCCTTGTTGCGGCGCACGCCGATGCAGGGATTCGAGCGCACGCTGCCCTTGCCATTCCGGATCAGCCAGGTGAAGCATGCGGACAATGCGGCTTTTTCTCTGTTGGCACGGACAGGCCTGCCGATCTCAGCGCCGATATCGAGGTATTGGGCGACATGCTTCGGCTCGACACCCGCAGGCGTCATCTTGCCGAAGAAAGCCTTGAGCGGCTCGATGTCCTTCGAGTAATCCTTGTGGGTACGTGGCGCGAGATCTCCGCGCTCGACGCGCTTTTCACAGGCCACAACGAACGCATTGAGGAAATATTCCATGGTGCCATAGGTGGCGCTCGGATCGTTGTACAGGTTCCCCTTGCGCTTTGCCTCGGCCAGATCGGCGCCGAGGTTTTCCCATCGGCCGTCCCGGTGGACATAGTAAAAGCGTCCGTGATTCGCGTAGACGCGATCAGGCAGCCCGAGTGGATTGTTTTTTCGCTTTCGCCCCATGGTCGCCATTATTGGCCCCTTTTCTGAATTTTTCCAGCAGTCCGGATACATCCGGACTTTCTTCCTCTACCTGGTCGACGCGAGGCGGCAGCGCATCCAGTGCGGATCGTGAGATCAACGGCATGCCGGATGGCTTTACCTTGTGCGGGATTCCCTGCGCCACGCACCAGCGCCGGATCGCCGCGGGCTGCACGAGCGGCTCGGCCATTTCGCGCACTTCGGAGTCGGTGAGGAAGGGTGTGGTCATGTGTGAACCGACTCCATGCCCACGTCCAACAGGCATGGCCCTGACATGCAAATTGGCACATGTATCGCATGCGTCCTGTACCCGCAACCAATGACGATATCCGCCGATGTTTCTCTGTACCGGACTGAGAGCACAGTCCAGATCCTGTCGCCACCACATCGGCGCAGACGGGCGCCCACACCAATATTCCGCATTGCCTCGGAAAATCGCTGGTGCTGTCGTTCAACTGGCGTCACCTGTTGCCTCCATCTTGGTCATTTTGCAGAAAGGGCATGCGTTGATATGAATGGTGGTCATGGCGCTACTCCGAGAGTGGCTTCGTAAAGTCCGCCGGCAAGTTCTTTGAAAGAAAGCACGGATATTTCAGAGCCGAGCTTCCGGGCGAGCGCTTCGGCAGCTTGCTTGGGGCCCGCAGTACAGGTAGCCTTCTTTCTCCCGACGCTGCTGGTGGCGTAGGTTGCACCATTTCCTCGTATCGTCACAGTAATGGATTCGCCCATAATCAGCCCCACGCGCCTTTGTGGACGAGTCCGGTAGGAGTTTTCGTCGTGCCGGGCGGCAATTGATCTGCAACCGGAATGAATCCTGATCCTTGTGTCGTGTTCGCTTGCCTCATGTAGTCGATCTCAACCTTGGCGCTATTGAGGATGGTCTGCGCAATGGCGCTTTTCGTCCGAGCCCTCTCCAGATCCTCTGGCTTTGCGCCCTTATCCAGTCCTCTCAGTTCTTCGAAAAGAATGTCGCGTAGTGCGGTGATGTCATTCGTCTGTTTTTCCATTACCTGATTCCTCTTGGTTAGTGAGTTGGTTAATTTTTCGATTGAGTGCGCCGCGCATCTGGATGGCGAGACAGATTTCCTTAGGGTATCGGTTGTGATATGAATTTCGACGCATGTTTTCGCCCAAGGTGATGCACTCCACGTTGTCGATGGTGATCTCCTCGAGGACATTCGTTCGCTTTCCTTCCTTGAAAACGCAGATATGCTTTGGCGGAACGGGGCCATTCGCTTCGATCCACACAAGTTCATGCACCCCACGCCAGCGCTTGCTGTTCGATCCCTTCTCGTTGCTGATCTTGCGCTGCAAGGTACCGTTCCTGGTGATTCTGTAGGATCCAATCTCTTGGGTGTTGTGGGGCGCATGCCCCTTCTGGAATTGCGATTCGGCCATTCTCCCGGGCGCGTATCCTGGGCGACGCAGCCCTTTGTTGTGTGGAACCTGGCCTTTCTTGAACCTATAGGGAATTCCGCCTGAATTATCACGACGCAGGCGGCACGCATCGGGGCTGCCCAGGTATTCTTCGGTTTTCGACAGGCCAAGGGAAGCAGCCTTTTGGAAGATCCCCACAACTGAGACGCCAAGGTCGACAGCTATCGTTTCCGTCTTTTCGTGTGGATATCGCGTCTTCAGCGTCTCGATCATTTCATCGGTCCAGATCGTGCGAGGCGTGAGGATGTTCCGGGATTTGGTCATGATGAGCGCTTCCGATAGGTCTTGGTCATATCCCGCTTGATCGAGTACCCGCGTCTCCGGAGAGCATTCGCCAGGCGAGCGCGATCGTGATGGCTTGCCGACGCCTGGCGCAGCAGTCCGAAATAGCTGTTGGACGTCTCGAGCAGCTGCTCTTGGCTGACCTCAGAAGTGCGCCTGATCGCTTCATGGACCGATCTGCGCCTGGTGGATCGTCTCCAAGGCTTGATCACCTGGCCAACGAAGTCCACGCCACGGTCGATCGGCTGCATGATGGTTTTCGAAGGATTCACCTGAAGATGAAGATTCTCCGGCAGCCACGCCTCGATGTCGGCCTTGGCCGCATTCAGCCATTGCGGATCTTCATGCAACAGGATGAAGTCGTCGACATAGCGGATATAATGGCGGCAGCGTAGCTGATGCTTGATATGCTGGTCGAGCGCATCGAGGAGCACGTTGGCGAAGAACTGGCTGCTCAGGTTGCCGATTGGCAATCCGAACTGCGCGGACTGGTTGACGAGGCGTTTGTGCGGCGGCACGCGATCAATCATGTCGACGTTGCCGCGATACTCGTAATTCTCCCTGGGATCGTGGAAGATCACCTGGTCGGCCAGGTGCATCCACCATGGTTCCGGAATGCGCTTGGCGAGCAGCTGGCGGACGATGTTCTTGTCGATGCTGACGAAGAAGTTCGCCAGGTCCATTTTCAGGTAGAAAGCACGCTTCTTCCAGTTCTGGGTAATGCTCCGGATCTTCGCCTCGAGGCGCTTTGCGCCATAAAGCGTGCCTCGTCCCGGGATGCACGCGCAGCTATCGGCGATGAACGAGGCATAGAATGCCGGCGAGATCCGGTTATAGAGCAGGTGATGGACGATCCGGTCGCGGAACTCTGCCGCCCACACTTCGCGCGGCTTTGGCCTGGTGATGATGAAGCAAAGACTCTTCCCGGGTTGATAGGATCCGTTCTGCAGTTCCTCGTAGAGCTCGAAAAGGTTGTGCTCGAGGTCGACCTCGAAGGCAAGAGCGGTCGGGCTGTTGCGCTTGTTCCTCCTGCAGTCGAAATAGGCGTCGACCAGATCCTCGAAAGAAAAATCAGCATGGTGGCGATCGTATTGATTTGCGGACGGCCCGGGCGCGCAGCTTGTTGTTGGTGTTGTTGTAATTCTGATTGCCATTGTTGAAATTCTGGTACCAGGCCTTGTCGTGCTATCCACGTCGTTCAGCCGAAGGCCTTCGCCGATCAGCTGAGAAACTGCGCCGGATCTGTCCGGACAGATATCGGTGGTTTCCGTGATGCGCATGTCGGTGGCCTTTTGAGCCAGCGGCACGACCAGATCAATTCTTCGCTCAGTCATAGTGGCCTTGACCTCTCATGAAGCGGGCGATTTCGAATGTCGACGCCATCCACCGGCCTGCTTGCCGATCGCCTTTGTGAGCTCGATCGCACTGGCATATCCCTTGGTCGAAATGAGGCGCTTGTCGCGGGAAAGCCTGAGAAGCAGTTCCGATACCTGAAGGCGCTCGATGAGCTGATCCAGGTAAGAGGTTTTCTCCCTGGCGCAATTCGCCTTGAAGATCAGAACGACGATCTCGACGCACTCGTCGCGGAGCTTGCTGCCGATGGACTGCTTGAAGTCCCTGGGCATATTCCGGACGAGATCCGTGGTGACGCCGAGAAGGTCGTAGGCCACCTTGTATATCGGAAGTTCGGTGTGAAGTGCCATGCTGATGGAAAATGGTTAAATTACTGAATGGTTAATCTGCGGACGGCCCGGGCGCGCAGCTTGTAGTAGGGGTCGGTGGAATGCTGAATGCCATCGTCGAAACCCTGGCACCAGGCGTATGAATCGCCATACTTTTCACTTGTCCAGTAGGCTTCTGGCTTGAATTCTTCTTTCATGACGCTATGAAGCAATGAAGCCTCAAGCTTATCTGGCAATTCTCCACCGATGCTCTTCGCCCATTCCATTTGAGCAGCCCATGCTTTCCCGTCCGAATCGCCAGGCAGCAAGATCAGCCACTCCTTCTTCAAGCCATCGGCAGAAATTATGACCCCGACGGCGAGTTCTCCATCATTGAGATCTGGAAAGGCCACAGTTATCGGAAAAGTGGACGATTGCCGTTCAAAATCAGAAATCATCTTTGCAAGACGCTCCTGTTCAGTTTTGATCGATTCAAGTGTCACGGTCATGATGCGAATCTCCTAAAAATTGATGAATGATTAAATTGGCGATCTGCGGACGGCCCGGGCGCGCAGCTCGTTGTGGGTGTAGCTGCAATCCTGAATGCCATCGTGGAAACCCTGGAACCAGGCCAAATCCTTGTCCGCAACGTGCCTCGTCGACGTCCAGTACCAGTTCTCCGCGAACGCCTCGGCTCCTCCGGCCTGGAAGGCCTCGGCAATGGTCTGCAGAGGGAATTGCGGAGTATAGGGATGCGTCGGCGGGATCGCGGACATGTTGATGCCGCTGCGGGCCCAGCAGTAGTTCTCCTGGGTACCGGGCTTCAGGTTGCGGTAGATGACCTCGAGCTCGTCGAGGGAAGGGATGTACCAGTCGTAGTTGCCGCCGATTCGGAGATCCATTGCCCACTTGGCCAGGTCGCTCCCGGCTTCTGCCATCGCCTTCGTGTTGGCCAGCCCATCGTTATAGGACAGCGCGCCTGGCGCGTCCTTGTAGTCATCGATCCAGATGGACGGGGCACGCTCGCCTTCGATCTTGGGCGCCACGATCAGCGCGAAGGCCTGGTCGTCGATCATGATGCGGCCGGCATAAAAACCTCCGTCCATTTTGGTGCCGAGGATTGCTTTGATTTCGTCAGGGTGATTCATTTACATCTCCTTTGTGGGTGAAGTGGTGGTTATGCAGTTCTTGCGATTTTCTTCTCATGGACGAAGTTCGCCTCAACAAGCGCCTGCGCCACGGTCGGGCAAACGCTATTTCCGCACATGCGAACCTGGGCGGTCTTGGTCAGATGCAGCCCTTGCGCTGGGTTGTCTCCGATGATGTAGTCAGCAGGGAAACCTTGGGCCAGAAAAAGCTCTCTCGGAGTCAGCATGCGCAGCCCGATATCGGTGATGGCGTATTCCTCGCCACCGATCATCACCAGGCCGTAGCGGTCCTTTGTGGTGACGGTGTGAAGGGGTTCATCGAGGCGCGGGTCTTGATCGGTGCCGTAGTATTTGATCAGGAAGGCGCGGACCTCGGCGATGTGGGTTCCCTGGGCGCTGATGGTAGCCATGGGCATGTCGACGGGTTGGCCGTCCCGGCATGTGCCGCGCAGCTTCACGAGGTTGCTGGTGACGAGGCCCTGTGTAATGGCAGTTCCAGGTCTCGCCTGTTTTCCGCCAGCGATAACCGTGTGCATCGGAGCATCGCATTCATATCCAACACTGCCAGTATTGAATTTCGTTATGTGCGCCGTTACTAAGCTATGATGATCGCTGCTTGTGATCGTGCCGAGAGGTTCGGTAAATTCCGATCCGGGTCGCTGTCCTCTGTCTCCGTAGTGCTTGGCAAGGAACGCGGAGACAAGATGCAGGTGCGCTCCTCCAGCCGTGATCGTATGGGTCGGCTCGTTTGCGCCGCTGTATGGCTTTCCGGAGTTCCGCATCGTCATGACATGAGGTGTCACCAGCGCCATCTCGCCGCGATGCGCGGCGGTTATTGTCCGAAAAGGATCATCAAGATGATGTACGCGATCTGCGCCATGATGCGTCAGAGTAACGATGAAAGGCTCCGGGCTATTCACGACATAGCGCATGATCCCCTTGGCGATCCGGCGCAGCGTGGCTTCGGCAAGCGGTTTCTTGCGCTCGAAGATGGACGGGCAGGGGAGTGAGAAGTCAATGCATTCCGCAGCCGTTCTCCAGGGCTTGCGCTTCCCCGATTTCACCTCCGGGCTGTTCGGGTTTCCCGTGGTCTCCTTCGGCCATACGATCGGCAAGCCGTCACGGCGCGCAACCAGGAATAGGCGCTTGCGGATGGTCGGGGTGCCGTAATCGCTGGCCCTGAGCTCGCGATAGTCGACCGTATAGCCTTGTCTGCGCAGCGCGTTGGTGAATGAATTGAAATCCCGGCCCTTCCTTTTCGGGCATGGGCGAGCTTTTCCGTTCTCGTCGATGATCAAAGGGCCCCAGTCCTTGAATTCCTCCACGTTCTCGAGGATGATCACGCGGGGCCGTGTGACGGCCGCCCAGCGCAGCGCGACCCATGCAAGACCGCGAATCTTCTTTTCGACCGGCTTCCCGCCCTTGGCCTTGGAGAAATGCTTGCAGTCAGGGGAGAGCCAGACGAGGCCGACAGGCTGGTTCTTCGTGATTTCGCGCGGGTCAATTTCCCACACCGATTCGCAATAGTGCGCCGTGTGCGGGTGATTGGCGGCATGCATGGCCAGCGCCTCTGGGTCATGATTGATGGCGATATCTACATGCCTGCCAATCGCCGCCTCTATCCCGGTAGACGCACCGCCGCCGCCAGCGAAGTTGTCGATGATGAGTTCGTCGCGCAGCGCGAGGGGAAGGGTGTGCAGATCGGGCTTCATGCCACATCCTCCAGGCAGTCGAAGAGGCTTGGCATGCTGACTTCCGCCTCTGCCAGTTCCAGATAATGAACTTGGTCTCCAAAGTAGGGTCCCGAGAGCTCGCTTCCTTTGGCCTTTCGTCCTAACTTGATGGCCCGCACTCCAACGGATCCAAGTCCATGGAATGGGTCATAAACCACATCGCCGCGATTGCTCCATCTGATGATGCAGCGGTCGATTATGTCGGTCTGAAGAGGGCACACATGCTGCTCAACTGCCCTGCGTGACTGTTCGCTGTTGAGCGTCTTCATCCGAACGATGTCGGTCCAGATCATGTCGTGATGACTACCTGGCTGAAGGCATGTGAAAGTCTTTGGGAGAGCGTCTCGCTCCAAGAGCTGCTCCCCGATTTCGACGTGTCGGTCATAATCGTAGATTCTCCGCAAGCTGTCTTCAGTAAAGAATCTTGCGAGCTTGTCGGGCCCTATCATGGCCATTTCGTCAGCCGAAAGAAGCCTATTTCCGCTTGATCTCCAATGCGCGTCGGCGTCAACCTGCCAGCGGGCGAGGCTGTAATACGACTTGTCTTTCGTCACCGGGACATCGGCATAGCCGCGACTGAGGTCTGATTGTGGCTTGAACATCAGCAGTACGTATTCGCTGCAGCCTACGCCCATCTTGGTGCTGTCCTTGCACATTTCCGAGTAGCCCAGGCGGTAGGTCTGATTGTTTTCGCGCACCACGTCAGTGGTGATGGTTATCAGCCCAAGTTTGTGGAATCCATGCTTTTTGAAATGCATGACCGCCTCTTCATGGAAGCAATCCATGCTTGGGCGCCCCAATCCGGTGACATTCCCGAAGAGCACGCGATCCTTGACGTGGATGCAAGCGATGCGACCTGGTTGCAGGATCCTGAAGAGCTCAGGGGTTAGGAAATCCATCTGGGCCCAGAAATGATCATTGTCTTCGGTGTGGCCGAAATCATTGTAGGAGGCGCAGTATTCGTAATGGTTGCCGAAAGGAATGGAGGTAACGATCAGGCCCACGGAATTGTCGGGCTGCTCGCGAGCTTCCAAAACACAATCGTTGTGCGCTACCTCGAACCGCTCTCCTGAAACCACCTTCCGCTCGACGCCTATTGTCCTGGCCAGCGCATCCTGCATCGACAAGTGATCAAGGCCATAGTGCCTGACGAGCTCTGCCATGCGCTTCTGTTGAGCATCATGGCGTTGCCATTTCGCAATCAGCTCGTCTTTTACTCCACGCTCCGCTTCGGTGTGGATGATGTCGATTCGAACCCGGCTTTCCTGTCCGAAGCGCGCTGTCCGGTGAATGGCCTGGATGAAGTCATTGAACTTGTAGCCGATGCCGGAGAATATTTCGCGGTGGCAATGTCGCTGGAAGTTGCAGCCTGATCCTGCGATGATGGGCTTCGTGGATAGCACCCTATGCAGCCCGTCGCTGAACTCAATGATGCGTTTTTCCCGCTCTTCAAGGTCCTGCGATCCCCATACACTTACCGCATCGGGTACCGCGTTCTGAATCGCGTGGCGTTCGTCCTCAAGATCGTGCCAGATGATGAAATGATCGCCGGGGCTTTCTTCGAGAAGACCTTTCACCTTTTCAACGCGGGCATCGAGGCTGTTTCTTTTCTCGGATGCCGCGGCAGACAGGCCCATCGCCAGGTCAGGGATGAGAAGCCCCTGGCCATTGCTCTCGGTACCGGCCTTCGAATAGTCGCTGGGGATTTCATGCCAGCGCACATCGAGCTCCGGTAGAACATATCCCTCGTCGCTATGCCCAAGGTCGCTTGGCTTCGTAATGAAGACTGCCCAGCTTGCCACCCACAGCCAGAACTGCTGTTCCATGTGAGGGTAGAGCGTGAGGTTTCCGGCTTTCTCGGAATCGCGCTTGAAGAACCGCGTCAGCGCCTGCCCGGTGTCCATGACGCCAAGATACCCAGCGTAATGGATGAGTTCCTTGTAGCGGTTGGGATCAGGTGTAGCTGTTGCAACGTACTTGAACTCGACCGATTCAAAGGCCGGCAGAAATTCCTGGAAAGTCTTGCTTCCATAGCTGCGCAGAATAGATGCCTCGTCTAGACTCGTCGCACGAAACAGCGAAGGCGTAACCTTTCCTTCACGTACAGATTCATAGTTGGTCATGTAGACCTCGCGCTCATCGCCTATTTCCGAATCGGAGCGAATGAAGCGCAGCGGTATATTGAATGCGCCTGTAAAGCGTTCCTGTACTTCGCGGAAGAATTCTTGCCGGACGCCAAGCGGCAGCACCTGCAGCCGAAGGCCTGGGCGATGCATGCCAATCAGGCGTAGGATTTCAAGCTGAGTGGCCGTCTTATGCAGTCCGAAGCTGGCGAAAATCGCACGCCGACCGCCTTTCAATGCCCACCGCACAATGTCCTTCGTGTGCGGCTTCAGATGAGGGTTTACCTCCTCATGCTCAACATCGAAGCCATCGAAGCTGGCCAGCTTGATCTTGGCGCGCAAGAAGTCGAGATATGGATCGCTCACGCTGCTTCCTTCGCTGGATTCCTGGCAGCCATGACGGACTGCTGGTATTCCCTGACCTCGCTTTCGACCCAGCGCGACAGGTGACCCTGCTTGACGGGTGCTGGGAATACGCCTTCCTTGATCTTCTCGTAGACTGTGGAGCGGCTGAGGCCGACCATGTCCATGACCTCGTCGAGGTCGATGAACCTGATTTTTTCATCCTTCTTTTCTTCCATCATGTTTTCCTTTTAGAACGGAATATCGTCGTCCATGTCGTCGAAACCGCCCTTGGACTGCTGCGCAGGACGCTGAGGCTGCTGTCGCTCCTGATGCTGGGGCGCTGGCCGTTCCTGCGCTTCTCCGCGCCCTCCCAGCATCTGCATCCTGTCGGCGACGATCTCGGTGGTGTAGCGGTCCTGGCCATCCTTGTCGTGCCATTTCCGGGTCTGGATTCGTCCCTCGATGTAGACCTGGGAGCCTTTCTTCAGGTACTCGCCGGCGATCTCAGCGAGCTTCCCGAAAAAGGCGATCTTGTGCCATTCGGTCTTTTCCTGCTTCTCGCCGCTCTTGTCCTTGTAGGATTCGGTCGTGGCGATGGTAATGTTGGTGATGGCGTCTCCGTTCGGGGCGTAGCGCACGTCCGGATCCTTACCGAGGTTGCCGATGAGGATCGCTTTGTTGACGGAGGCCATTATTCAGCCCTCCCGGGATATTCATCGTGCAGCACGCCGTCGAGGAGACGGCCGGCAGATTTCTTCCCTACGCGGATGTTGTAATTGCACCCGAAATATGGCCGTCCTTCTGGCATTGCTGGCTTGAATTCGCGCAGCAGGTCCAGTTCACGCATGTCGAAAACGCTGCGCTTTTTGGCATGCCAAATCGCGTTCTCGGCTTCTTTCGGCACATTGTTCCCGTCTACCCATTCCCCCCACTGTTTGAAGAGGAAAGGGACGTCAGCCCCTGCGCATTGGTCGCGCAGCAAGCGCACCCAATCGGGATGCATTGGTCGTGCACCTGGACCGCTTTCGCCGCCTGCCACGACCCAATCGACTCCGCATTTTTCCCATGAAGTAACGGCACTCGTCAGGCCTCCATCCCTGTTTTTGTAATTCGGTTTCCAGAGATCGATTGGCCCGAGTATCGGCTCCGCGCTGATCCACCGTACCGCGGCCGGAACCTTCAGCAGGATGGGAATGCGCTTGTCAGCGGTTTCCTGATCCTCGACGCTGACCCCGAGCCAGACGTTTTCATATGGCCAGACAGGACCGCATGTGTCATAGCCGCCACGCTTGGAGTTATGTCGCGGCTTCCATTTCACTTCTGGGATATTGTCATCAATCCTTTCGTCACCGAAGCACCCTGCGCCGTCTTCAACCCACTCGAAGAACTCCAGCATGCGCTCCGGACGCTTCGTCAGAACCTGATAGGTGTGCCTCGTCGTGACGGACATAACCCAGAAAACCGACGCGATGAATTCGAACGGGACAGCGGGGTGGAACAGGTCGCTCATCGAGTTGACGAAGATGCGCCGCGGGCGAGCCCAGTGGTACGGCTGCAGGAGCCGATCAGGGTGGCATTGCACGTCGGTGAAGGCACGCCCAGCATAGTTGGGCAGATGCACCAGCCTTCCCCATTCACGCTCTGCATAGCAGTTCTTGCACCCCTGGGAGACTTTGGCGCAACCGGTGACGGGATTCCATGTCGCGTCGGTCCATTCGATTCCGGTATGGTCGTCCATTACGCGGCCTCCTTCTGCTTCCCGACGACGCCCTCGTCGATCCAGAACGCCTCGATCGAGTCAGGGATTCCGCCAGGGAGCGCCTTCATGGTGCCGAAGATCATGGCGCTTTCGATCTCTCCCTTGATGGCGAGGCTGTTCAGCCACAGGATCAGTTCAGAGCGACCTTTCAAGTCGAGGACATCGAAGCGGTCCAGCACCAGCAACTTGAGACCGGAAACGCGGGAAATTGCCTCGGCGATCAAGGCATCCACGCGCCACTTCTCGGATTCGGAAAGCAGCCCGTATTCCCGCAGGCCCGATGTGATGCGCATGTCGGAATGGATCACGACGCGGGGCCACCCGGAAGATTCGGACTGTTCGACGATGCGGTCATTGATCGGGGCCAGGGCATCGGCAAGCAGTTCAGCAGGAATTCCCGAGGGGGACAGCGCCTCGGCGATCGCGAGCCATGCCTGGACGCTTTTATGGAGTTCCGCGGCCCGTTTGATCGTCGCATCCCGGAGGGCTGCTTCTTTTGCGGCTGCGCTGTACTTCTCGACGTCGACATTCCAGGACCTGCGCTCGTCGTTGAGGCTATCAAGCTTTGCTTGAAGGACGCCCACGTCTGGAATGTCCGAGTTTTCTGTGTCCATTTCCTTCAGCTTCTCAGCGGCGCGGTTCGCTTCTTCGAGGTCGCGCCTGCCATTTGTCACAGCATTCCTGAGAAGATCGCGGGCTTTCTCGTACTCGGGGAGCTTGGCCAGGTCGTCCTCGGTGCCGTGAGCGTGTTCTGACGCCTTGACGAGCGCCCCGTCAACCAGCATTACCATTTCGCTGCAGCATGGGCATTGAAGTGCGTCTTGTGTTTTGCGCGACATCGACAGCTTCTCGACCTTCGCTTCCCACTCCTTCAGTTCGGCCTCGTCCCGGTTCATCTTGTCCTGAATGCGGGCATACTTGCCGGCAGTTTCTTCAACTGTGGCACGCGCCTCGAGGTTTGCCTTGATGCGTTTCTCGAGCGCCTTGGCTGCGCCTATGTCCTGCGACACCTTCTGGATCTGTTCATCCAGTTCGTCGACCTTCGCCTTGGCGTTGGCGTGAAGGTTCGCGGCCTTCTCGCCGTCGACCTCGAGCGGCTTGGGCGCCCATCCTCCAGCCTTGTCTTTTCCCCAGGTCTCGCCCCCGGTCGCGGTCTTCCAGGAGGCCTTTGCGTCCCTGGCTTTTCCGGCTGCTTCCTTCTCGGCGGCATCGAATCCGGAGCGCAGCATGGGGATGATTTCCTCGACGCGCTCCATGTCGCAGCCGCGGGCAGCAAGGCGCTTTTTGACGTTCTCAACACCGACTTTGAGGCCCATGAGGCCGAACAGGAACGATCGCCGCGCATTCGGATCAAGTCGCGCGAAGCGCTGGGAGTCGAGGACATACGGCAGGAATTCGTTCTGGCTGTGCCTGCCTTTTCCCGAGGGAAGGTCGATCTGGTATTTCTCGCCATGGCAAGCGATTTCCACGAATCCAGACTCAGCGCCATCGGTGAGCAGCCTGGAATAGTCCTTCTTCTGATCGACGCGCACGCTCTCGCCGATCAGGGCCTGCCTGACGGCTTCCTGGATGCTGGATTTCCCGGCGTAGTTCGATCCACAGAAGAGCGTGACGGGCTTGCGGAGGCTGACATCGACGCTGCGCGCCCCGAGGAAATTGCTGATATTGATCCCGGTGATGTTCATGCTGCGGCTCCTTGTTCGTCATGCCAGGCCTTCCAGCCGCGAATCCACTCGACAACGAGCTCGCTTCTGATGATCGGGCAATCGCTTTCGGGCTTCCCTTCAGATGCCGCCTGATAGCCTTCCTCGTAAGCGGCTTGCAGCTCCTCTTCCGAGGGTTTCACATCCTCAGGTTTGGGAAGTCCAAGGACTTCTCCATCGACCGTGTTTCCTTCCATGCCGCCGCCATCGTCATCGCGGTATTCGTGCCCGAGGTCTATCGCGCGCTGATCAGCCTCGCCCTGAACCTCGTCCATCCCCGCCGTGTAGTCTCCGGCATTGGCTACGACGACGAGGACGGCCTTTCCGGTCACCTCATAGAGGTCGTGAAGGTTGGCGGTGTGCGCTCCGAACTTGATCACCGCTTTCACGCCATCCTTGATGGTGATTTGGTCCAGGTCGCCGGCGACAACGGTGCGGCCGTCAGCCGCGAGAAGGTGAACGGCCATCTTGACGTTGTGGTCTACGCGATTGCGCAGGCGGTCGATGATGTCATTCTGCTTCGCCTCGGCAAGTTCGGGCCAGGGCTTCGGCAATAGCCTCAGTTCCTGGACCAGCGCCTGCAGCAGGTCTCGGCCAATGGTTTGTGCGGTCATTTCTCTCGGGTCGCTCATGTTCATGTTCTCCTGATTGGTTGGGTTATTCGAGGCTCATTTCTTCGGTCGCGCCATTGGCGCCAGCGGGCTTTCCATCTGTTTCAGCCCTGGGCTGATCAACAGAACCCCGTTCTGCCTGGGCGTCCCCAGGAATCTCGTCCGAAGGCGGAGTTTCAGATGCCGGGATAGTTCCGACGTCGTTACCGGCGCGAAGGGTTTGGAGTTCAACGGCGGCGTAGGTGCCATCTGCCTGAAGAACTGCGTCGAGGGTGTCTCCGGCATCTTCCGTGCTTTGCCCCATGCCCATGATCACATCAGGCGCATAGATCGAAGCGAAAAAGGTTCCGGCACGGTATTGGAGCATCTGAAAGCGCATCGCGCCCTGCCATTTCGAACCGTCCTTCGAATACCAGCCTTCTTCGACTGCCATCTGCATGGTGACGGGAATGGACTGAACGACATTCTGGGTTGGGCGCCGATGCTCATCGAGTTCGTAGGCCCATGCAACGCATTCCCAGTTATCGATCTCAACCTCGTGTTCTGCAAAGTTGTAGCGGTTCTTGCTCTTGTCCCAATCTAGCTTTTCCTTGTATTTGGCCTTGATGCGCCCGAGATTGGTGAGCTTGAACTTAAGGGGCGAAAAGCGACGTGACGCATTGACCGCGGCGATCTGGAACTTGGAGGACCAGCGTAGCTTTCCTTGGATGATGTCCGCGTTCTGCATCACGCTGATCATCGACATGCCGACAGCCTTCGAAACCTCGATCGCAACAAGGCAGTTCCCGATGGCGGAAGGGTTCTCGACGATGATGGTATTCCCACGTTCCTTCTTCTCAACGAATTGCCTGAAGGCGTCCGGGACAGCATCGGAAGTGGCGAACGCTTTTGCGATGCGACATGCGAGGTCAAAGCCACTCTTCGAAAAGAAGTCGATCTGGACGTCCGGTTCGACCGGCAACTGGCGTTCTCTGAGTTGGGCCAAACTTGTGGCCTGGTTTTGAGCAGATGCAGACATGGTTCCTCCTGATAAGGGTTGGTTGGTCAATCGTGAAATGGGCACGTATTGTGGCGTGGACAGTATTTCTCGCTACACAACAGGCTCTTCGGGTTGGGAAAAAAATTGCCAGTGCGGAACATCTGCGCGGCGAATTCGATCAGACCAGGGTGATTGTCACCACCGACCATGATTTTGCGTCCGTTAGAAATCGTGCCGGTGGCGATCTCGGGGGTGCCTTTCGTTTTCAGACCGATGATTTCGGCAGCATCCGTGATCTGCTCGCCTGTCGTGTGCTCGAAGAGTAGCTCGTAAGTGCCGATTTGTGCGGCGTGCCCCTTTGTGACAGCGTTCCCTTTCTGGACGGCTGCCGAGCCGCTTTTCAGGTCGGCAATGCCGATGCCGCCCTTCAATCCGCTCTTGATCCTCGCGCGGTCCATGGTGCCGGTCAGACGCACCACAATGTCGCCCCCGCAATCGATGTCCAGCGGCTTCGTCTCCATCTCGACCGCCTTAAATTCGTAGCGAGGCGAAATTTCCCGGCAATATTGGGAAACGAGCGATACCCCGATTTTTTCTGCATCCTTGACGGTGAGATCATCTTTCCCCGGATCGTACTCGTTCTCTGGATCGCGCAGCTTGTCAACCATGACTCCAGCAGCATCATCGATCGACACTCCCGATGCCTCGATGCGGCCCTGATCGAACACCGCCGTACCGGCATGTATTGCAGTCCCGAGAGCCGCGCGAATCCCCACCACATTCGGCAGCTTCAGAATGTGGATTCCCTCCCAGCGATAAGCACATTCGAAGAGGCCGCTCCAGGACGATGCCCTGACCGTGGTAATACTCATCGTCTTTCCCTCTTCAAAACAGACATGGATTCAGAAATTTCCTCCTGCCGTTCTCCCAGCACATGGATTCTGGCAATCATGGCTTGGATGAGGCGCACTGATTTCCTGATGGATTCTTCGTTCGCTGCATACTCGGATTCGAGCAGGCAGCAGGCGATGGCTTCGTTGGAAATTTTCAGGACGCTCATTTCCCATCCCCCTGATATTTCCAGCAGGCGGGATCGCGGGAGTGCTCGCATGGCGGGAACCCATTCGGCTGGTAGTAAATAGTCTGATATTTCGGCACTTCTGGCGCATCCGGCGTCAGCCAAATATAGAGCGCTGCCAGGGCGAAAAAGCAAATGCCCAGCTTGTGCCAAAAGGTCAGCGGCCTGCGATCCTCCTCATGGAAAATCACCGGGTAGAAACGGTCATATTTGCGCATGCTCATCCTCCTCAAACTCATCATCTTCATCAGATGCCGCTTTCACTATGCATATTGCGGCAATCGACATCAGGAAAATTGTCCCGGCAAATCCGAACAAAATCACCAGAACTGCAGAAATTGCGAAGGCACTCATCTGTCGCGCTCCCTCGAATCTGCGACAAGCTCGCCATCGTCTTTCTGGAGTCGCGAACAGGCAATCGAGAAGTCCCTGATGGCTTCAAGAACAGATGCCCCTATCTCTTTGAGATCGTCATCCTTCACCGCCCGATAAAAAGCCGCTCCAGCGTGCTCCTGAATGGAGTCGACCATATCCTGCAGACTGAAACTTGCCCTTATTTCCTCGGCATGGCGCAGGCGCAGGAGGTAAACCTGATCCGCATCCAGCAACGATTCGAGATGGCGATCAAGCCGCCTCTCTGCTGCCCGGTCTTCAATTGAATTCCCAAAGCATCCTGACATGACAATCTCCTGAAAATTGATGAATGATTAAATAGGCGATCTGCGGACGGCCCGGGCGCGCAGCTCGTCGTAGGGGTAGTAGGAACTCTGATTGCCAGTGATGAAACTCTGGTACCAGGCGTAGCGCTCGTCTTCGTGGCGCTGTCCGGACCAGTACGCCGCTTCCTTGAATTCCCCCTTCAGATTGGCAAATAGGAGACTTTGCTCGCGCCTGGTTGGCAGCTTGCCATCCCGATCCGCTGCCCACTGCTTTGCATCTTCCCATTTGATGGATTCGGCTTCCCCAGGGAGCAGAATCAGGTGGTAATCCGGATCGCCTTCATCGTTGAGGATGATGCCGGCATAGCGCTCGCCGTAGCAGAGGTTGATGGAGGCATTTGGAATGACGAAAAGCGCTCCCTGTTTTTTGAACTTCTCGATCATCTGAGAAAGCTCATCCTGCTTCTGTTCAATGGCTTCGAGTGTCACGGTCATGATGCGAATCTCCTGAATTCTTCCCCGTCTATAGATGCCGCCTCGGGGTGCGAGTGGATTTTTCGTACACCACAGTCGGCTGTTACGATTCAGCTACCGGCCCGACCTACCGGGCGTCTTCGCGGCATTGATGCGACTCGCGCTCGCCGCTTCTCCACGCTTTGCCTGTCGATACAGGCTCCGGCTCCCGGGATTTACGAAAACCTCTCTACCCTCGACCGGATGCTGAGAATTCGCCCCCGTCTTTCCGGGGTGTCAGCAGCTTTATGGATGCTCGCTATTCGCTCCTCCGGTCTCGCCCGTTTGCATTCCGCGCTAGGTTGGGTAACGCTGCCCTAGATCAGCCCGGCTTTATGCGGCGTTTATAAGTCGCCCGTAAGCCAGCGAACAGACCCACTCCGAAAATCTCGCACGCGACACTTGCGGAATAGTTCTGGCCTTCCACCAGATCGGCCTTGCGGCTTGGGCCTTATACGTCGCATCTGCTCCAGCTCTGCAGAGGTGCTGACCGGTAGGTGCCCGTCCTATTTGCCGTTCCTGTTCTCGGTGGCCAGCCTCAATTCCCTTTCGTTTCCGTCATCACCTTATATCGCCAAGTGAGCGCGTCGATCTGTCCAGCGGTAGGCTTGTCTTTCCCTGCGGTCCTGCGTGACGTACTGTCCGTTGCGCCTGGTACTCGGGGCCAGTCCCGACTCGCGGGGTGCTGGTGTATGGGTAAATACTACAACCAGAATTGTACTATGTCAACAACCAGAATTGTATTTTGATCGGAAAAACGACAAATTCTTTTGTGGGATTTGGAGAGGAAAATAAAAAACCCGCTCGAAAGCGGGTTAAAGATCAAATGAGTCGAGGATTATTTGAGGTGATTGAAAGCTGATTGAGGAGCCCAGAAAGATTTCTTTGTATGGTCCTGCACGACCCACAGAGAAATCGCGCCAGTCTCGTTATTCAATACGGTTGCATGAAGTCCTGACCTTCCCGGTTTGCATTGAGAAGCCGCTTCATCGAAGGTGTGTACATGGGCCAGCTTTCTCAAGTCGGAAACCATGGATTCTGTTTCGCCTGTAAATTCAGGCTCTCCTGTTTCTGGTGAAAGATTTGGCATAACTCCCATGGATCCTTGAAGTGCCAGGAGCCCAAGTACCGTACCGATATAGTCTGATATTTCGCGTGATGGGCAAGCGAAGAAGGGGTTCTTTCTGTCTGCAAAGGTAGTGACCTTTGATCCGGCTGGGCAGTTCTCAGGGCTGCACATGGTAGCAGCCAGGGATGGTGCGATTACCAGAATCATTGAAAAAGCTATCAAGCTTTTTTTCATAAGAACCTTCATTCAAAATGAAAACTCATCTGGATCCACACCTTGATCACATTATTTCCCTGCGGCGATATCCTCGACGAACTGTATAGCTGATTCAATAGCTTCAGTGGCACGCGATCTGACGGTGGGCGACATCTGGCGCAGCTTGTTTATCGCATCCACAAGCTCAGGCTCATCGACAAACACACCGTCAATCATCTCCCCCTCGCCAGTGGCAAGCCAATACGGATTAACTCCGCAAGCTGCAGCAAACTGAACCGTAAATTCAGAACCTGTCGCTTCCCCCAGCTCCAGCTTTGAAATGTTCTGCTGTGATACAGCGCCTTTCATTTTCAAAACTAGGGCTGCCTGCGATAGGCCGGCATATTCTCGCGCCTTCTTGAGTCTTTCGCCATATTTCATCATGAAAAAGAAACTACCCGTTACCCATCCTTCAGTCAAACAACCAGAATTGTTGACAAAACCACAAACGTGGTTGTATGCTTTGCCCATGGATACGAACTCCACACAAAAAGCCAAAGACGCACTTCGCCGCGCAGTTGAGATTGCTGGGGGCCAGGCTGCCCTGGCTAAATCAATCGGCGGAAAGGTCAAACAAGCGCACGTCTGGAAGTGGCTGAATACCACAAGAGACGGCGTTCCTGCCGAACACTGCCTTGCAATCGAAAAGCTGACCGGCGTTTCACGCTATCAACTACGGCCAGATGTTTATGGCCCCCCTCCTCAAAAGAGGGCCGCATGATCCTTATTATTTCGAAAGAGACGCCGCATGAACTCCTTCTTCTCGCCTCCTCCCCTTGGTGAGAGCTTCGCCCGAATCAATTCGGGCTTTTTTATTCGCCGCTTGAGACAAGTATATTTTTTTGCCTTGAGCTTGACTTTCCGAACGTTTCCGAAAATTTCGTAAGGAGGCGGAATGCAAGATTCATTGCCATTTTATGAGTCACCGGAAGAGGCCATAACGGCCTGCATTCAGGCGCTTGGCGGGGCTAAAAAAGTCGGCCCCATGCTCTGGCCTGACAAGACGGTTGACGCCTCCAGAACGCTTTTACTGGACTGCCTGAATGCATCAAGAAAGGAAAAGCTCGATCTTTCTCAGATCCTTTTCATCTTCAAACAGGCAAAGGAAATCGGTTTTCACGCTGGAATCCAATGGTTCTGCATGGACGCTGGTTACGAAGCCAAGCCCATCACCCGCGCCGAGGAAGTGGATCGCCTCACTTCAGTCATCGAGCAGGCCAGCAAGACACTTTCATCTGCTGTCCAGGCGCTTGAACGGGTTCAAACAAGGGTCGATCTGAGGACGGTTAAGTGAATTACTACGAGCATCATCTTGGGGATTACGCACAGGCGACCGCGCACCTGACGATGCTGGA
>JAEHJW020007271.1_pt1 | contig 20073 bp, 24 predicted proteins | sample 9271431 | NCBI WGS metagenome assembly JAEHJW02 | reverse complement strand
TGCTTGACGATGCGCTCCTTGTTGTCCTCGGCCTCGATGGCTGGCTGCAGCACGGGGCGCGCCGGTATGTTGCACGCCGGGCTGCCCTTGGTGTGGATGAACAGCAGCTCGGCGTTGTTGACGTCCTGCTCGGCGGCCTTCCTCAGCCGCGCGACCTTCTTCCCGGCCTTCCCAGGCGCCGCCGCCATCTCGAGCAGCTGCGCGGATCGTTCCCCGGCCGTCGACGCCGGGACGCCGACGTAGGCCGACAGCCTGGTGACGCCGAGGATGCGCTTGGCCGCAGCCGCCACGCCGCTCTTGCGGGCGAGTGTGATCTTCGGTGCGGTGCCGCTCACCAGATCACCATAGGGCCCATGCCGACTATCTTAGCCATAGTCGCCAGCTGCTGGCCGTATATCGTGAGATTCCACTGGCCGAAGCTGCTCAGCGACTCCAACGCCGCGTAGGACGCGCTGACGTCGCCGACCGACTTGCTGACCTCAATGCCGTTGGCGATGCCCTGCGCGGCCACCTGCGCCGCCGTGTACGTCACCGGCGTGCTGGTGCTGGTATTCACCGGCCACTGCGCGTACAGCGAGTCGGCAGCGGTGACGACCACGGTGGTGGTGATAGCGGTGCCGGCCAGCGTGTAGTCGATGCCCGGCGTCAGAAATTGCCCGTTCTTGTACAACCCTTGCAAAGTGCCGTTGGGCGGCGCCGCACTGAGCGTGAACGTTGTGCCGGGCTGGTTGCCCGCCGGGACTTCGCCGTGCAGCGTGGTCTGCACCGCGGTCAGGATCTCCTGCGCGTCGCTGCGGGCGTAGAGCGTGCAGTAGTGCGCGATGAACCACGCCATCGCGACCGTCCACTGCTCCTCCCATCGCGCCTGCACCAGCGATGCCGATGCGAGGTTGAGGTACATCAATATCACGGCCACCGGCACCACGGGAGCCTGGTACACCTGCAGCGTGGCGGCCGCGTCCGACGTCGCCGCGGCGTTGCTGACGGTAATCGTACCGCTGCCGACGGCGGTGATGACCGTGCCCTCCGGCAGGTCGCCGCAGACGAGGAACTGCCCCACGAGCAGCCCGGCCGTGCTCGGCACCGTGACCTGCTGGCTGCCGGCGATGGTGACGCAGCCGGCCAGCACCGTCGCCGCGCCGAAGAACTTCGGGTACATGGCCAGGAAGTCGTCCAAGTAGTACGGTGGGTTCTGGCCGAACACCAGGTTGGTGGCTCCGCAGACCCACCCGGCGATGCTCGCGTTGTAGTAGTCGGCGCCCGAACCCCACGCCGTCCCGAGCCAGGCGTTGAAGTTCGGTACCAGGCCCTGCGCGGGGTTCGAGCTGGACGACATCTTTGCTTACCTCGTCTCCACCACGGTGGAAGCGCCCTGCATGCCCTTGGGCACGGGCGACTTCTTCGGCGCGGCGGGCTTCTTCGCCGTCTCCTGCTCGTCGGGCTCCGGATCTGCCGATTCGAGTTCGGCCTCCGGCTCCGGCGCGGCCAACGGCTTGGGCGGCGTCAGGTCGAGGATGGACTGGTCGAGCACGCCGAGGCGGTATCCCTCGGTGTCCTTGACCCAGTCCGGGGTGCTGGTGGTGGCGCCGCGCGGGCACAGCACCTTTTCGGTTTTCTTGTCGCCCACCTGGCGGACGAACATCTTAGAACGCTTGCAGTGAAGTTGCAGTGACATGTCCTTCTCTCCTCCTTGCGATGTGTAGTGCTGCGCGGACGACGGGTCGGCAAGGAGAGGCCAGCTTGTTACGGCCGGCCTCGATCCGCGTCCGCGCAACGTCGGTTGTTGAACACAAAAACACCCGCGTCTTGGCGCGGGCTAAGTGGGCGATGATTAAATGTGTGGGCGTCTACGTCTTCACGTCGCGTCCATGCCCGTTGCCATTAGGATGAGTACTGTGCCAGTACGCCTTGCGCTGGTCGGGCGTCATCTTAGCATAGCGTGCCTTTGCGCCCACAGCGCAGTTTAATTTCGCTTTAGCCGTACGATGACCTTCACGAATTGATTTTGCCCAAGCGGCGCGTGTTTCTTTGTCGGCCGCCGCGTAACGAAGTTTACTCGCACGACTATTGTTGGCGCGGACAGACGCGTCATTGCGAACAGCGCGGAACCGTTCAAGATTCTCTGGTACTTCAAACCACTTTGCGCGCGCTGCTCTGTAATTCTTACGCGCAGTTGCAGTGCCACATGCAGCTTTGTGAGCTGCACGATTTGCACTGCTAGAATAGTAGCGGCGAACACCCTCAGCACGTTTCTTATCGTACTCTGGTGTGTGGATAGAAGCCACGAACTCAGCCAACATTTCTGCGTTAGCTGAGCGAACAGCCCAAGCCTTTTTTAGTTTTCGCCGTGCGTCTTTAGAAACAATGTAACCGTTCGGACCTTCGCCGCCACGTGTCATATTGTAACCGGCAGGTGCAAATGTGTTCAAACGCTTAATCCACTTCGTTTCTGCACGGTTCAAAGTTTCGTATGTACGACAGCGCTGCACCACTTCAGCAGAGAAATTATTCACACCATACTTACGAATTGCCCGGTGCACGTAGTTCTGCGACTTACCGTTGAGCGCACAAGTTATGTGCGTATTCCACCGCCGCAGGTTTGTATCATCGCCGTCGTACTTCTCTGTCTTTCCAACGTACTGCTTGCCATTCACTAAGTTGGTCAGTACGTAGATGACACCGGCCCACTTACAAACTTTCTTCTTATCGCTCACGAGCACTCCTCGTCATCACTCTTAAAAATATAGGGGAAGCACGGTGAGTGCTACCGTGCTTGTCGCTTCGATTCATGAGGTCGAAGCTATCCCCTATAACTATTATACGTCAGTGCCCACTAACACCCGTCTGCGTACACCATCGTCTGCGTGCGCTTGAAGATGATCTGCCCGATGCAGCCGCAGAACATCGTTTCGTACGCACCGCCAGCGCGGGTGGTGGGCACGGTCATGGCCTGGGTCATGGGTTGAGGGATTTTGATATAGAGCGACTTTTTGCTGTTACGATAAAAGCACGCTCTGTTTAACCCATTACCGCCCGTCGGATACCCGGGAGGGTTGGTGTTGCCGGTGCCGACGCCGCTGATCCACGGGTTTGGCAGGAAGTTGATCTTGAAGTCGACGCCGTGGTGGGCCGCCACGCACTGCTTCTCGATGTACTCGATGGTGCTGACCGCGACCGGCGAGCCGCCGATGGCCATCGGCTGCGTCAGGTAGGCGAACTGCTCGTACGGGATGAGCAGCCGGTCCGCCATACCCTCCTCGGCGGAGTAACCGGAGTTCTCGACCGTGGTATTGAGCGCGGTGTTGACGTCGGCCAGAATCTCCTGCGCGGTCTTGGTGACCCACGTGGTGTGACCGCTGGCGCCGTTGGCCATCGTGTACTCGTACACGTTCGGGTTGTTGATCAACGCCGGGTCGCCGAGGAAGCCGGCGTATACGACGAAGTCGAGCGCCTTGACCCAGTTTGTCTCGACCGCGTCCTCGTACAGCTCCTGCAGGCTGAACGGAGGCGCCTGACCGGTGCGTAGGGCCGTCTCCATCCGGCGAAGGTCGACCCAGGTGATGGTCATGCCCATCGCCCAGACGTACGTCCGCCAGATGCCCTTCTGGATGTCGGCCTGTGCCTCAGGGATCTCCGTGTTGTTCGTGCCCTGGAGCCCGAAGCTGCCGGTGCCGGTGGTGGCGTAGTTGCTTGCGAACGCCGAGAGAAATTCGGGGAATCCACCGCCGACCTCAACCGCGATATCGCGCTTGTGCGTGGCCGCTTGGAGCGGCCTCACCAGGTCGGTGTCGATGATTTCCAGTTGGCTCGTGAGGAACGCAAAACCGCTGGCGCCCGCTGCGTCAAACGCTTGCGCCCGCCCGGTCATGCGACTGTTGTAGGGTGTTCTCATGGTCTTGTCAGGTCTCCTCTCAATTGTCAGACCGGGTTAGGCCGAATAGCGGCGTTCGAAGGTGACCTCGAGCATGCTGTTACTGTCCTTGAAGCCGGTGCGTGCCACGCACCCAGGGACGGCAAACAGGTTGCTAAAGGTGAGGACGCTGCCCGTGGTCGCGAAGGTCGCGATCGCGGCCTGCGAGAGCGTTAGCGCGGTGCCGGCGATGGCGGCGACGTAGGTGCCCGGCGCGATGCCGACGCCGCTGATGAGCTGGCCGACCTGAATGTTGGTGCCACTGGTGACCGTGGCGCTGGTGCTGCCCTGGGTCAGAGTCGTGGCGCTGGTGAACAGGTCCGTGGCCGCCGGGTTGGTCTCCCAATCGCCAACGAAACCAGCCGTTACGCCGGCGTTCGCCACCACGCGGACGTACACCTGGTCATTCTGCGACGGGGTGCCGACGGCGAGCGGCACCGTGCCGCTGCCGCGCTCCAGCACCTCAGCCAGCTGGTTGGCGGAGTAGAGGCCGACCATCGGGCTAGCGCCAGGCGTGACGTTGCTGGGGTAAGTAAGCTGAGTCTTCACCTCGCGGACGGCCATGCCGCCGAACTGCTTGTAGAGCAGCCCGATGTTGCTAACGGCGTGCGCGATGAAGTCGGCCACAGAGTCCCAGTTGCCGCCCTCGCTGTTGGGGATGACCACGGCCGGGTCACCGAAGTTGAGGTTGTTCGTCGAGGTGTAGGGCACGAACTGCCGTGCCGTGATGACGCGCTCGCCGAAGCGGCTGACTGTGCCGGCGAAGCCGATATCCGGCCCAGTCACAGGGATGACGCTGCCAAAACTGGTGAAAGATCCCATGTCTACTTAGCTCCCTTCAGCGCGGCATCGTAGGCCGCCTGCAGTTTGTTGTTGCGGTCCACCGCGCTGTCGGCGGCCTGGGCGCGACGAGGTGCCTTGTCGCGGGCGCGCGCCGCGCCGGCGAATCCACGGTAACTGCTTGTCGACGCCGCACTGCCGCGAGTGGCGACGGACAGGGCTGAGTTGAACGCGGCCTTGAAAGCGCGATCGGTGCTGCGCGCAGCGTAGGGGCGGAACGCGCGGAGCACGGCCATCGCGCCGTCGGCCGCGCGGGCGCGGTCCTTGCCGCGGCGGCGGTCCTTGGCCTTGCCGCCATCCTCGGCGCCGCACTTGGCGCAGAACGCGTCGTCGGCCTCCATCGGCGCGCCACACTCTGCGCAGCCCTCACCGTCGTCTTCCTCGGCGTCCTCCTCGGCGACGCGGTCGTCGCCATGGCCGTCCTCAGACGGTTCCAGCTCGGCCTCGCCGGACTCGACCAGCTCCTCGCCGGGCGCGGCCTCGTCGTCCTCCGTGGTCTCGCCAACGACGCGTTCGAGATCGCCCAGGTCGGGCGACCCCTCGGTCTCCTCATCGCCGGCGTGCTCGGGCTCACCCTGTTCCTCGGTCAGGAACTCGCCCAGGAGCGTCTTCAGCTCTTCCAGATCGGTGTCTTCACCGCGGCGGTCGAGTACGCGGTCGAGCGCATCGTGCATCTTGCGACGGTCGCCGGCCGGCTCGTGGTCAAAGTCCTCGGGCTCGTCCAGCGTCGGATCGTCGTAGTCGCGTACGCGCTTACGGTCGCGCGCACGGCGGTCGTCCATATGGCGGTCGTCGGTGCGGCGGTCGCGCGCACGGCGGTCGTCGACCTCGTGGTCGGCGTCCTCGGGCGCGGTGATGGCCGGGTCGTCGTCCCGACCACGTCTGCGGCGATCTTCGGTTGCTTCGAGCGCCGCCTGCGCGATGTCCTCGTCAGGAACGTCGGCGTCTTGGGCGAGCGCCCTCAAGCCGCGTCCCACGAGACCTTTCCAGGTAATCTTCACGGGCTTCTTCTCCTTTGCTGCGGTTGATGTTGCGTTGACGGTTCGCGACTGGGCCGCGGCGGCGGCAGCAGGCGGCGATGCCCGTGTTGCCGCCGACGGTTTGGGCTCGTCGCGGGCGCCGACCGAGTCGGCCAGCGCCACAAGCCTTTCCACAACCTTGCCGAACTTGTTCAGGTCATCCGGCGCCGCGTCCTGGATACTGACCAGGTCACCGGCGCGACCCTTAGGCACGATGGCAACGTGGTTCCCAAGAAGATCGCACTGCACGATCTTGTTGCCGTCGCGTCGGATGCCATAGTCGTACCCAAGGCTCACCTCGCGCTGCTCCTTGTTGCGCACCTTGCTGATAAGCGGCTCGGCGGTAATAACCAGGTCGGCAACCAGCGGCCACTCGCCGTTCTCTAGCGGCTCGTCGCCCTTGCGCGGGTTCTGGATGTGCCCCATGGAGAACTCGCGCTGGTTGTCCTTGTTCAGAAACTGCGGCGGGTGGTTGTCGGTTATAGACTTTCCGTTGAGCGACGCCAGGAACTCGGGCGCGAACACCTCGCTGGCCGGTCGGTAGAGGTCGATGGCCGCGCCGGGGTTGCTGGTGTCGACGCCCAGTTCGCGCGCGGCGTCCTGGTTCAAGTCCTTCACGGAATATTCCTGGAAGCCAGTCCTGGCGATCGGGCATCCCGTGACCACGAGGTAACCCTCGTCTGTCTCGGCGATGTGGTCCGTGAGCGGGCTTACCAGGTAGCCGTGCGCCGACGGCGACGCGTCAATTATGGTTTCGGACATAGAGCGTCTCCTTAGTGCGCCGCGCGGCGACGCGTATCGGTTGCGGTGTTCCAGTTCAATTTACTAAGCACCCAATGCTTCGCCTTTTCCACCGAACTAAATCCAGCACCCTGTCCGGAAGGCACAAGCACAGCGTCTACAATGTTCGGCGCTTCAATTTCTAACTTAGCAACCACCTTGCCATTCATCACAGCCACTAAGTCGGCGTCCGGCGCACCATTGCGCCATTGAACCTGCGCGGCGTCCTTCGCCCTCCCCGCCGCGCGGCGACGGGTATCCAGTGCGTAGTTCACGCCATGCTCTTTGCGCAAGAAAGTTTTTGCAGCCTCGGGCGCGCCATAGAACACCTTCTTGCCGTTGACCTTGATAATCACGGCACCGTGGTGACCCTCGAATGCGCGGAACTCGACGTCGATATGTGGCTTCTTTGAAGACGCAGATGGCACGTACTCGGTAGCTGTGCCCTTGTAGTAGCCTTGCCGATCCGGTCTGTCAGTGTGTACGACCGTGTACCGATCAGCATCTTTCGCACTCCCCGCAGCGGCCTTCGCCGCCATGCCCTTGGCGCCGTACTTCTCGCGGCCGATGGCGGCGGCCAGCGCCTTGGGATCGCTGACGCCCTTGCGGTGAGCCAGTGAGCGCTCCAGCTTCCCGAAGCCTTCGTGCTCGTCCTCTACGGGTTTGACGTCCACTACCTTTTGGTGCCCGGTGGCGGTGCCGGCCTCGCGCTGGTCTATGATGCGCTTGGCCTGTGCCACGTTGGTGGCGTAGAGCGACGGCTTGCCGGGCTTCTTGGCCACGATGGCGTCTTCCTTGACGTCCTCGCTGATCTCCCAGCCCTTGTACATCTCGACCGACGCGTCCCTCGCCTCCGCGCGCCTCGGCATCACGCGCTGCCCGACGAGCGACACGTCCTCCCCGGCGCGGGTGCGCTCCAAGGCGACGCGAAGCGCCGCGGACTCGCTGTCGTAGGCGCGCGCCCGACCCTGCTGCGGGTGGACGTAGGTGTTGTCGAACGAGCCGGCCAGCCTCAGGCGGCACTCCTCCTCGCCATCGCGCGCAACCTGCGCGTTCTTGGCGTCGTTGGCCTGAGTGAAGCCGGCCGCGGCGCGCCGGTAGCAGTCCAGCGCCATGCGGCGGTCGCCCTGGATCTCGAACCTGAAGGCGCGGTCCAGCTCCTCGGCGGGCGGGAGCGTGACGGAGTCGGCTGCGCGGGCGCGGTCCTTCGCCTTGCCCGCCAGCACGTCCTTGACAAACTGCACGGGGAAGCCGTGCTTGCGCGCGATCTCTTCGGCGGTAAGTTGCCCACGGGCCGCCTCACTGCGAATCACCTTGGCGTCGCGACGGTCAGCTTCGCGGGCCTCAGATTCGAGGGAGTCCTTCACGTGCTTCGCCTTACTGACCGGCACGGTCTTCGCCATCGGAGCGGGATTGACGCGCACGACGGGCCGTGCTTCGGCGTCCTTCGCTGGCTTTGACTTGTAGATCGTCACAGCAAAGCCAACGCCTGGAATTTCTTGCAGCTTAGCGTTGAATCCTGCAGCCCTCAGACGATTTACGTCTTCTTCTGCGCGTGCCTTAGTTTTCCACAAAGTCGTTCCGTCATTCGCCTTCCCGAACGCCTTGCCCAGCTCCTTCATCGGCAGCTTCCGTCCGTAGACCTTCTCCACGTCCGCCGGCGTCGACAGTACGACACTGGTAAGTGGGAGCTGCGACTTTGGCCGCTCGGCGTATCTGGTTTCAATAACGGCATCATCGTCGCGTGCCCGATTGCGCTTGCGCGTCTTAGCGGCTTTCTTCGCGGCGGCACGGCGCTTCTTGGCCTTGGCCTCCTTCGCGATGCCGTAAAACATACCACGCTCCCCGGCGTCGGGATTCCAGTCCTCGGTGGGCACAGGCGCCACGGCCGGCTGGTTCCGCTCCCCGGCAGGCATGGACACGGGGCGGGCGTACATAGAGCGGGTGACGACCTGGTCGGCGGCCTTGCCGACGACGGCGCTACGCTCCACCCACTTCCTCGCGCCGGCGGCGTCGTCCCAGCGCTCTTGGCTCATCTCGCCGCGCGTGCTCCTCGGCGAGCCGTATACGAACCCGTACCACCCGCCTTTGGCCACGCCGACATACCCGGCCGGCTTGCCATCCAGCTTGTACTGGTTGGCCGTCCACGACCCGACGGTGTCGCGCGTCCTCGTCTCGCCCCGGTTGTAGCGCCTGACGGCGTCGCGCGTGGACTCGTCCACGGGGAGGACGGCGTCTGTGGCGCGATTGTCTGGTTTCATCGGCAGCACCTGCACTCTATGACCTTTCTCGCGATAAGTTGCAGCTACTTCTTCAGCTTTCGCTTTGTCTGCATACAAGCCGGAAATTAAACGCCCACTTCCAGGTGCACCTTCATAAAACACGCCCCACGCTGGCTTTTTGCCGACGATTCTCACGTCCGCCGCCCGGCGGTCTCCGGTATATCCCTGCATGATTTTCTCCTTCATCTCGCGCGAGTGGCGCGGCTCGGCCCAGGCGTCCTTGTCCTCGGGGATGGCGTCACCGACGCGCTTGCCCTCCGGCGTCTGAAGATACTCATACACCGCGGCCAGTGTCTTCTCGCCATACTTGCTTTCCAGTATGTGCCAGATGAGGCTCTGCTTATCGACATCCTTGAAGCCGCGGTAGTCCAGGCGCGACACCGCCTGCGCTCTTTGACGCAGATCCGGCGTCGACATACCACGCAACCGATCGCGCTCGCGCTTCACCTCGGCGGCGTAGCGCGCCGCGTCGATGGCGTCGTCGATCGGCCCTTCCGTCTGGTAGAACGGCAGCGTGCCGTTGGGCGAGAGCGGAATGGGGTCCACCATGGTGGAGAGGTCATCCTTGGCGCCCTTCTTCGGCACCCCGGCGGTGCGGAGCGCGATGGCCACGGCCTGGTCGCGCGGCTTGCCGTGCGCCTCCTCGACCTCGATATTGTGGCCGATGTTCTTCTTCCCCTTCAGCAGTGGCATCGCGCTCTACGCTCCTTTGTACGATCAGTTTCCGGTGGTAAGGTTCACCGTGCTCGACGTTCCGAGCGTTCCGGTGGTGATGGCAATCCAGGTGTTGGCGCCGATGCCGAGGAACTCGGTTCGGCCCGGCATGACGCAGAGCCCGGTCGAGTTGGTGACCGTCACGGCATTCGACGTGCCCAGTTTGCAGTACACCGGCATGGAGCCGACGTTGGCGACTCGGACGGTGGTGTCCGAGGCGGGCGTGCCCGGCAGGGCGAAGGCCGCCGAGGCGGGCCCGGCGCTAACGCCGGCCGAGGTGTCTGGTGTGAAAACGGGTTGCGGTGTGGCAGCCATCAGTTGGCCTCCTCACACGGCGTGAAGTCCAGGTAGACGTACTTGCCGGCCAGCGACGCAAAGAACTCAATAGCCGCCGGGTTGGTCACGTACAAGTCGCAGTTGCCGGACGGCGTCGAGTTCGAGAAGCTCTCGTTCTCCGGGCTGGACTCGTCGCCCTTGTAGACGGCCCATAGCCGGATGAAGGCATTGCCGCCGCTGTCCTTCATGATCTGCGAGACGTTGAACTTCGCTCTTACACGTTGCATGGTATCAGATCCTCTCCTTGTTGTCTTGTTTGACGACGACGGCGTCGCCGGTGTCCGTGAGGACGTGCCACTCCGGCTCGCCGAACAGGTTCCTTGCCGGCGTCACCTTGACCACGGTGGCACGTTTGCCGTTGTTGAGCGTGATGCGGTCGCCTACCTTACAAGGTTGCTTCGCAGAAGCGGCGTCCCTCGCCACAGTCCTCCGCGCCAGCCCGCGCAGTGCGTCTAGCACGTGGTGCGCCACGGTGAGGGCGTACTCCTGCTGGCCCAGCGCGCGGGGCCACTCGCGGGCCGCCGCCGACCGGCGGGCGTACTCCAGAGCGACCTTGGCACGGGCGAGACGCTCACGCCACGCCGGCTTGTCCGGCAGCCTTGATTGCGTGAGCAGTGCCTCTGCGTCTCTAATGAGCGAGGCCACGTCGCGCTCGGCCGATCGGTACGCGGTCTCGGCACGGTCGCGCTCGGCGCGGCGGCTGTCGTACTTGACGTCGTCGTGCTTCGCGTAGACGGGCTCCACGGCCTTGAGCAGCTCCTTGCCGCGGAGGGCGTCTTTCGCTCTCTGCGTCTTCGACAAAGGAAGAAGCAACCCCCACGCGCTCGGCCTAACCAGACCGCGCCGCGGGTCATCCCAGCTGGGGTGCGGGTCGTGGACGAATTGTCCGTTGTAGCCGACCACGGCGTGGTTGCCGCCGCGCGGCGACAGGCCCTCGATGGTGTGCCAGCCCAGAGGCGGCGCGGCGCCCTTGATGATGGGCACCTGCTTGTACCGCAGGCCGCGCCCGGCCAGCCAACTGTCGACGCGTCCCCAGTACACCGCCTCGTCCGGATCGTCGCCGCCGAAGTCTGGCACGTCTTGTTCGCCCAGCTCCAGGATACTGGCCAGCGCCGCGCGGAAGCACGTGCCGTTGCGCTTTCCCATTCTACTCTGCACTACGGGTATCATCGCGCGCCCTCCGTCAACCAGCGCACCAGATGAGCTAGATACGTGATCCAGGACAGCATGATCAGCACGGCCAACGCGGTCAGCGCGACGCACAGCATCGATAGGTACCTACGCATGACGCACCTTCACAGCGGCGCTGCACGGGTGCCGCGGGTCGCGGTCCTTGAGCCACGCTTTGAAATCCTCGATGCGCATGGGCGTCCAATCGAGCAGAATATCCTTGGCTCGGTGATGGCCACGATCATAAGTACGCAGCGCGTCGTCCTGCGACGCGAAGCCCAACATGCACTTCGACTCGTCGAATTTCTTTCGATTCCCGACCACGGACTGGTCGATGACGTAGATCCACCTAGACGACGGGTCAGGCCCGAGGTACGCGTCCAGTGAATCACCGTCCGCACCCGCGTGGCCGCGCAGGTAGCCGTAGTCGGCCGGCATCGTGGTCTCCCACGCTTTGCCGGTCGTCGCGTCCACGCCGTGCCGGGCGTACCCCTTGGGCGTCTCGACGACGATGTGCAGGCCGTGAATGATACGCTCAGGACCGACGCCGTCGGCGTCCGCCGCCAGCTGCCGCACGTCGTGCCGCGTACGCTCGATCTGCGAACTGAGTACGGCGTCACGCTGTTGGGCGCCAGCGGCCTGCTCTTTCTCCTTGTTTTCGCGCGACGTCTCGCGCAGTACATTCTGCGCGCTGGATGCCGGCGACAGGCTGGGCGCGCCGCCCTCCTCCTCGCCGAACAGGCCCTCGCCCATCTCGGATTCGTCCTGGACGGCGTCCGGCAGGGAGGCGATGAACTCGTCAGTGATGTTGCTGAAGATGCCGGTGACGTCACTGCTCTGCTTGAGCTCCTGCGCCGCGGTACGCTTGGAGATGACGCCGGCGTTCATCGCCACCGTCACCGTGTTCGCCACCGTCGTCGCCAGATCGCCCTTGTCCTTGTCGTCCATCACCCGGATGGACGGGAACACGAGGTCGAGGTCGTCCGGCACCTCGCCGAGCTCGCTCATGCAGATGACCGGGTAGAGCTGCTCCAGCTGCGGCAGCATGCCGTTGTGCTGGTCCGCGGCGATCTTCTCCTCGTACAACTTCTCGTCAGCGTCCTCCGGCGCGCCCAGCCCGGAGTACGTCCGGCCCCACAGCCTGGAGACCGGGATCTGCGAACCGCCGCTGATCGCGAGCTGGAACAGCTGGTAGATGGTGTCCAGCCCGGAGAACGAGTACTGCGTCGACTCGATGCCGCCGTCTTTCGGCAGCGGTACGAGCGACTGATTGCTCATAAGGTGGTTGATAGAGGACATGCGCTTTTCGAAGTTGGCCGACGCCTTCTGGCTCGAGCCCACGCCGGAGAGCAACTGCGCCAGGTCGTCGAACTTCATCCCAAGGATGTTGGCGCGATACGTCAGCATGAGGATGTTCCAGCTCATGTTGTCGTATTTCTTAATATCCTCGTAGATCGGCTCGAGGACGGAGATGCCCCACCAGGTCTGCGCCTCGCGCTCCGGCGTCGGCACCTCCGGCCCCATGCAGCGTAGCACCCGGCTGCTATGCACCAGGAAGCTGTCGCCGCCGACCGGCGTGACCCGATAGAAGTCAGGCTTGTTGAAGTCGAGCGGGCGCGACGGGTCGGTGCACACCTCGCCCTCGGGCATGATGCCGGCCCAGCGGTCGAATGGACACAGCCCCTTGTAGCCGCCGATCGGGATGGAGTCCAGGTCCAGCGGACGGTCCAACTCCTTCTCCTGCCCGTCGATGACCATCAGCGCGCCGGCGCCGCCGAACAACCGACCCCAGATCATCGCGGTCTGCAGCTGCGATCTAGTACCGGTGCGGCGAACCGCCCGGTCGACGCGTGCGATGTCCTTCGGATCCAGGTCGCTGGTGATGCGCGGCCAGGCGCGGACCATGTCGATGGCCGGCGTGTCGACGATGCGGCGGCTGATCCAGTGGTTGCGGTAGAGGGTGATGAGCTCCCAGTAGTTGTAAGAGAACCGGATGAGCTCGTACTCGCTGCCGCTGAACAGCGACGGCGTGCCAAAGCCCATGCGGGCCGGCGCGTTCGTGAAGTAATCGAGCGCCTCGGCATCCATCGTCCTGGTCGGACGGCTGAGACCTAGTGCGGCCTCCGCGAAGGAAGGCTTGGCCCGGCGCGTGAAGTTCCTCTTTGGCGCCATGCGCCTCCTTCCTAGGTGTCCGTCTCGGTGCGGACCAGGTCCGACTCCTCGAGCCAGATGACGCGGTCCTCTCTATAGGGCACCGGGCGCAGGTCGTCGCCATTCTTGACGAAAGCCCACAGCAGCCGACGGTCGCCGGTGAGCATCTCGCGCAGCACGCACCCATCCACCTTGTAGCCGCCGACGACGAGCACATCGTCGTCGCGAAGAACGATCGTGCGCCTCATGACCGCGCCTCCTACCGCGTGCCTGTTGGTGAAACCCCGCCGGTTGGCGCCGCGACGCACGACGCGCCTAGCCAGTGACCCAGGCCGACCCGGTGCAGAGCACTCCGGCCACCACCGCGCCGCCCGATGTGTAGGCGCCCAGGTAGGTCGGCGTCGTCGCGTCGCTGACCACGGCGCGGGCGCCCTTCAGGGCCGTGCTCGCGGCCGGCAGCGGCGTCCCGGCGGCGCTGTAGATCGTGCCCGGCACCAGCACGGCGGCGTCGGGCTCGCTGAAGCCGCTCTTGCCGATGGCGTTGATGGTGCCGGCGACGCTGGTCAGTTTCAGCATGGTGTTCGGCGCCGTGGAGTTGTCGAAGTTGACGTTGCCCATGTTGATCATGTGTTCTCTCTCCTATTACGCGGCGGCGCGGTGCTCGACACCGCCGCCGGCGATCTTCTTGAAGTCGACCAAGGTCATGGAACGTATCTTTCCGCTCCAGTAAACTGGGTGCGGCCACGCGACATCCTCGAAGGCGAGGAGCGGCGCCTGCCCGCAACGACAGTTGAATGTCTGCCCGGCGTGGTAGTGCCCGTACGATTTCTCGCCGACGAGCGCCTCCGGGTCGGGCGCGTGGTCCCAAGGGACCAACACACCATTCATCTTGCGGTGGCTGTCGCGGACGCGGGCGTCGTCGCTGGTCAACCACTCGTACCAGCGCAGGTCCAGTTCCTCGCAGCGCGCCTGCGTCAAGGCCGTGCTGGCCTTCGCGGTCTCGGTCCGGGCGATGAGGTGCACTCGGCTGCGGAGCAGCTGCGGGAACCTGGCCCGCAGCATCTTCGCGGTGGTCGCCGGCCTGGCGCCGGCCTGCTGCGCCTTGGCCACCTCGTCGGTGACCATCGTGGCGGCCCGGACGGGCAGGCTGCTGATCAGGGCCGCGTTCTCCCGCACCAGCCGGGTGAAGGCGGAACCCGTAGCGCCGCGCAGCTCCTCTTGCAGAAGACGGTGGAGCATCTCCGGGCGCTGCGATCGGCGGGCGGCCTCGCGCCAGGTCCGGGCGTTCTTCACCGAGGCCCACTTGTACATCTGCCGGGCCAGGAACTCGCTGGCGGTCTGGATGTCCTGCTCCTGGCTGCGGGCGGCGAGCCGCGCCGTCCACTGTTCTAACGTCTCCTCGGGCGCCTTGGGCGAGAGCACGCGGCCGACGATCCTCCGCACGCCGCGCGCGTACTCGTCCTGCAGGCGGCGCGTGGGGCTGAACTCGGGCGGCTTCTTGGGTGGCTGCTTCACGGTTCGATACCTTGCGCCTTCAACTCACGCTTGAATCCCTCGGCCAGCATTAAAGCCTCATAGTCCTTCAGCTTCTTTGTCCGCGCGATTCTGTCGAACTCGACGTGCGCGGCAGGCCGGCCGCCCTTCTTAAATGCGGCGACAATCGCGTCGACGTCCGGATGCGCGTCCTTCGCCTTCTCCCTCGCACGCCGCTCCACGCACTGCGTTCTACCGCACAACTTTCCGGGTGAGACGGGCATGCCGCAGTACTGACAGGTGGAGGCGTCCTTCGCTATGCGCCGGTCCATCATCCTGTCCAGCGCGCGGTGGGCAGCGGCGCGGTTAATCTTCATACTAGAACCTCTTTCCTTTGCCGCGCAACTCGATTTATTACACCACGGCGCGCGCTGGCGCATCTCTCCGCGTAGGTGCGCGCTTCAACTCCACGCATTATGATGGCATGCTTTTCTGCCGCATTGCGTGTCGCCCACTTTGCTTTGTTACCACGACTTATAGCGGCTTTATGCTCTGGTGACAGTGGCCCACGTTTTACACCGCGATTAGCGCATAACGCCGCGTCCATGCAGGCTTGCGACGGGCGCTTACCTTTATTGCGCGCAGACAGCTTACGACGAGCTGTGTCTGACCATACGACCGGGTTACTGCGAAATCGCTTCTTCTGAGCCTCGGACATGCGTCGCCGAGATTCTTCTGAAAACTCGCGGCCTTTCATCGACAGTGAATGCAGTCGACGTGTACGCGCCGTTACTTTGTATTGTCCGCCGCCAGTCGTTAAGTTGTATCCATTCGGCGCCAACGTTCCAAGCGTGGCGATGTAGTGCTGCTCTGCGGCGTTAAGCAAAGGCTGCGTACAGCGATGAATGATTTCAACGCTAAATTTATCGATGCCGTACTTACGGATGGCTCGATGCAGTGGAAACTGCGCGCCGTATTTCGCCGCGCACTTGTGGCCTTTCCAGCGTGAACCATTCTTGCTCAATGTCTGCCCAACATATCGCTTGCCATTGACACCGTTCGTGATGCAGTAAATAAAACCGATACGAAACGTCTTCATGAAATACCGCTCAACGCATAGTTTACCAAAGATATCGCATAAGTTTCTGGTAGCCACACGTACTTGAACTCCATCTGCGGCGCCTTGGTGTCCGGCTTTACGCGGGCGACGGCGCCGTGGGCGAGCCTCAACCGCAGCGTGCCCTCGACGGGCGCGCCGGCGGCCTTCAACCGCTCGAGCACGAACTGCATGAACACGCGCGGGTCGCAGTCACCGTGCTGCTCGGCGTACAGACGGCCGACCTCCTGGGCGTTGATGGTGACGGCTACGGGTTTGTACGCCGTAGGCTCGATGGGTGCCAGCGGTGTGGTGTCGGGAAGCGATCCCGCCAGACGGTCGCCCCACTTGGACATATCGATCTTGGGCATTGAAGGCATCTGATCAAATCCTGTTTTTGCGCGCAATATAACGCAATTGGTCGGCCCACGTGTTGAACTGCTTGCTGGCGTATGCCGACGCCCGCAGTTTGTCGACGGCCGATTTCGCTGCCCGTAGATCGTCTTCGTAGAAGCGTCGTACACGCGCGTCCCTGGCATTTTCCGCCGCTATGGCCAAAGGAACGAGTAGCTTCTCTTCCCAGTTCCGTGCCGCGTTCTCACTGCCGGCGTCGTCTCTCGCGGCCCCGCGCCGATCGAGCACCCGATCCAGGGCGCGGTGGAGGCGGGCTCGGCGGTCCTTTGCGGTGTTCATTCCTCTTCTCCTCTCGCGCTCATCACGCTCATCTTTCCTGCAACCCGGCGAAATCGCTCCGCCGCCACTCTAATGGCTTCTCCAATCCGCTCGTGTCGACGACGACGTCATCGCGGTCCGTGGCACGGCGAAACTCCGAGTCGTAACGGCGCTGCAACATCGTCGCGCTGCGAAAGACCGGCGACCGGGCCAACTTCTCGCGATCGCAGTAGCAAAGACAGCATCTGACGACGCAGTTGGCGACGAGCTCTGCGAACCTGAAGCCAGGTCGCGAGCACCACCGAACGCGAATCCGCCTGAAGCCGAACGACCGCGTCAACTCGTCCACCGCCGCGTCGTTCCTCAACGCGTCCACCCAGCTGTGCCCATCGGCGACGGCGCGGTACCGATCAAGCCGCGACCACATCGCGATGAACCGCCACCACCGCCGGCCACCGGCCTTGACGTTCGGTACCGCGGCCTCGGTGACGAACTCTGGAAAACCCATGGTCATTCTCCTCGCTTCCGCGGCTTGTACCTGGTGAGGTCGTACCGCGATTCCTTGACGCGCCGGTCGTCGTCCTTGCGCCGCTCCGCTAGGTGCCAGGCGAGCAGCGCGGCCAGGAGCCACGCCCACGTCTTGCGGCGCGGACGCCCGGTCACAGCGGCACCGCCGCGTCGCGCGGCCGGCCGGCCTCATCATTAAGGATGCGGCGGGCCATCGCCTTCGCCATTCCCTGGCTGGGCACGAGCAGGCCGGCCAACACCTGGCGCAGCCGCAGGTCGGTTAGTGTCGCCTGTGGCAACTCGGCTTCGCCCACGCCCGGCACGTTGATTGCGTCGCTCATCCCCCACCCTCCATCGTCACCCGCCACTGCGGGATCTTGCCGTGAACTCCGTAGCGAAGCGCGTCCGCCTCGTCGTCTTCCTTTTTCAACGGCTGCTCGACGCCGCGCTGTGATGCCTTGTCATCCCACGCGTAGGTGGGCAGCTTCTTCGACAACTCAGGGCAGCCGCGCCTCGAGATCCGCAGCTTGCGGCGGCTCAGCAGGGTGGACACCGTGTGGATGCCCTCGCTCACCTCGTTGTCGGCGTCGACGACCCAGAAGCCGCGCAGCAGCAGCTCGGCCCTTAATGACGCGGCCTCCGGCGGCACGCGCACCTCGCAGCCCAGCGCCCCGAACTCCTCGAGGTCGTCGGCGTACTGGCCGTCGGTCTTCTGCCGCCGCTCCACCTTAGAGTCCCACACCTGCTCGCGCGTCACCCACACCACGTCGCCGTCGTCGTAGAACTCGAGGTGCACCTGGCGGTGGTCGACGCCGGCGTCGACGCTGAACCAGTGGTCGACGTGGCCGCCCTCGTTGCGCAGACCTCGCGGCTCTGGCGGCAGTGCCATCACCTTGCCACCCGGCAGGGAGAGCTCACCGTCGAACTGGTTCTCCGTCTCGGACCAGCAGTCGCGGTATATAGATCCTTCGGCAACGACCCAGAGCGCGTCGATGTAGCGGAGCTTGAACACGCCGGACTGCGAGGCTATGATGTCCTGCTTCGACTCCGCGCTGATGTTGGGGTTGTCGTTCAGGTTGTAGGAGATGACCTCGAGCTTGTCGGCCGAGAACTTGTCGATGACCTCGCTCTTCAGATAGCAGTACGGATTGCCGGGGTTGGTCGTGCCGACGAAGCGGGCGCCGTCCGGCGACATTCGCATCCAGACCTGGGCCAGGAACGACTTCGGGAACTCGACCACCTCATCGCCGATGAACAAACCGATCGTGCTGCCGAGGATCTTCTTATACGACGCCTCGTCCTTCGCGCCGACGACGAAGTACTGCTTGTCAAAGAGCCAGAGCTCGCCGGAGGCCATGTTGTAGGAGTAGTTCGACCGGCCGACGACGGAGAAGAGGTCCAGCAGCATGTTGCGGTGCACGCTGTCCTTGGACAGGCCGGCGATGAACCGCTTACCCGGCACCTCGTACTGCGAGTACTGCACGATGGTTTTGGCGTCGACGGTGAAGGTCTTGGAGGAGCGGACGGACCCGACGAGGATCGTGTACTTGCGGTCCTGCGAGGGATGCCGCATGATAAAGGAGTGGGACTTGCGGCCGAAGGGCCTCATCACCTGGCTGGAGGCGACGTCTACCGCGGTGGTCATCCCTTCGTACCAGGCGGGCCAATGACCATATCCGCGTTGAACGACGGCGTGCTGCGCAACGGTGGCGCCGACAAGTGAATGTCGATGATCACGAAGTCGGACACCCGCACATGTCCAAAGAACCTGCACAACACCCATGCCTTGAAACGTCGTAACGTCTTCATTCCGCCGGTCCCTGCATCAGCGCATCGAACAGTGCCTTGAGCTGTTCATTGGGTTTGCCGACCTCTGGATCCGCGTGGCGGCCGTGCTTGCGTGGCTTGAGGTGTGCCAGGGCCCACTTGTGTGTCTCTATAAGGAGAGTACGATGGCCGAGCATGTCTTCCTCGCGGGTCTCGACGATGTCGACGACGGTGCCATCTTTTAAGACGCGCTGACCGCGCACCGTTGTGGTACCGATCATTGGAGTGGCCGCGATCTTTTCGATCAGCTCCTCCTTGCGAGCGACAGCAAGTTCCTTACCGCGTGTATACGCCTGGGAGAGTTTAGAGTGCGTGTCAGCTATACCGCGCCACAGCATGTACTGACTTGGAAAGTCTTCGCGCAGCTGCGGCATGTCATCAACGGGAGTGCCCAGCACCACCTGCTCTTCAAACCACTGCAGCTGCTCGTCGGTCATGTCCTGATAGCGCTTGACCTTTGCGACGGTGACATCAACGGTGGCGTTGTATTCGTCTCGCGCCGCAGATCTGGCAGCGGCCTCTGCTTGCTTGGTCGTCTTAGCGGCCGAATCGTAAGCTGCGTGGTATGCCTCAACCTTTTTCTTTCGTCGGGCCTGACGAGCCAGCTTCCGCTTTTCAGCAGCGGGCAGGTCGCCCTTCGACTGCCTTTTGGCGGTTGCCATCCTCTTCTCCTGTATGACGCGTGTGCGGCTTGCCTCGTCCGCACCTGGTGGCCCGTGGGGATCGCCAGTGGCCAGTCGACGCGCTCTCCACGCATGTGCCGACGGTCTTGCTCGCAGCGTTGCTCGCTCGCCCCACCCTCTATTGCCACTCCCTGAACTTTAGCTGTCGGCTTGCCTCGTCCGACACTGGCGGCCCCTCAGGCTATGCTTCGCGGTACGCTTGAACAGACTTCCACGCGTTGGTCGCCTGAACTCGTCTTCCGCTGCGCAACAGACCGAAGTCATCTGCGCCTACTGAATGCCGCTCCCCGTCCTGAAGCATCGAACAAAAAGAGGGCACCGATCATGAGACGAATCGATGCCCTTGCCAAATTCACTTGGATCTTGCCAGGCCCCACGTGCGCATACCCATAAGACCGGCGGTGGGGACGGGCTGCCAGATCTTGGTTCTCACCACGGTGACCATGCTGACCGAGCCTCTGATCTTCGTGTCCTCGCCACCGAGAAAGCGAAGCACACCAGCCTGGGCGCCCTCGTCCGCCAACCTGCGTGAGATGTGACGATGAGCGGCGCACCTTGGCCACTCGCCCCAGTTCTCTAATCGACCTGCCTCTTCGTCGGAAAGAACGCAAAC
>JAEHJW020005559.1_pt1 | contig 20098 bp, 17 predicted proteins | sample 9271431 | NCBI WGS metagenome assembly JAEHJW02 | reverse complement strand
GACTGTGGTCAGCCAAGCCGTGCCCGTTCTCAACTCGTTCCCGATCCTTGCTGTGTACGTTCCTCCAGTCGCCGGTGCTGGTGGCGGGGGCGCCGGTATCACGGGTGAATCACTCCAGTTCGGCTCATCCGGCCTCACGCTCACCGACACCTACAACGGCGAGCTGCTCCAGGCCACGGCAAGCGGGGGTGTCATCTCGTTCACCGCTCCCACGTCGGTCAGCCAGGCCAAGTGGATGGCGGTGGACCCCAACTCGTTCACCTACTCCGTCAACGCAGCATCCGCACCCGGTACCGGCGTGACTGCTGTGTGGGCATCGGGAGGGACCCCGTCGTATTCCACGGCTGTCCCGGACGCCTATTGGTGTGTGCCGGTCTACGGGCTCGGGTACTGGCTCGTATTCCCGTCGGCGGAGGTGCTTTCGGGCTACCTGGTGGCCGCCAACAACCTGAGCGATGTGGCCAGCCCCGCCACTGCTCTGGCCAACCTCGGCGGCTCACCCGAGACCCTGACCTTGGTGTCGGTGACGGCGAGCAAGACCTTGGCTCTCAGCGACGCCAACACCGAGCAGGACTACAACTCCACGAGCCCAGGCACCATCACGATCCCGACCAATGCCACCGTGGCCTTGCCGGTGGGCACCGTCATCTCTTATCGTCAGATCGGGACCGGTGCGCTCACCGTGGCGGCCGCGGCCGGCGTGACCCTGAACGGGACGGCCAGCCCGTCGGCGCAGTACACGCCCTCGACTACCACCACACAGACTGCCATTGACGTTTGGTGCGTGGGCTGATGCCGTCGCCCTTGGTGATGCGGCGCCGGGCTCCTGGCGGCGCCACGTACCTCATCTCACCAGTTGGTTCTCTGCTGAGCGCTAGCGCAAGCTCTTCGGCCACGCTTACGCTTGCCGCGTCCCCCGCAGCGGGGGACGCGCTAATGGTCTGCACCGGCGACTGGAACAACGGCGGCAACGTAGCCGTCTCATCGGTTACCGATACAAATGGGGCTGCTTGGTCCCGCGTGGCGGGGCCATTTTTCGACGGGGCGAGCACTGCGGTCCACGAGGAGATTTGGCGTGGCGACGTGGTGGTCGGAGGCTCGACTACCATAACGGCTCAACTGGCATCCAGTGCCGCTAGCTTCTTCATTCTAGCTCAGGAGTTCGCAAAGGCTGGCGGTGCTTGGAGCACCGATGGCAGCTATGCCAGCAGCACGCCGAGCAGTTCTGTGGTCCAGTTCCCTTCACTCACGCCTTCCGGTGCTGATGAGATGTACTTGGGGTTTGTTGTCATAGGGGGTGGGTCCACGCTCACGGCCGGTAGCACGCCTACGTTCACTTACGAAATCTCGACCGACGGGAGCGCCATCGCCTTTTCCACATCCCTGACCGCTGGGGTGGCAGTAGCGCCGACAATGCTCAACAGCACCCCCACATGGGACGCCATCGGGGTCCTTACCAAGGCCGCCTCGTGAGAAACAGGGCATCCATCTTTCTGGTGACAGCCACGGTGCTCAGCATGGTGCTCGTCGCTTGCGGTGCCCCGAACTACGGGGTCGTTTACCGGCCCACTTCCTACGGCGTGCCGGGCCAGTCTTACCTCATCTGCAACCAGCCATCGCAGTTGACAAGCCCCTGGACCTATGATGCCCTGGCGTCGGGGAGCCAGAGTTACACGGCAGCACAGTATGAGGCCCTCAGCGGTTATGGCACGACGTTGCCACCTCTGCCGTCCTATCTGGCGACCGCGGCCACCAACGAGCAGGTAGCGACCATCTACGCTCCCGGCCAGACAATCAACTTGTCGTCGTACCACCACCCGGGCGGTCCCGAGTTGTTCTTTCTGGAAGGGGGCGCTTACACGGGCCTTCTTGCTGAGACGATCGCTGGGGACCAGTTCATCGGTGGTAGGGCGCCCGGGTACCTTGAGCCGGTCATCAACGACAACCTGAACTCCGGGTATGGCATAGATCCCACTCAAAGTTCCTACTCTTACAACGGCGGAAGTTACACCCTCGCTTCCTCAGCGGCAGTAGGTGCCACGTCGATCACTCTGTCGAGCACCCCCACGGGCGCCCAGTGGGTGGACTTTGCCGACGCATCCGGGCTCCACATGTACCAGGTCACGTCAAGCTCTGGCCCCACGTTGACCTTGGCAAGTGGCCTCGTGGATGCTGAGAGCGCCGGTACAACGGCCTGGACGGCCTACAATACCGGCTTCAAGGGCGGCATCGGCTATCTGACCGCCGCGGCGTCGCAGAACGCCACGACGGTCACGGTCGCCACTTCGATCCCGCTCGTGCCTTACGAGGACATCGTGATCGGCTCTAACCCCTACGTCGTGGACGCGGTAGCCGGTACACCGACCGGGTATACCTTGACGCTGTCGGAAGGACTTGTGGGCGCTTTGCCGGCTAATGCGCCCATTTGGTACTCGGAGCCGTCAAGCACGGTGTCGATGGAGTACCTAAGCATCGAGAACGACAACACAGGGTCCAGCTCATCGGTGGCGTCTTTTGACGGGGGCATGAACTCCACCGTGGAGCACAACTCCATACGTAACGGCTACGACCGCGGCGTGACCGGCAACGACTCCAACGGTTCGGCTATCTACGTCGATGGTTACTCGACCACTGAGTACAATTGCATGCAGAACGAGGGTCACTCGGCCTTTCACCAGTTCGGCGCGGGCGGTCTGTTCGCTTACAACGAGGTTACGGGCACCCCGGTCTATGGTGACTCCAGCGGCGACTCGGGGCAGAAGTGGTGGGGCACTCTCAACTCCGACATCGTGGACAACGCCTTTATTGACGATGGCGCCCACGGGGGAAGCCCGATCTGGCTCGACAATGGCAATACCGGGACCCTCATCAGCGGCAACTACTTCTACGGCTGCGGTGGCCCGTGCCTGTCGAACGAGACCGGCTTCAACGGCGACTACACGGGGAACCTCTTCGCCAATTCTGGCTGGTACGCCCCATTTGCAGGTGGTTCCAACAACAACGACGGTGCCATAAACCTAAACCTGTCGGGGGGCTGGAACATCCCCGGCAGCAACTACAACAACGAGGTGCTGGTCCAGGACAACATCTTCCTGAACGACTGGGAAGGTGTCACCATCTGGGGTGAAGGGGACCGCTCAACCATGAACGTGGGCGAGACCAACCCCGTCCCTCCCTGGAACAACGCGCAGTACGCGAGTGGAGGATTCCCTAACGGCGATAACCAGTTTGGCGGTTACCACTACCTTGCCAACCAGGGCGGCGCAGCATACGGAGGAGTGGGTGTCGTCTACCGAGCGCAAAGTTGCTCTAGCGCATCCCCCTGTTCCACGTTGGCGATGGCCAGTCCGCCGAGTGTAGGCGACACGGTCGGCTTGCCGCTTGCCACGACGACCACCGACACGGGCCTCGTTGGGTCGATCACGAGCATCAACGCCACGACGACCGGGTTTCCGTCGGCAGGCACTTTGTGGGTTTCGACCAACGCTTGCGCGGGCTATGCCTATGTCAGTTACACCGGCAACAGCGGGACCGCGTTCACAGGTGTCTCGCTGGTGTACGGGTGCGGCAATGGGAACCTGACTGGCAGTGTCCAGTTGGCCGTTCCTCCTACCACGACCACGTCCGACACGACCGCAGTTGGCGCCACTACCCAGCTCGACGTGCCAAGCATCGCCGGTTTCGCGACATCCGGCGATGTCCAGGTTGCCACCTCGGCAGCCAACTCAGAGGGGCGCTATGTGGGCGCTATCTTGGCGTACACCGGAACCTCGTCCTCGTGCTCACCGGGTCCCGCGTGCCTGACTGGCGTCTCGCTTGTCCGCGGGACTGGGAACCTCATCAATGGTGGCTACGTCCAACAGGTGCTTCCGTACACCGTGACTGCCGTGTCCAGCGCAAGCCCGGCTGTCATAACCGTTACACCGCCCATTACCACGAACCTCACACAAGGCGAGAACGTGTTCGACAATGGCACATGCTATGACTACGCCACGGCAGCAGCCACCCCGACGGGTCCTATAGCACCGGACGGTTATAGCTACCTTGACGGCTGCATCTGGCAGGAGCGCAACATCCAAGTGACGGGTAACGTGTTCAACTGGTCGCCGGCCGCGATCGCAGCGGGTCCGAACATATATGGCAACACCGGGTACCAGTCCTGTGACTCAGCCCACGCGAACTTCTGCGGTGAGATGTACCAGGCGTTTGACATCGCTGGCGGCGCACCTTTTGACTCGGCCATCTTCGCCAACGCCATGGCATCCCATGCTGGGTTCACGGCGCCCATCACGGGGGCTTGGAACGGAGTGCCATCGAACAATGCTGGAGAAGGTGCTTGGGGCATCACCTGGGACCACAATGTCTACTCCGGCGCATGGCAGTGGAACACATACTCGGCTGGCACATGCCTAGCGCCCAGCGGTTACACCTGCACCCCGGATTTGGCGCAATGGCAAAGCCAGTGGGGCCAGGACGCCGGGTCGGTCACTCGCTGAGCACCACCACCCACAGGAGGGCCGCATGGCCAGAGTGACCGGCACCGCCATCCGGCCGGAGGGGTCCACTCTTTGTCCGCCGTTGAAAGGCTAGCCCAAGCAGATGAGTTACAAGAAAGCCCCTGAGCCAGCACCCACTCCGGTCAAGGGTCCCGGGGACGCCACCCCGCCACCGGCGCTTTCCCCGTCGGTGTGCCCGAACTGCGGAAGGTGCCCCACCTGCGGCCACGTCCCAAGCGCGCCATACACTCCGGTGCCACAGCCGCTGCCACCGCTTCCCTGGTGGGTACCACTCTACGGCCAGGTGTGGGTTGCCGGCCGCGTCGATACGCACCACTATTCGTAGTAACAGTAGTCCTCCCGGCGGCCGTCTGGCTGCACCACTGTTCGTTTAGTTCAATTCAAGGCGGTGCCCATGGCTGATTATACCGGGAAAGTTGCTGTCCACAAGACACTGACTGCGAACGAGGTTGATGCAGTCACCCTAACCGGTGTCAAACAGTCCGTGACTGTGGTGAACCGCACTGGGGGTGCCGAGATATATGTCACGACCTCGGCCACGGCAGCCCAACCGGATGAACCGACAGTGGAAGGCACCGACACGTATGTGTTGCCCAGTGCCATCGGCTCCATCTCGGTCTTGGTCAACCCAGGTGTTGCAGCTAACCCTGTTGTGGTGAAACTTATTAGCACAGGAGCCGAGTCTTACTCTGTTGAGGCCCTGTGAAGTCTCCGTACAGCATAGCACCGGCAGCCCCGTACAACACGTTGTTGGCATCGTTGAACCCGTTGGTGTGGTGGAAGCTGGACGATGCACCAGGCTCCACGACAGCTGCCGATTCTTCCGGTAACGGTCATAACGCCACAGCGACCAATGTTACCTTTGGGAGTGCGGGCCCTGTGGCTGGCGGCACCGCGGCATCTTTCAACGGCACAAGTAGCACGCTCACGTCGTCCTATGTGCTGCCAGCTTTGGACCAGATAACGGCGATGGTCTGGTACTACGTCAGCGCGCGGCCATCAGGGTTCAACCCCCGGTATGTGACCAACAACCACGCTGATGAGACGCCATACGTGGGTTTTGAGCTGTTCTTGAACGACCCCACGCAAGTGCCGGGCCAGAGCCCCATCTTCTGCGTGGGGGATGGGAGCACATCCAGCCAGCGGACGGGCTTGGCAAACTCTGGGACTGCTGGGCAGTGGCACATGATGGTTGGGACCTACGACGGCAAGACGGTGTCGGTTTACCAAGATGGCCAGTTGTTGGCGTCATCCAGCTTTTCAGGCCAGATCGCCACTAGCACGTTTGGTGTCGGTGGAGGCTTTGGCGTGTCGTACAACGGTGATTACGTTTCCGGCTTGGCCGCACAAGCCGCGGTACTTGACTACGCAGTAGGTCCCGGCGTCCCGGCATGGCTTTACAAGTGTGCCAACGTCACGGGGCGCGGGCCGCTGTCGGCTTCGAGTGGTAATTACAACTTGGCTGCTGTACCGGCGTAAGGAGGCACCTCATGTGCCTGACGTGTGGCTGCATGCGTCCAAGTGATGACCACAACGACCCGCGCAACTTGGTGCTGGGCCAGCTCGAGGAAGCGGCCCGCGCTGCACAGATCACTGCCCAAGCCGCGGCCGACAACCTGTGCGCAACCGTAGACCACACGGTCAGAAAGGGGGCGCGGATGCCTCGTATCACGGTAGATGTCCCTGCCGAGGGCTTACTGATCATGCCCGTTGCCAAGAGCACCCCCGACGTGCCGTCTGATGGTGTGGGATGCGCAGTCGTCAAGGCAGTCGATGAGCTCCGCTATACGCTGGGCATAGCCTACCCAGCCAACCGCCCCGACGTAGGTAAGGCCGCCGACGGTTACCGGGATTTTGCCGGCGCCGATGTCCTGCGGGATGCGGCATGGAACTACATGCGCAAAGGCGCCCGCATTGGCCTGCACCACGCAGACGGCACCGATGGCGCTGGGACCGTGGTCGAGTCCTACATTTGGCCGGACGGTGCTCCTGATTGGCCACACCCTAACGGGTATGTGGTGAAAGCCGGCGACTGGTGCCTCGGCGTGGTGTGGGAGGAGCCAGCTTGGGAGATGGTGAAGTCCGGCCGTGTGCGAGGTTTCTCCCCTCAAGGTGCCGCTCATCGGCGCCGTCCCGCCCCTGAGGTCGTCGCGTCCCTACGGGCGGCCACCAAACATCTGTGAGGTGATAAATGTCCATGATCGACGTGACGGAGTTTGACGCTTTACTGCCCACACGGGTGGATGGCGTGTCAGATCCCGCCAACGGCATTGGGTTCTTGATGCTCAAGCAGTTGGACGATGATGGTGATGCTGTCAAAGCGTGCGGTATTGCCGGCTGCACCGTGTGTGCCGATGCTCTGACCAAGGGGACCTTGCGCGCCAAGGAACGCCATGAGATCCCCGACAAGCTCTTTGCGTTCCCCAAGCAGCGCAAGGAACCCCTGAACGACGAGTCCCACGTGCGCAACGCCATCTCCCGGTTCAGTCAGGTGGAAGGGGTGAGCCGTGGGGAGCGCAAAAAGGCAGCCCGGCGCATCATGCGGCGCGCGAAGACCCTAGGTATCGACGTGTCGGACGACTCAGACGTGGCACAGGCAGCCAAGGCTATGGCCGACCAGGATGCCGAGATAGCTGCGGCGACAGCCCGGGAGAACGAGGGCGAAGGTCGCATGGCCGAAGAGGTCGTGGATGCGCAGACCGAAGGACTGAGCGATTTGCAGGAACCCGGCATGGTAGCCGACCCAACGGCGCAGCCCGAAGGTGACCCGCAACAGGGTTTCCCCGCGGACCAGGACAAGAACTACGGCGACAACTTGGAGATGACGGGTGGCCGTGGCTTTGGGGACCTTGCTCCCGAGCACGGTGTGCAGCCTGCTGATGCAGTCAACCGGCCTGACGGCGTGGACACCGCAGAGTCCATGGACCAGACCGACGGGTTGGCTGACGCGCAGACGGCTGAGCACTCGGTAGGCATGGAAGGTTCTGCCGATGAGCCCGCACCGCTGGCCAGGAAGGCCGGCGAGGGCGATGGTACGGGCGACAGCGCTCCGAATGCCGAGGCCGAAACGGCGATGGCACAGCGCGAAGCCGAAGGCCAGACCGATGACCTAAAGGACGCCCAGGAGGGTGCTGATGCAATGAAAGCATCCCCTAAGGGCACTGATCGGCACAAGTCCAAGAAGGTCAAGAAGTCCGAGGCTAAAGCGTCTCGGCTACGGCAAGCGCTGCTTGCCACGACTACGAACCCCAATCTCATAAAGGAGATTCAGTCAATGGCTACAGACGAGCTTACGAAGCTCATTGGCGAGCACGTTGATGCTCGTCTGACCAAGGCTGCCGAGAAGGCGGCCAAGGAGCGTGCAAAGGCCGCAAAGGCTGAGGCCAAGGCTGCAAAGGCCGCCGCAAAGGCGACGAAGGCAGCCGAGGGCTCGACGGACGGCGGGAGCACCGATGTTGCAAAGTCCACCGATGAGCGGCTTGCTGCCCTCGAGGCATCAATTGCTGCTGGTCGGCGTCCGTTTGTGAACGCGTTCGGCGCTACGGCCGCCCTGCGCGGGGCTGATGGGCCCAACATCCTCAAGAGCATGGAAGATCGCGTGGTTGCCGCTCGCGAGCGCATGGAGAAGGCCAGTTCGGAGTACGAGCGCACTGCCGCCGACGCCGAGTACAAGGCTGCTCACCGCCAGCTCACGCTTTCCAAGATGGTCGCTCAGGCCAACGCACAGGAGCGGGGCTTGCTCCCTCCGACGCACTACGGCCGGAACGCGACTGCCCTCTTTGGGGACAGCACCCTGAGCCTGCCCGACGATGTGTCTATCAAGGCCGCACCGATGGGCCGCTACAACCCCAGCAAGGGCGTTAGCCGCCTCTAACCCGGCTCCAGCAGCCGTCGTCCGCATTGTGTTAGTCCCTGGGGGAGCCCGCGTCTTCGACGCGCCTAGTGGACTGCTTCTTGAAAGGAACTTTCCATATGAGTTACGGGGCTGACATGCTCCAGGTGTCGGAGGAGACTTTTGCTCTCATCAAGAGCGCAACCTCTGGCATTGATACTACCACAGGCATCGCCGGCATCGACTTCATTCAGGATCTCATGTCCTGGGTGCCGGTAGACGTGCCCTTCTTCAACAGCGTCCCTCGCGGTCAGGGTCGTGGCGCTGTGGCGGTCTTCTGGGAGACCCTGCTCAATGTCAACTCGGCCCAGAACTGGGCTGGCGTACAGCAGAACTACGCCGCTCAGATCGCCAAGGTCCAGAACCAGTACACATTCAGCCCTTATGGCGTGATCGGCCAGGGCGGCACCGTGAGCTGGGACGCCATAGCTCAGGGCACCGACTACACCGACGTGCTCGCCGTGGACACCCTTCAGACGATCAACCAGCAGTTGATCGCTCTTGAGGTCAACCAGCTCAATGCTTCTTGCTTTGCGCTGCCGACCATTGGCACTCCGGTGCCCGTCGCCGCGACCACTGGTGGGTCCATCCCTGCCAGCACCGCGGTGTACGTCAAGGTGGCTGCTCGGTCGAACATGAACTGGTACATCGGCGGTTCGGGTGTTGCTTCTGCCGAGGCGACTGTTACCACTGGTAGTGGGACCTCGACCAACTCGGTCACCGTGACGGTGCCCTATGTCAAGGGTGCTGCTGGCTATGACTGGTACGTGGGTAGCGCCACTGGTGCCGAGCACTACTACACCACGACCCCGGTGCCGACCGTCACGGTTACGTCGATCCCGACTTCGGCGCAGAACGTGCCCACCTCTTACGCTGGCCTGTACGGCAGCTACGGCCAGGGTGCGCCTATCGCCGGCCCGTCGGCAGTCCCCACCTCGGACACTTCCTATCAGTCCTATTGGATCAACGGCCTGAAGGCGTCCATTCTGGGTGACTGGCCCTCTTCGCCGGACCAGGCGATCCTGACTGGCAACAACCCTCCGGGCCTCGTTACCCCCGGCACCGGTGTGAGCCAGGGAGCTTACTACTCGAACCTGGCTGGTGGCCAGTTGACGGTGAGCGGCGCTGCTTTTGAGCAGATCGACGCCATGAACCTCGCCATATACAACAACTACCAGGTCACGCCCTCTCGCTTGCTCATGGGCTCGCAGGTCATTACCGACTTTGCGAACGGCTTCTTGGACAACCCGCAGGCAGTCACGTGGCTGTCGCCGGATGCCAAGAACGGCAAGCTCGAGGCCGTGATGGGTGGGCACGTTGCCACCTACGCCAACAAGACCGTCAACGGTCGTCCCATTCCCCTGTGGCTGATGCCTTATCTGCCTCCCGGCCAGGTCATCGCCGTGATCGACAGTCTGCCCTTCCCGGGCAGCAACGTCACCTCGGCGTTGCAGGCCCGCACTCTGTACGACTTCTTCCGGTTTGACTATGGGGCAAACCGGGAGCTGGCAACGGCAGATGGTGGCCCTCGGTACGACTTCGAGGTTCGGACTGAAGAGGCGTTTGTCAACAAGGCCGCCGGCGTGTGCGGTGTCATTGAGGGCATCGGCGCAGGTATTGCCTAACTTGTGGACCTCCGGCGCACGCCGGTAGTCCTCTCATGGTGTCAAAGGGCCTCGGTGGCTGGCTCCGTCACAGAGGCCCTTTGACTTGTCCTCCACAAAAAGGAGCCTGTTCATGTACATCAAGCATTACCGAGGCACCGTCCAGCGTGTGCCGCACCCCCTTCACCCGAACCACACTGTGCCGCTCAAGGGCTTTGTCCCATCGGGTAGCGAGTCGCTGTCGCACGAGGGCAAGACCTACAAAGCCGACGCCCATGGGTGGTTCAATGTGCCGGAAGACCTGGGCGTACATCTGTGCAAGTTCCGCCAGGCCGATGGTGGTGGCTTCCTTCAGGTTGGAGCTGTCCCGACGGACCCGGAGGGTTCGCCGGTCCCCGAAGTCGCGGCGCGCAGTACCCGCACCCGCTCTGACGCTTGAGCAAGCGGCTTGACGCTGAGGACACGGCTGAGTCCGCTGTTCACTTCCTTCAGAAGTTGGTGGCAGAGGGCTGGGGTATTGCTGACCTTCACTGGGAAGTCGATTACGGCCGTTCCAGTGCCAAGGGCAAGCGTGTACCGGTTGCGGCCACTGTCACCGTCCGGCTCAAACCATCGCTTGAGCGCTAGTCGTAGGCAGAGGGGGCCACATGGCAGCACCGTATACGCCAATTGTTCTTTCGACCCCGGTCTTGAACCCGAGCGTGGGTACCAGTGGTGCGCCTCCTCTCGCCTATCTCTCCAATAGCCAGTTCTTGGCTGAACCAACGGCCATTTCCGGTGCCGACCTGGCTCCAGCCGGGAACAGTGGGGCACAGAACGCAGCTTTGGCCTTGGTGCTCGAAGAAGCGTCATCTTGGGCGAACGAGATTGCCTATGGCGTGGACGCCGCGTCCGACGGTGCCAGCTTGGCTGCCAGCCTCTCGGTGGAGTCGATGTTCACCAAGGTGCGCCAAGGCGAGCTGAGGCTTCTGTGCGACTACAAGCCGATCATCGAGCTTGTGGGTTGCGACGTGGGGGCGAACCCGTCGTCTGTTGCGTCGATCGGTACCGTCTCATCGTTGGCGCGCTTTGGCCGGCGCACGATCTATGTCCCATGGTCACCGTCCCTGACGTTCCGACAGGGCGATACGCCAGCGCAACCGTATGCCGTCGTGGGGACTTATGGCCGTGTCTACGTGGTGTGGTCCTACGTGGCGGGTTACGCCCATACGAAACTGGTCGCAGATGCAACAGTCGGGGCGACGACATGTTCGGTTGCTGCCACCGACGGCAATGGGGGGCTGTGGGGGGTCTACCCGGCCTCAGGCGCGTTCCCGGGCTCGCAGTTACACATCGTGGATGGCGCATCCTCCGAGTCAGTCTTTGTTACGTCGATCACGCCAGGGTCCGGTGCCAGTATCGGGACAACAGTCCTTGGGACCACTCCCTTCGCGTATGCACATACAGTGCCAAACGCCCCTGACTTCCTGCCGGTCACCATGCTCCCAGCCAACGTGCGCCGAGCGGTTGTGCAGCTGGCTATGGCACTGATCAAGGTGCGCGGTTCACGTGCCATGGTAATGCCGGAGACCGTGGGGGGACGGCCGTCCAGGCAGGCACTAGCACAGGCCGGAGGTCTTGAGGACTACGAGATAGCCGTCAAGATCCTTGGTAATTACGCTGTACGCCTCAAGAAATCAGGTCTGGACTGATGGAACGCAGGCTGTTGTCCAATGTGTCATTGCCACCCTTCAGTGGTGAGCCTTGTATTGCTTGCCCAATCGAGGTGCGCGACCTGCATGCTGTTGCCGCCAACGTCGTAAGCGAGTGGGAACGTCAAAGTCGTTCGCCGTCGCCGGACTACGGGCGCCTTACACGGAAAATGGCCGAACTAACGCAGTCCGTGCGCCGCTTTGATGTGATCGTCAAGGCCCACTTCGCAGACCGCTCTCACGCTTGGGGTGAGTAGAAGGTGGGGCGCGCCCAAGTACGCTTAGCCGTCCAATCAGCAATCCAGGCAGCGGCGTTGCCGTATGTGGGGACTGTCTACCCGGCTCGTCCGACCATCTTGCAAGAAGAAGCCTACGTGCAGACCTTGCAAGGCCAGGCAATCCAAGAATCGGCCAATGGGTCGTCTTGCGTGGTCGTGGTGAACCTCGAGGACGACAAAAGACAGCGACGCACGTTGGCCGGCAGGGGACAGGTGGATGACACAAACATCCACCGAGTGAGCTTGGAACTGTGGTTTGCATCCACGGCTGGCGATGCCATGGCAGCGCAGGAAGATTACGACGGCATTGTGGACGGGTTGTTCACCCTGGTCCGAGGTAACCCGACCATGAGTGCCCCGTCCGAAGTTTGGTCCGCGGGTGAGTACACCTACGGGGTGCAGCACGCACAATCGGCACCCTACGGCGGCAGTGACGGCCTCACCGTGCTGATCGACGGCGTTCTGCGGTTTGAGGCGTGGGAGTGGATAGCGGGCCAAGCCGGCGTCGTGTAACAGGAAAGGAACCGGCCGTATGGCTACTCAGACTCATTGCAACACGTCGCCTCATGGGCGGACATGGCTCAGCCTGAAGGACCCACGGACGGGCGCCACTCTCAGTTTGGGCCCCGGCGAGAGCGTGGACGACCTGGACGTACCACCGGACTTCACGGACCCCTACCTAAAGCCCGTTGCCAAGCGCAACCGGGAAGTTGTCATACCCACCCCCGCTGGGCCCGTCGACGCGCCCACAGAACCGAAGGAGTAACTTATGGCTGGTGGTTTCGTCGGGGGTACGGGTATTGCCTATCCCGTACCGCTTACACAAATCGGCATAGCTATCGAGACTGCCAAGGGGACCTTGGAAGCAGCTCCTAGCTATGTCATCAAGACCAAGGCCCCCAAGTACAAGCCTGATCAGACGTACCTGCCCGATGACACGTTGCAGGGGAGCATGGTCAAGACCTACGACGAGATCCTTGGCATGCGCTATGACAGCCACGGATGGGACTCGTACCCCTACCTGGACTCGTTCCCGATCCTGCTGTGTTGCGAGTTCGGTTCCACTGACACTGTAACCACGGCACCGACTGCCACTACGGTAGCTACGGCGGCTACGGCCGGCAGCGACACGTTGGCGTTGACTTCAGGCACAAGCTACGTGGCCAACTCAATCTTCACGGTGGGTTCTGGTGCCACACTGGAGACTCACGTTGTGGAGTCGGTGAGCACCAACACCGTGACTCTCACCTACCCGCTGGTGTTCGACCAGGCGGCGGGCGCAACGGTGACCGGCCTGACGAGCCACAAGTTCTCGTTGCTGAACACTGGGACCGGTCAGCCGCCATCGGTGTCGCTGTGGGACTACGACGGCGAGGAATGGCGCACCATGACGGCGTGCCAGTTGGACGAACTGATGATCAAAGGGACCGCTACAGCCCTTGACGACTACACCTGCACTTGGTTCGGCAATGCGGCGGCGCTCAATGCGTCTGCTCCGTCAGTCTCGATCACCGACGTGCAGACGATTGCTCCGTGGACGGTGCAGATTGCCATTGGCGGTACTGCTGTCAGTACCGTGGTTGACTGGGAGTTCACGTTCAAGCGAGGCGTGAAGCCCATCCCGGCGCTTACGGGCACGCAGGAATACTTTGAGTATTTCGCGGACGCTATTGAGGCCACCGGCAAGCTGACCTTCGTTGAGCAGTCTGGGTCGCCTTACCTGGCGGCATACGAGGCAGGGACCACGCAGTCCTTGGACTTCCGCATGTGGGACAGCGCCAGCGGCAACTTGCTGCGCTACTTCTGCACCCGGGCCAAGTTCACCACAGGCGAGCTGGACCGTTCCAAGGAATGGGTGGAAGTGGTGGTGGATGTCCAACTTCTGCCGTCGGCGGCAGATGCCACCGCTGGTGGGGTTTCGCCGGGCGCATGGACCGTGGGCAACAGCGTCACGACCCCCTACCACTGAGCCTCACGTACCTAGTCCCAAACCGGAGAGGAGCCATCCATGAAAGAAGTTACTATCCCTGGCGGCACTGCTCATTTTCGCGAGCGAGACGCGGACGAGATCTCGGGTCGTGCCGTCAAGATAATGCGTGCGGCTGCCGTAGCCGCGGCCACCACCCTGGCTGATTACCCGCAGCTGTTTGAGCCACCTCGAGCCGGCGAGTCCGACGAGCAGCGAGAAGAGCGCCTGAACGAAGAGCTAAAGGGCGTCGCGCTGTCCACTGAGCAGGCTATGGCTTGGGACAACATGAGAGAAGCCACGGTGGTGGCGCTTCTCGCAGACTGGACTCTTGAACGGCCGCTGCCGACATTGCAGACGATCGGGGACCTGCCAGAGAAGTTGTACGACGCACTGTTGGACGCAGTCGGAGGCGTGAGCGCTGCGGACTTGGAGACTGACTTCAACCCAGGCACCGAGAACGACGAGAACGGCGAACCCCGCCCTACTTCCGGCTCTGGGAGCTAAGACGCGCTCTCCAGGGCCGGCGCAGCGCGCGTGTTGACGCTCGGACTGCCGAGCGCTACCGGGAGTACCGGTTCCGCAAGATCGTGGGTGGCATCACCCACAAGCAGTTCCAAGAGGAGCCGCATGAACTTGTGGACTGGTTCATAGCGTTTGCCAACACGGAGGCCGAAGTCGAGAACGAACAGATAAGGGCAGCGAGCCGAGATGGCAAAAGTCAACGTAGATAGAACCGTTGCAGCGCTGCTGGCCCTAGATGGCCGTATTGACGAAGCGACGAAGCAAATAGCGGGTGACGCCGCTGGCGTGGTGCGGGACATGTCTGCGCTCTACGCCCGGTCCGGCAGCCCGGGCAACTCCACCAACCCCCCCGGCGACCTGAAGCGTTCTATCGACGTTGAAGGACCCGTCGGGGGCGATGGCGTCTATATGGCACGCGTTGGCCCGACGGTGGAGTCCATGAACCCAGGCCCCGGGGGCAGTATTCGGAACTACGGTCGCATCCAAGAGCTCGGTGGGGTTATCACCCCTCGGGTGTCACAGCGTCTGGCGTTCACGATCTACGGCGAGTTCCGAACAGCAATGTTCGTCGTGCGTCCCCCGCGTCCCTACATGAAGCCAGGTCGTGAGCAGTCGTTGCCGCATATCGAAGAGCTGGCTAGTAGCGAGATAGCCAAGGCGATAGCGGGAGGGGTGTAACCGTGTCATCGTACCTGCCTCCCGTCGTAGTCGAAGTTGTCTCCACTTGGGACGCAGCCGGTCTTCGCAAGGCTATTGCCGAGATCAACGCGTTCACGGGCACGGCTGCCGAAAAGCGCGTCACGGCCAAGAGCCAGGACTTCACCGCAGAACTGGCTGCTCTTGGGCGCGAGGCGCAAGTATGGGCCGACAAGCCTATAGAGAAGCGCATTCAATGGCCGAAGACCATCGCCGGTCAGACGTGGCTGGACGCAGCAGCAAAGGCTGCTGCCAAGCAGTCCGCGAAGGCGTGGAACTCCAGCGTCGAGCTGAAGTGGCCAAAGAGGATCGGTGGTCAAACTTGGCTGGAGTCCGCAGCCAAAGCGTCTGCCAAAGCATCTGCCAAAGCGTGGAACTCCAGCGTGGAGCTGAAGTGGCCCAAGCGGATCGGTGGGCAGACGTGGCTGGACACGGCCGCCACCGCGTCCGCCAAAGCATCCGCAAAGGCGTGGGCTGCCAGTGCTGAGCTGAAATGGCCAAAGACCATCGCGGGCCAGTCCTGGTTGGACACAGCAGCAGCAGCGTCCGCCAAACAGTCGGCCAAGACTTGGATGTCCAGCGATCAGTTGAAGTGGCCCAAAGAGGTGGCCGGACAGTCGTGGCTGGACCTGGCAGCGATCGCGTCTGCCAAAGAAGCCGCCAAGGCATGGAACTCCAGTGTCGAACTGAAGTGGCCGAAGACCATCGCGGGTCAGTCTTGGTTGGATGCCGCTGCTGCTGCATCAGCACAGAAGAGTGCCGCGGCGTGGGCCGCGTCCAAGGGCGCCAACGGGCGCACCACGTCGGCATTCTGGCCCACGGTTGGGGCTGTCGCAGGGGCTAAGAGCGGCGGCGGTGGTGGAGGAGCCGCTTTGTGGGCCGCGCTATTGGGACACAGTGGGGGCAAGAAGGGTGGCTTCCTAGGCTCACTTCCTGCCTTTGGCTCCTTTGCAGCACTAGGTGGGTTCGGTCTTGAAACGATGATCGCGCACGCCCTAGGCATCGGCGGCTCAGTGGCCGGCGGGTTCTTGGGCGGCGGTCTGCTGGCGGGTGGGGCTCTCAGTACCGCCGCTGTTGGGTTTGGCACCAACATGGCCGGTATAGGGCAGGCCGCCAACGACATAAGCATGATCGTCAAAGACCAGAACGCTCTGAACCAAGCTGTGGCAGTCTACGGCAAGAACAGCTTCCAGGCGCAGGCGGCGGCTGCCCAGCTCAACTACGACCTGCACTCGTTCAGTCCTATCGCACAAAAGGCCGTGCTGGCCACGTCCAAACTGACGATTGCTTTTGAGCAAATGTTTGACAAGTACACGGGCTTGGCCGAGAAGTTGGGTGCCCAGATCATCGGCCAGGGCATCAAGACGGCGACGCCGTTCCTTCCCGTGATCGGCCATTACGCGGCCGGGAACATGAGCATTATGAAGCGCATGTTCAGTTCGCCAAAGGGCTTGTTCACGTGGCTCGACAACAAAGGGACCACGAAACTGAACCTGCCGGGTATAGGCAAGAGGACCATCGGGACCGGCGGTTTGGGTGTGTTTACGAACCTGGAACAACTGTTCCAGTCCCAATTGCCTACAGGCATTCGTGCCGTCACGCAAGCACTTGAGTTCTTCAGCAAGACGATGGATGTGGCGGCTCAGTACACCGGGCCGTTCGTGGCCAAGATCGCTGCGTTCTTTACGACAATGAACAAGCCGTCGCACTTTGGCAAGTGGGCGACTACGGTTGGGCACCTCATCGGCTTGTTCCATACGTTGATGAGCTTGGTTGTCTCGGTGGGACAATTGCTCATCACGCTGTTCTCGCCTGCCGTTGGCTTCGGCCAGAGCTTCTTGCAGCTGATAACGACCATAGTGCAGCATTTGAGGAAGTTCTTCAATATGAAGGGCACCCAAAATGTCATGCACTCGCTGTTCAATGTGCACCTGAAGGAAGTCATCAAGGGCATCGGGGGTGCCATCCTGGCACTTCTGCCGTTTGTTGAGCAGCTAGTGCTGGTGTGGATGCAAGTTACCACTGTGGTCAGCGGCTTTGTCTCCAAAGTCCTTGGGGTGCTGGACCCGGCGCTCAAGATGATCGGCAAGATACCGTTTGCCACCCAAATCGGCGGCTGGGGGGCAGCGTTCCTGATCATCCGCTCACGAGGCATCATCCCGTTTGCGGGGGCCCTCTCCAAGCTGCCGGGACCTCTTGGGTCGGTCGGTAAGGGCCTGAGCGCCATCAACCAGAAGACCGTAGGGGCATTGAAGTCGCTGACGGCGTTCATCAAGAACGGCCTGAAGAGCATTGCGGGTTCCGTCGGGCCAGTGATCAGGCGACTCCTAGGCTTGGGCGTCGCTGAAGATACGGCCGGAGCTAGTGGCGATGTGGCGGCGGAAGGAACCACCGTGGCTGCGGGGGGTGTCAAGGCTCTGAACGTTGCACTGGCCGGAGGCATTCTCCTTGCGCTCGCAGCGCTTGCTCTAGCTGCCTACGAAATTTACAAGCATTGGGGCACTATTTGGCCGAAGGTCAAGGCTGTGGCTTTGGCGGCGTGGCATGGTATCGAAGCTGCGGCCAAGGGCGTGTGGAGGTTTATGAAGAGCATCTGGTCCGACATAGAACATGTCGTGGCCGGAGCGTGGAAGTGGATCAAGACACACCTAGGCATTGTGGTGCCCGCGGCCATGGGGCTCATCTTGGGTCCTGTTGGAGCGCTTGTCGGCCTCATGGCGACGCACTGGAACACCATCAAGAAGGGCGTGGGAGCGGCCTGGGACTGGATCTATCGTCACTTGTCAGCGGTGTGGCATGGGATCGGCAGTATTGCCGGTTCGGTGTTCGGTGGCATTGGCAACGTGATCGGTGGTGTGTGGCGCACAGTACGCAATGCCATTAGCTCGGCGTGGCAATGGATCTACTCTCATCTAGTAGCCGTGTGGGGTGCCATCCAAAAGGGTGCCGGCGCCGCGTGGGGTGAGCTGGAGAAGTTCTTCCACACGACCATTGGTAAGATCGTCATAGCTGTAACGGCGCCCATCCTCGGGCTCGTGCTGTTCCTCGTCAACCACTGGCATACCATCTCCCGGGATGCTCGCAGTGTGTGGGGGAGCGTCCTGCACTTCATCGAGTCCATCCCGAACAAGATATTGGGAGTGTTCAAGGGGGCCGGCAAGCTCTTGGTCAACATCGGGCGAGAGCTTGTGCAGGGCCTATGGAACGGCATCAAGTCCCTGGCCTCGGCACCGGTCAAAGCATTCGGGAGTATTGCTCACCATGTGATGCACGCATTGACGCACCCATGGGAGATATTCTCTCCGTCCCGTGTGGCGAAAGGTTACGGACAGAACATCGTTCGTGGGCTTACCTTGGGCCTGCAAGACTCCAATGAGAAGGCCAAGCAGTTGGCTCACTTCACGAACATGGTGGCCAATAGCACCCGAGCCATCCTGTCCTCCATCAAGCAGTTCGAGGTTGCGGGCAAGCAGATAATGCAGAGCCTCAACAGCGGGATCATGCAAGGGCTCCCTCGCGTGCTCCACAGCGTGCATGCCGATACAGAGGCTATGTACACCGCGTTTGAGTCATCGCTGCCCAAGTTCCAGAACGTGGGTAAGGGGATCGCTCAGGCAATCGCTACAGGCATCAAGGACGGCGAAGCTCAGATAACGGCTGCCATCCAAAGCAGTGTAACGGTAGCGATCCAGAACACCGTTACGTCCACGATGACGAACGTGATCCGTCAGACACAACAGCAGATCGCGACTTCCACGTCCGCCGGTGCCGGCATGCGGTACCACTGACAGGGGTCTTCCAAGTGGGACTTGCTTACCAAACGACATGTCCGATCTGCGGATCAGCTCTAGTCCCGAACGTAGCAGGTCCGCACACGCCACCTTGGCGCTGCAACGAGTGCCTTCAATCCTGGTGGGTCGAGGAGCTGCGCGCCGAGGCGCGCAAGGCGTTCAGGACCGTGCAACGCGACTGGGGGCCGTCCAACACCGCCGTGGCCAAGGCTGTGCGGACGAACGTGCACAACGAACTGGCAGTTGCCGTCAACCGGGGGACATCCCTGCGCCAGGACCAACTTGGACTGGTCCCAAAGACGATGCTCAAGCATGTCTTGGGCGCTTACCGTGTGTCAGCCCAGTTCAGCGCTCTTGTTCAACAGGCTGGTGGGTAAATGGGCGTTATAGTTGTAGGGGGAGTTACCAACCCGGTACCGTTCGCGCCGACACTGGTATCGCCGGCCAACGGCTCCTACGCGGACCTCAGCGGCACGCCTACCTTTGAGTGGACGTTCAACCCGGGCCAAGCCGGTAACGTCCAGAGTGCTTGGCAAATGCTGCGCCTTGTCAATGGTGGCTCTGTCGTGTCGTACTGGAACGTCAGTGCGGGAGCGTGGCAGTCTACCAGCGTCTGGAACTCCAGCACCGCCACCACTTACACCTTCCCAACCGGTGCGTGGAGCGATGGCAACGTGTACCAGTGGGCCGTTGCCACGCAGGACGGTAATGGGACTGGTCCGGCGTCGGGGTACTGGACGGTGCACGCACAGAGCGCCCCGACAGTCTCCGTGCTTACGCCATCGGGGATAATTACGACGGCCGATCCTGTGGTCGGCTGGACAGTAAGCACTCCGGCGGGTGCGCAACAGACCTCGTACCGAGTGGTCATCTACAACAGCTCCCAGTACGGCGCGGCCGGCTTCACGCCCGGGTCTGGACCATCGGTGTACGACTCAGGACAACAGGGTTCGGCTTTCACCAGGCAGCTTGAACTGTCCCAAGTGCCCCTCTATCTGGACGACGGCGTGCAGTTCCGGGCGTATGTGCAGGTGACGGAGACTGGTGGCGAAGCCAGCTCTTGGTCCTACAGCGCTTTCACGACGAACTTCGCCCAGCCGAAGACGCCATCTATCACCGTTGCGGCGACCACTGACGG